>CENH01018826.1_pt1 | contig 13962 bp, 26 predicted proteins | sample 530171 | NCBI WGS metagenome assembly CENH01 (sample SAMEA2591132, study PRJEB7988) | marine metagenome | biome: marine biome (ENVO:00000447); feature: deep chlorophyll maximum layer (ENVO:xxxxxxxx); material: saline water (ENVO:00002010), including plankton (ENVO:xxxxxxxx) | depth 70 m | reverse complement strand
ATCATAAAACACTAATTTTTTATAAGCGTCTTTAATTTTGTTTGGTCCTGTTAAACTTCCACCCATTATGTTGTTACTCCTATATCGTCATAAGTTGGTTCACTTACATCTGCTACATCACTATAAGTAGGATTAGCTACTGCACTTACATTGCTAAAAGTGTACACACTTCTTGTAACATCAGTATAAATACTACTGCTTGGATCACTTATATTGCTAAGTGTCACATCAGCTGGTAGTGATAAGTCTATATAATTACCATCTGTGTTATCATTAAAATGTTGTTCAAGCTCATCAAACGATACATTAATATCACTAAATGATGCTAAACCAAAGTTTCCTTTCTTCCAAGTATTAGCCATTTCTACCTTGACCTCTATATTTTTTTACGTAATAATTTTTACTCATCTTTGTCCCATACTTAGTATTAACACTATTACCTTGTCTAGTTTTCTTTTTGCCATTTGTATGTCTGGCTACCTGTGGTCTTAAACCTCTCATCGGGTATTAGTCATTATTTTTTCTTGTTAAGAATTTTTTTTATTTTACCGTTAACAGTTCTTGCGAATGTATGTGTTTTAGTCTTACGTATAAATGTACCATAATGACGTTTACCTCCCCACATCCAACTTACTTTCTTAGCCATTACTTTTTCAACCTTGATTTAAGTGCTTTTTTAGCACCTGATACATATTTTCTTTTTGCTTTACCTTTAAGCTTTCTTAATGAAGCGTTTTGTTTTGCAGATTTTCTAATAGCTTTTCTTTTTTTCATTCCTACGCCTACCTTTTTTTTAGGTCTTCCTACTTTACTTCCGTATGTCCCTTTTCCGTATGGCATCTTATTCTCCTTTTAGCACTTCCATCTTCTACGTGCTTGTCTTAATCTTGAATTTGGATTTCTTGCTGCTTTTGGAAACTTCTTCATTTGTCCTGCTGATCTAGCACAATATGATTTACGTCTCTGTGCAGCCTTGCTTCCCTTTTTTACTTTACCAGTAACAGCTGTTTTTAACTTACTACCAGGGTTCAATCTTCTATAAGCTTTTACCCCAGCCTTAGTCATACCAGCACCTTTTTTAGTTGCTCTAAAATTCTTCTTATTTCTTGCTGGCATCTTTGAACGCTTACGTGGCATTACTACTCCTAATAATTAGTTGGTTTTACACTTCTCATACCAGATACTCTACCTCTGTTAGCAAATGTTTTACCTTCTTTAACACCTTTTTCAAACTTTGTATTAAAATATGGTGCCATGTTTATCATATCTGGTTTGGTTTCATAACCAAGAGCTATAGCTTTATCAACTAAATACTGATGAAACTGTCCTGGTAATTCACTTTGTTCTGTCATTGCAGAGCTACCACTATCTAATGTATTAAAGTGGTCTGCTTTTTTATGATAAAATAATGTAATTGTAAAAGCTGCATCAACAGATGTAAATCTATTCTTCTCACTTCTTAATGGATCATACAGTGCAATACCTATTGAGTCACGTTCAAACCAATAAACATACTGCTTAACTGTTCTTGTATATACTCTGCTATAATTTGGCATTATGTTATATCCCTATATTCTGGTCTACCTAATAATCTTTTAATTTCTTTTACATTTCCATCAGCATCTTGTAAGTCTACTGATTTAACTTCTAATATTGAATCTTTTAATCCATAAAATCTTTGGTCAGCAACTGTATTAAATTGAGTTGCCTCATCTAATATTAATGTTCTTGAACAAAATTCATCTGATGCTTGATTTAGTAAATGAATTATTTCATTAGTACCAAGTTCTGGATGATGTTTTTTTATTTGATCAATCATCTGCTGCAATTTCATCTACTTCTCCTGTTGGTTGTATACCTATATATTGACTTAAAAATGTTAATAAATCTTGTGTTACCTTTACATATTGACTTTCATACCACTGGTATTGTTGTGTATCAGCAGTTAAATCAACTTGATAATTTTGTAAATAAGTTTGTATTTGTTGCATCATTGTTTGTGCTAACTCTACATCTTCATCTGCTATAAAATCCATAGATATATCAAAGTACTTATCATAATCTCTCTTATCTGCATCAGTACCAATAGCTCCTGCTGCCATATCTGCTGTTAATTCTGTACCAGATGCAACATTAGGTTTACGTATTTGGTTCATAATATATCTTAATAATTCTCTAGAAGCATATAATACAACACCTCTTTCTAATTCATCTGGTAAATTATCAATAGATGTATCACCTAAAGCAACAGATGTATCTGGAGTTATATGTTTTATTAAAGCACTTTGTCCATTAGCAGGTGTTGGTATAACGTTTAAAGTTCCACTTTGAATATAATATTTAGGGTCAAGCTTACTAGTAAAGTAAATACTATTTACATCTGTATAATCTCCAGCATCTTCTGCTTTTATTTCAGTAGCTTTTCTATCACGTGAGCCATCATTTCTAGTGACACTTACAATCTCTAATACTGAAGCAGTACTCATAGTTGTAGGCGAGTTATTTAAAGTTGTAGAACTTGTCATTCTATTAGCTATATCAGATATAATCATTAAGCTTTTTGTAATAAACTTTACACCCTCAACTAAATATAATGTAGCTTCCGATGTATAATCAGGACTATCTATATCGCCAACGATTGCTTCTATCTCTGTTTTAAAACTCATTGTTTAACTCCTAGCTTTTTCATAACATCAGATAACTTTCTACCATCCATCATTATATCTTTCCCAGCTTCCATTTTTTTAGCTCTTCTCATTCTTCTTGCTTTTAATAATTTTTCAACTTTTTGACTTTGTGCAAATTTTTGTGCAGCTTTAGCACCTTTATACACCTTACCCCCTGGTAAAGTTAATGTAGCTATAGTTAATCCAGCTTTACCTAATTTATAAGTAACGTCTACAATTTTATTTAAACCAAGTCTTTTTCTCATTGGACTTTGTAATTTTTTTCTATTACTAATCATGTTTCTCCTAATGTGGGGGAGTATATTTCAACTCCCCCGTATGTATTAACTAAACTGTAACACAGTGTGTGTTTCAGGAAGTTGAATTTCAAGACCTGCTTCTGTAAGAATCATGTCTTTTCTTCCGTCAACGTCACGGTTTTGAACATTAGTAATAATTTGAGTATCTCTTGATACGCCATTACCAACTAACGGTCTGTATGATACGTTGTTTAGATCAATCATAATTGCAGTATTTTCATACTGGTTTCTAAATAATGGTTCCATTACAAGGTTTAAGTTACCATATAATGTAGATATTTTAGTAACTAAGTGACCAAATTCACCTTGTACATTTTGAATATCCATTCCACTACCAACTTGTGAGTTCAATGCCATAGTGTTACCTAGGAATGAAGAACCACCAAGTTTGTTAAAGTATGATAAAACTTTTCTTGAACAAAGAACAAGTTTCTCTCCACTGTTTCCAGATTCTGGTGAGAATACATCTTCCATTGCATCAATAAAAGTATCATATGAAGCTGCACTATAACTGAAAGTTTTTACTTTACCAAAACGTTCAGTGTAAGGTACGATACCATGAGTTCTACGTACTGGACCAGAAGCTGTTGAGTCATCTATTCCAATACCGAATAACATAGCGTGCTCAAGATCCATCTTATGTTCCATAAGTTTTTCTTGATATACTCTCATGTATTCGTTGTTTACTCCACGATATCTTGTAGCTAAAGCTGTACCAGAGAATAGAGGTACTGAAGTCTTAAAGATTTGACAGTATCCTTCTCTGTTGTAGAACTCATCACTCCAAGATTCTGGATCAGTAGAACCTTCAGCAAAAGCTGAACCAATTACTTGTCCGTCTGCGTCTGCATCAAAACGTAATTTAGATGCTGATGCTGGGGAAATAGTTCCAGCGTTAGTTGCTGTAGCTCCATTTGAACCACTTGGCTTATACATTAAGTATAAGAACTCCATTGTTAGTCTTGCAGCTGCTGCATCTGAAGCTAAGTCAGGTGCTGCTGTTATTTTATAATATGCGATCGCAGGAACATCACTACCATCACTACCATCTGCGTCATATTCACACTCAATAGATAGAATTTGACCTTCTAGTAAGAAGTTAGGTTGTTGATCTGCTACCTCTCTACCAAATTTGTCATAACCACAATCTACATCAAAGCCTGCTCCAGAAGCAATATTCCAGTTAGCATCAGAACCTGAATGTGCTGATGTAACCTTAGCTTGCTGAACTGCGAAGTTACGTCTTTGATATTGATGTCTTTGTTCTAAGAATTTAAATACAGGGTCGTCTGTAGGCACCTTAGATACGTTAGCCAAATATGTGAAGAAAGGTGATTGTTGAGGAGCTAACTCAGCTACTCTTTCACCAAAGTTGAAAATTCGTCTATCAACATTGATGGAAGTACCCTGAATTGCTTCTCCTGGTGTCATGCTATATACATTTGCCATCTTAATCTCTCCTTAAATTAATTTCCGAATGGATTCTTTTTCTTGAAATTACCAATCATTGAATCCATCATTTGATCTTCCACACTTTTTGATGACTGCACATTAGCACCTGGTTGTACACCTATTGGCGTAGGTATACTCAACTTCTCTTGTCTAGTTTGCATTAGTTGTTGTTTCTGTTGAGCTTCTGGTGTTACTTGATTTAATTGACTAGTACCACCTTGACTTAACTTATGCAACTTTACTAAGTTATCTAAAGATAGAGAATCTGGTTTACTCATCTTGTCTATAAAATCAGCAGCTTGTTGTCCATCATATCCATAGTGCGTTTGCAAATCGGTAACCAGTTTCTGATTACGCATCTGAACCTGTTGTTCTTCCATTTGCTTTTGCATAGCATTTGATCTTGAAACTTCTACTGTTTCCATATAATTAGCTAAGTTATCCATATACTGTTCCTGTTTGCCTAAGTATTTACCTGAGGCACTTTCAGGGTCAGCCAGTGCTTCAGAATGATCATAATCAGCAGGCTTACGAGGTTTAACAGGTCTTTCTATTAAAGGTGTTTCCTCTTTAGCTGGTTCTGCAGGTGTAGATGTTTGAGTTTTCATTAACTCTGTAACTTGTGATTTCAGTAAATCTACTTCAGCTGCACGTTTATCTGCTTGACTTTGCCAGTATTTATAACTGTCATTATCATTCTTTGGAACTTCTTCACTTTGAACATCAGAAGGTTGACTCTCATTGACTATTTCTGGTTCTGATTCAGCTTTTGCAACAAACTGCTCAGTTTGCGGTTGACCAAAAACTTCATTGAAAATATCTTCTTGTTGAGTAGGTTCAGTTGCAGTCTGACTTTCTACTTGTTGTTCTTGTAAGTTGTCCATGTTTTTTTCTTCTTGCATTATTTATCTCCTAACTCTAACTCTCCATCTCCTTCTGGTACAATATCGAAGATATTTTCTTCTTCTATCTCATCTACCATATCGGGTGTAACGGAGTTTATTAGATTTGATTTTGCATCATTAAGCCTAGCTTTATATAAGCTGGCTGCCATATCAGCACGATTAGATATTTTATCTAAGTCCCCACTGAATTTTTCGACTTCTAAACGTTTCTTAGCATGTACTTCCTCACGTGTAGCAGTCTGTAAGTCTCCTTTGACTTGCTTTAATTCTTCTGCCATTGCTTGCATTTGTTGTTGCATTTGTTGCATTTGACCAGCACGTTCCATAACTCCTTCTATATCTACGAGTTCTGTTTTCTTTAATACTTCTGTTTGGTCTATAAGTCCCATCTGGAACATTTGCATATATGTATTTAACAATGCCATTCTATTTGTTGGTAATGTAGAACCAGATACAACAACTAAATCATATCTACCTACACCTACATCATGGAATTTTTTAACAACCCCATCTTCCATCTCTTTATAAAAATTAATCATTTCTTCTTTTTCTATACCATTTGGCTGTAATAGTCTAATAACTTTTTCTTCTGTATATATTTGCTGTATTAATGGTATTGCAACCTTACCACATTGATTTAAAAAGTTTTCTATATCATCTCTTCGAGATTTAATTCTACGCTGGCCAAACTCATCTACAACTAGTGTTCCACGATAAGTAGACGGTGCACTTGCTCCACTACCTTGCATAAGTTCAAATATACCAAAGCCATATTCTAAATCATATTTAGCATCAGCTTCATTCTTATACAATTCATTTGGTAAAGGGACTGGGCCAGCTACAATCGGTGCACCCAATTCAGCATCAAATTCAATTACACTAGTACCAGCTTTACTCCATTCTTCTTCTATCTGTCTTAAATCAGCAGAACCTCTAGGTATTAACAGCTTTACATTAGTACTTGTACTTGCATGTGCTATAATTAATGAACGTATTTTATTAATATACTCTTGTAATGGTCTATATAATCTTACATCAGACTCAGGATATGGATTACGATGATGAACATTCATTAGTGGTATAATAGGATAATCTTCTGTAGGTAACATTCTTTTGTATAATAAATGATCTCCAACAGAAACTACCATCTCTATACAAGGTTTTTCGATATCATTTTTAGATATCTGTCCCATTAATATTAATTCTTCTGTAGATACAGGTATTAAAATTGTAGTAGAGCCAGGTATAGAATTTTCATCTTCTTCTCCAGGTACTCTAACTGGAGCTTGAGGTATAGGTTGTCCCATACCATCTAATTGTTGTTCTGGTAGTACATAATGAAATACACCACCAGTGTCTTCTATAATATCAAATAAGTCTAATACAGCCTGGTCGTCAAATATAGTAATCTCTTCACCAGTAATTTTTCTAACCTTTACATAGTATTTACTTAAATATTGTGCATATTCAGTGCTATCAAATAAAAATTCTCTTTGTGAAAAAGGTTCATATACATTACAATAATTCATTAAAGTCTTAGTATATCTTTCAGTATACTTTCTTTTTGTATGCATTTGAGTATCATCATCGCCAAAAAACATTTGACCTTCTGTTGCAGCTAAATTTGTAACAGGATAATCATCTTCGTTGTCTGGCTCTGGATTTGATTTTTCTATAGTATCCATATAATCAGGATACACTAACTCTGCATATTCATCTGTCATGTATTTACAAACTAAAATATGTGCAGCATCTCTAGCATACATATCTTTTGAATTAGGATCTATAAAAACATCTAAAGGATTTAAAGATTTAACACATACTTCCCCTTTACCTAAATCTGCTTGAGGGTCTTGGTATACTTGCATAACTCCCATACCACCAACATAGTAGTCATCTATAATTTTTTTAAGTTCTTCATCTCCAGAACATTGTTGCCATATATATTGAAACAAATCAGAAAATACTTTTGCTGTCTCTCTATCTGAATCTTCTCTAGCTGTAGCTCTAAATTGTGGTGAATTGTATGTAAGTAATGATTTAGCTGTTTCTACAATAGGATGAATACGATTAACTACTATAGGTGCTTGACCACGAGACTCTAATACTTCTTGTTCTTCGTTAGTCCATTGAGCTCCAGCTCTAAACTCTACAGACTCTTGAAATTTTTGTGCCCAAAGTTCTCTTGAACTCTTATATTCTATAAATAATTCTCTTGTTAACTCCACTTCTTCAGGAATAGTATAAGCATCTATCCTTCCATTTTCAAAACCAAAAACAGTTTTATTGTCTTTTTTGTTTTGTTTTCTCGTTGCTGCTGTCTTTTTCTGTATGCTCTGTGGCACGCTCTACCTCTACATATCCTTCTGGTATTTTAATTTGCAAATCAGATAGAATTTGCTTAATATCTAACGAATACTTATCCTTATTAATTTCCATAAAGTTTTTAATCGTAATTTAACAAATCAATAAAGGCTTGTCAAGTCTTTTTTATAGTAACTTCCAACTTTTTTTCTGAGGATAATAATAATCACTATCATCATACACAATCTCAGCTTCATGTGCTGGCTTATAACAATTCTTATTAGCATAAAAAAATCCATCTAACAAGTCATCATGTTTACCTCTAGGGTATAATGTAAGTTCATCTACTAATGCTTGCATATTTTTCTGTATAAATACTTTTCCATTAGCAAATATAGGCTGTAAACTTTCTAATCTGTAAGATTTTCTAGTTCTAGGATTCTCTTTTATTTCTAATCCTGGTATAAACATACCTAACTCTTCTGCCTTTTCTTTAATATATTGACGTAACATTTCCTGATAACCTACAGATTCTATCCTAGTCTTAGAACTTTTGTAAATTTTAAAATTATGTATGATAGCGTCAGCTAAATCTAAAGGAGTCGCCCTCTTTCTGTAATACGGGAGTACCCAACGATTATTATCACCATCAATAGCAATATTGAATATAACACTATAGTCTGCTCCTTTCTTTGTACTGGATGCGGGATCGACACCAGTAAACACGTTTACAGGTCGAACATCCTGCACTTCCTCACCATTTATGTTCGTCAGTACAAGATTCGACAATCCCTGTTCATCTTGTTCTATAAATCCATCATAATAGTTAATATCTTCTGCACGAAACAAATTATCTTCATCTCCTACGATTTGACAAAGATATTCTCTGTAAAATACAGATAATCTATTAATACTATCTAATTCTTCTTTCTTTTCCTTTAATTTATCTATAGGCCATACTTCAGGCCATAGGGCAGTACCAGATTCTAGGTCAGGACTGAACTGTAAGTTCTTCCAACCTTTCATATCTTTTAATGTCTCTACCATGCACCGTTCGTGCTGCGGAGTCCCAATGACACAAATTCTACCACGTAGCGGGTCAAGTGATGGAACACCAGATTGGAGGAGCCAACGTAAATTATATTCCATTGCTTCTGAAGTTTTTGTATTAACTTCGTCTTCTGGATCATCCAGTATAAGTAAAGTTGGTCTTTGATTCCCATGTTTGATTCCCCTAATTTGCTGTCCTGTACCCTTGCATATAATAATACTTCCATCTTTTAATTCTATTTCTGTATTAGTCCATTTCCTAGCTGAGTTCTGTCCCCAGTATCCAAAAAAATATCTAAACTCTTGAGAATAATCTAATACATCTTTTATTGTACCTAATAACTTTGTAGCATGCGATTGTGTTCTAGATACCAATACAATAACTTTTGTACCTTTATCCATCATTAAATGCCATAAAGGATAAACACCAGCAACAATCGATGACTTCGCATGACCACGTGGTGCTATAATATTAATTTGTTTATTATCAGTATTTAGTTCCTGTACTATATCATAATGAAACCCTGGTGAGTTTTCACTAAACATATTTGGCATAACCATTCTACCAAATAGAAGCATATCCTGCTCCATTTCTAATAATATCTTATCTTTATCCATTAATTTTTTATAACTACAGTAAGTTTAAAATCTTCTGCTACTTCTGTAAGTACAGCAAGGAACAGTATCATATCATCTTTCTTACCTTCTAATTTAATCGTTTTCTTCATCTAACATTCTCGTTTGTGTTGCTTTTAACTTCTTAGTCTGTTTATCGTACGTATCTGCTATTTGATGAGACATATCCATTTCTATAGACTCTGTAACCTGTTTATTCTTAGGTTGCATATCTAGAAATACAGACAACTCCTTTGCAGCACGTATCATATTTGCTGGATCTTCTTTAACTTTAGCTGTATCTATTGCATCTTTCATTACATCTAATACATATCCTTCATCAATCTCTTTATCAACTAATATTTCTTTTAACTTATCAGCCATAATTTTCTTAACCTCTTTAGTTTTTAATAATTTCCTTACAGCAATATCTGGTTTTTTCTGGTCAGGTCTATATATCTTACCAATTTTATGCATATCTGGTGTTTCACCTGCTAATTTATAGGCTAGAAAAGCATCTATTGCTAATTCTGCTCTATCTCTACCTGCTTCTAGCTCTGCATAACTCTTTGTAGACACATTACTGTAGTTTTTACTATGATAATGTGGTTCAAACTCTAGTTTAGCAGTTTTTTTAGCCCATTGCCTACCATACGGAAACACCATTTCAATGTTTGTACCATAAATGTTACGCTGTAAACACTCAGCCACATAACCATCGTCACTAATTCCCCAATCACCTTGACTACATTTGTTCCAGTGTTTGTATTTCTTACCCAGTTTCTTAAATTCTTCTTTGGGATATACTTCATAATCAACGGATTCAAAGTTATTTGCTTTCAGTCTTCTCGTTATCTTTATCATCTAATGGATATTTTTTTTCTAAAAATTTTATAAAGTCTTCTTTATCACTTTTCATGTCCATATATTCATCTAGGGCCTTATCGCCATTGTAAACTTGTAACTTTAACTGCTCTAACTGAACCATTAAGGCTCCGATCATTCCTGCTATCTCTTTTATAGTAGGTTTTTTATTATTTTTTTTACCTGTAATCATTTTTTTCTTGACATCCTCATTTTTCCTTAGTATACTCTAAGTACTACTTAACACATGTGTATGTATACTTTAAGTACTACTAGTTGATTTCCCTAAACACATTTATTCCTATCTCTAAAGTCTCATGTACAAAATCTATTTCAGCCTGAGCGTAATGCTGCATCTTAATTTGAATATGATCTTCATTATTTGGTTCAAACTTTACCTTAATCCATTCATCTTTACGTTTATCATATTTCTGTAAAGATCCTTCCATAACCATATTCCACAAAATTTTTTTAGGAATTTTCATAATTACAATAATATACAACTCATTTTTTAAAAATGCAACTAGAATGTATGCATGTGATATATACATAAAGTACCCCCCATCGTTATACGCTTTGTTTTCCAGAAAGCGTTGAAAAATGTTAAATTAACCTATTAAGGAGTATAAAATGGAAATATTAGAAGTTAAATTAAATGATGATAAATCAGTTCAGTCTTTAGTAATAACTACACCTAACTTAGTTATTGGTGAGACACCAGAGTTAAGTGCTATGGAACAGTCTACTTTGTTAAATGCTATTAGCCAAACATTGCCAGACATAAACTTATCTGATTTTAATAGTAAGTGTTCAGTTAGTAAAGGCTTTGTCTATGATAGTAAAGATAATGTAGTTAAAGCATATATTAATAAGTTTAGAGAAACTAAAACTAATCCAGTTGTTAGTGTAGACTTCTTGTAAACAGATAGAGAGTAGGTGTAACAGCCTACTCTTTATATTAGATACCCTACAATACACGCAGAGTCGTGTGAAAGAGAGTCATCGTGAGTTATTCAGATAAGAAAGACTTAGTCAATCAACTAATCCTAATCTTTACTAACTATGATAGAGTTCAGTTAGATAATAAGGTTATGGATAAGATAGATAAACTAAGCAAACCTGAGTTATTGAAAGCCGTAGAACAAATAGATCGAGACGGTAAAGTAGTTACTTATAGTTGTATAAAGGAGAACAGACTATAAGGAGATTACTATGAGATAACCGCATATAGATACTAGGTAGTAGTGAAATTTTTAGTAACTACTACTTAGGTATCTTTAATATAATATACCCTTGCAATACAACAAGAAAGGAGTCACTGTGAGTAATTTATTTATGTTAGTAATACTATCAGCAATCTTGATAGCCTCATTCTTTTTGTTAGCTATGCTAATGATTAAGATGAAGTTTGATTTACAAGAGATGTATGATAAGTACCAGTTCGAGAGAGTCAAAAGACTTGATGAACGTAGAAAGTATGAGATGAAAAAGAGACCTCATACAACAAGAAGTGAATACTTGACTAAGGAGTTGTTTGATGATGTCAGAGCACAATTCAAAGACAAAGATTAAGCAAAAGAAAATACCTAAGTCAAAGTTACGAAAGCTTGCAATAAAGCTTAGTAAAGAAGAAAAGCATCAGATAAAGAATGTCGAAGACATAATGATAGATGCTTCAGAGAGATTTAGATAGTATATTAAAAGTAAGTTCTTGAAGATTTGTTAGTAAGAGAGATGTAAGTTACATGAGATCAGATGTTTAGCTTGTCTCGTTGATTGAAAGCAAATCGTTCATTGACACTAACTTCAAAAGAGTTAGTTACGAGGTTCAATAGAGCCATAGGAAGGTGATTAATCAAGTAAGTTCACGACAAATTAAAATGTAGACCTAGGCACGTCGTGTTAGATCAAGTTCACGTTTATACTATCTAGTAATTCGGTGGCTGATAGGTAAGTGAAAGCAGCAATGTAAGTAGCTTACCTACGCTTAACAAAAGAGAGGAGTACAATGCATGTATTAGAGTTATTATATAATTTTCAACACAACAGATATAATTTACCTGTTGGAGTTGATGAAGTGTTTGGTACACCTAATAGATATCTTAAACCAGAAGAATATAAAGCTTGGTTACGATGGTGTTTTGACAATGCAAGTTCAAATACTATCAAAGCCAAAGATATATATGAGATTCATATGACTTGGGAAAGATATCACAACAATCAAATCTGGTGCCAGTTTGCAGTCGAACAAAGTATGGAAGACCAGATGATGAATAGAGGTGAAATAGAACCAATACAACCATTGTTTAGATTAGATGCAACTACAATGCTGAAGATGTTACAATGGAAAGAAGAAAACATTGCTTGTGAATTATTTGCAAAAAAGATAACACATAAATACATTCACATTAAAGCAAGAACGAGGTTAATAGATGGATAAGAAAAGAACATACAAATGGCCATACAAAAGTCTCAAAGATCCAGAATATATTAAGGATAGAGAAAAGTTATTCAAAAAGAATGGTAACGGTTGGTGGTGGTTTAGTGGTACAAGTCAAGGTAGAAACTTTGGCTCAACTACATATAAACGATCATGGCTAGATAGGTATAGAAAGAAAAATGACTGAAGATAAAGGATGGTGAATATGTATTATGACGTAGATTTAGATGTGTTATATTATGCATGTCTAACAGCATATGAATTAATATTCTTAATTATATGCATTTGTTTTATATATGAATCAATCAAATATGTTATAAGGTTGGTGCGTAATGGAAACGAATAACAAAGAAATACTCAGAAGGTTTGAAGAAGAAATGAGATGGGCTGGTGAACAGTTGGTCGCATGTAAAGACTTAGAATCATTTGAGTTAAAGAATGCAATAGTAGACAGAAGTGTATTTATTGCAGACGCAAGATTGGTAGAAGGTGCAGAGAGTTATGAGCATCAAGTACCAGTAACTCTAGAAGAATGTAAAGATATAAATCGTAACAATCTTCGTGAGTCAATAGAAGAAGTAATAGATGGTTTGGTATATGTAATAGCTGAGACTATTTTACAGACTCAAATTACAGATGAAACAACATCTAGTTACTTGAAGAAAGCTAAGGCGTATCAGTTCTACAGCTTATATTTCCTAATGGTAGCTGATATGCATGACAAAAAAGGAAAAGAAAATGAGTAATGAAGTAAAAGGTGTTGCATACAATAATGGTGATGGTAGATTCGTAAGAAATACTGCCTTCTTAGAAATATTGAGTGCAGACGGTCAGCCTAGATTGACCACAGTGGGTTCGTTCATGGAGTACTTACGTGAGAATGGTGTTAATGTTCCAAGTAATGCTCAGATAACTATGAATTTACAAGAGGTAGATTCTACAGCAACTCTAACGCCACAGACAAGTTCAACTAGATCAGAAGATGAGGGTTTTGTATTCTTATCATTTATGAGAGATGACAAAACTGGTGGTAAGATTGCATTCGAAAACTATTTGAGTGCATAATACGATGACGACAACGCTGGCTATGTAAGTAATTATGTAGCCAGCACAAATTAGGAGAGGAAAAGAATGGAAAATGTAGTAAGCAATAATGTTAATATAGACATTGAATCTATTGCAACAGAACTAGTTATTGGTCCACAAGAAAAGTTGATGAGAGAAATCAACGAACTTAACAATAGCTATATCACCAGGACATATATGTATGGTAATCGTTCAGCTTTAGAACCTTTACCACCATTAGGTATTACTAGAACATATAGATGGAAACCTGGTTACAAAAA
>CENH01007024.1_pt1 | contig 13997 bp, 13 predicted proteins | sample 530171 | NCBI WGS metagenome assembly CENH01 (sample SAMEA2591132, study PRJEB7988) | marine metagenome | biome: marine biome (ENVO:00000447); feature: deep chlorophyll maximum layer (ENVO:xxxxxxxx); material: saline water (ENVO:00002010), including plankton (ENVO:xxxxxxxx) | depth 70 m | reverse complement strand
CGTTTACAATTACACCACCATTTAGAGTATCTCTATTATCTGCTGGAGTTTGTACTACAGTATCAGTTGAAAAAGCTGCTGCTACGATAAACTTAACGTTAAATCCTGCAAAAGGAGCAGGTAATGTTACAGTGTAACCTGTACCATTAATTAAATATGTACGACCTGAATCAGCTGCTGTTAATGTAGTAGCTGCCGTTAAGGTCTCCATTTTAGGAAATATCCTAGTTACATCATTTGATATTGTTGTTGCCATTTTAAATTAATTTATTTATTAGTTATTCTTTGTAATACTCTTGAATAAGTAGTATTTTGATTATTGTTAGAAAATATATTTCCAACTTTAGTACCTACTTTATTCTCAGGTGAATGAGAAATAGCTTCAGCAGGTTCATCAGCAGATAGTTCTTCTGGAACTTCAGCTTTTACTTCTTCTTTAGCTTCCATCATACCTTTTAATTTCTCTACCATAGACTTAAGTTCTGCGACTTCATCTTTAGTAGCGTACTCTACAGGACCTTCTTCGTATTCTTTATGGTCAGGAGTATGAGTCATCTCATCCTCTTCTTGTAGTTCTTCAGCTTCCTGTACAGGAGCTTCTTGCTTAACTTCCTCACTAGCTTCTACAATAGTTTCAGCTTGAGTAGCTTCTTCTTTTAATTCTACGTCATTGAAGTTTTCTTCTTCCTTCTCTGTTGTAGATAAAAGAACATCTTTTATTTTAGTTACAATTTCACTTGCTTTCATAAGATTCTTATTTATAATTATTACTGATTAATTTATTTCTGTTGTATTTTTATACTTTTCCAATTCCTTGAGCTTCAAGGGTTCCATCACAACAATCTTTGTGATAGGTTCTACCGTCTGGGCATAAACAACCCCTGCTTGAAGATTTAGGGCTTGATTTACTAACAGTAGCATTTTTTCTTCTTTTTCTATTTGGTTTTTTGTCTCTACTTGGGTAATATCCTGGCATAATTATATATTTAGTTATTTACTTGATTTTGGATGTTTAGATGGTAAAATGTCATTGTCAGTAGTGTACTTTGCATTTTGTGGTCTTCCATTCTTCACTAAATACAAAAACGCATTGACTCGTGCAAATGCCCATTGTGAAGGACTATTTACTCTAGGAGAGCTACTCCTGTTAAATGCACCAAGACCTCTTTGGAAGACCGAAGCTAACATACCAACTGTAACACCATAACCTAGTTTTTGTTTATATCTTTTGTTAAAGTCATCAGCTTTGTTCTGTAATGTTTTTCTATCTTTCGCAGAAACCTTTGCTCCTCTTTTACCTTTTGCTGTACCCCTAGCTGTACCCTTACCTTTTGGGTTTCTATTAGGCGTATCTGATTTAGGTGCTTTTGGTGATTTTCTTATACCACCCTTTGGTCCAACCTCTGCAAGTGCGTGTTGCTTACAAGGCATATACCAAGTCTGATTTTCAAACTCGTGTTCGTGTATTCCTTCACATCCAATTTCACCTGCTATTTTTTCTGCTTGTTCTTTCGAAGTATAAGCAAGTCTGTCCATTATAATTGCAAAGTCATCATTTACTTTTTCAGAATATAAATCTACAGACAATTCATCTAATCCTTTAAGTTTTGATTCTGTCCAGTTAAACATAGACTTACCACCCCATAATAAATATGATATAGTTCCACAAGCTTCATTGTCTCCTTCTTTGTAATAAGTTTCTGCTCTTGATAAATAAGAGTATATGCGTTTAAGAGTAGGCAAAGTAAAATTTTCACCTCTTTCTAATTGTCTTGCTCTAGTTTTACCAACAGCAGTAGCACATTTGTTATTTACTTCTTTATTGTATTTTATACCTCTTATAGCATTATTTCTTGCAGCTTCTGGATAACCACCATAAGATTCTAATTCTACTTCTTCTGTTAATGAAGCTAAAACTTCTTTTAATTCATATTCTGCGTTTAGTTCATTTATCTTTTCTTCTATGCTTTCTTTAGGTCTTTCAAGTCCATCAGCAAAGTATCCTTCTATAGAAAATCCTTTAACCTCACCATCTTTTACAGCTTTCCATACTTTATCATTTAATACTTTCATAGATACCATCCAAGTACCTCTTGGCAAATCAAATCCATAAGCAGCAGCTTTATCTTTTTTTGGGTCTTCTATAAGCCAAGATTCTACAACAGACATATCTTTTAAATCAATAGAATGTTCAAATGTAGAGTTCTGATGTTTGTTTTTTATAAAGAATAGCTCTGATGCTTTTCTAACTGTATCTTCAGAGAAATATATATAATAATCATTATCATCATCATCAGCACCTTTTCTAAATATCTTTTTATTAGGAATAAGTGCAGGTCCCATTAGTATTCTTTTCTCTGCATCAACTTCTGCAAGTCTTACTTCACTGTGTTCTTTAAGTGCTATAAAATCTTCTTCTATAGCTGGATTTTCAACTATTGATATTGCTTGAATACCACTAATCTCATTTTCTTCATCTATAATTAATTCTATGATTTTTTCCATATCTAAATAACCTTATTGAGTTTATTCTGTTTTATTATCCTAATGATGCTCCTTCTATTGTACTGCGTTCAAGCTCTTGTGCAGTTGTAACGTCTGACGCTACAACAAACGCTTTTATTGGTTTGTCTTCAGCACCAGCAATAGTTTGAGCAAGTTGACTTGTTTGTGTTGCACCTACTACGTTGAAGGCTGGAGCTTGTATTTGTGGAGCTTCTGAAGGAGTTGACGTTTGTGGAACATTAGCTTGTATTCCACCTCCTTTAGATTTTAATGATGTAGCCAATATATTTGCTATTGATAATCCTGCACCTATTTTTGTCATACTGATTCCTTTTGCCAATAATGCATTGTTTTTAATAACTTGTGCTGCTGCTATTGCTGGTCCAAAGAAAGGTATAGAACCGTATGCTGCTTGAGCTTGGAGATTTGCTGCTTGAGCTGCTGCTGTTTGAGTCGCTACACTCTGTTGAGCTTTTATAACAATATCTGCTATAGCTGCTCCTTTTTCTATTACTATAGCTGCTTCTGCAAGAGCTGTATTTTCACCTGCTATAGCTGACAAAGTACTTGCTATTTGTTGTGCAAATTGGACTTTTTGTATTTCAATACTCTGTTCTGCTTTAAGTCTGTTTTGTTGATACCTTATGATTGCTTGATTTAATCTTAATTGTCTCAGCTTATCTTTTTCTGCATTTCTGTCTTTTCTTAATTGGTCAGCTTCATCTCTAGCTGCTTGTCTGTCCATTTCAGCTTGAATCTTTTGTTCAAAATCAAGCCTTATTAATTCTTTTAGTTCTTCACCTGCTTTTAATTCCTCTGCTTCTGCTAAAGCAAAATCTCTTTGCTGTTCAAGTTGTGTTATTTTATCAGCAGCGTCATCTACAGCTACAGCTTTTTTATATCTTTCTGTAAGAGATTTAATTCTTTTTAATCTTTCATCTAATGTATCCTCTGCATCACTTTCATCATCATCTGTACCATAAAGCTGGTCAACTATTGATGGAGTTTCCTCTAATATTTTTTGTAGTTCTAACTGTAATTTTGCTATTGTTTTGTTAGACTTCTCATTACGTTTTTCAGATTGCTCTTGCCCTCTTCCAACTTCTCCAATTATTGTTTCAGTTAAACTTCCTGCATTTTGTATAAACTTAATAGCCTTCCCTACAACAGATGTTCTTTCTAAAACTGTTTTGTTATTCTCTTCTAATATCTTTGATTGTTCTTCCTGTATAGCACCTGTTATAGCTTCTACTTGACTTCTTCTTGTTATAAGTTCAATTTGTTTTGCTATAGCAACATTTACTTTATCAGTAGCAATTTCTTCAAGAGTAATATTTTCTAAAAATTCTGGATAATCTTTATTTAGTTTTTCTACAGCAATCTGTCTCTTCTCTGTAGATAACGCAGCATTGTTTGCTGTTTGTATTAATATGTTTAATTGCCCTACCTCATCACCTGCATTTTTAGCACCTTCTCTCATTGCTTTGTTTAACTCTTTAACACCTTCAGCAAACATGGATAAGTTAATTTTACCTCCCTCTAAAAGAGTAATAAAAGTCTGGAATAAAATAACTATTCCTAAAGGACCCATTAATACTTTACCAAGTTGTTGTAACCCTGCAACAAGACCTCCAGATGTAGAAACAAGAGTAATAAATAAAGATGATAATTGTTGTAAGTTGTTTGCCATACCTCTAATTCCATAATTAGAATCAGAAATAGTTCTACCAAATTCTTGAACAGTTGCACCAGCTAAACCTGTTTTATCAATAAATTGAGCATTTTTTTTAACTTGCTCACCAGTTACATCTGTTAAAGCATATAAATTATTTTCTAGCTTTGCTATGTGAACACTTTGCTCCCTGTAAAGCTTATTGTTTTTTGTGTTCTCATCTCTTAACTTTTTTAATTGATTTATTTGTGCTTGTATAGCAGATGCAGAAAGTTTACCTGCTGTTGTATTTTTTTCAATATCTTTAGTTAAGGCATCAAAAGCTTTACCAGCATCTTTAGTTTTTACACCAAGCTTTTCGATTATGACTGTTCCCTTGTCGTCAATCTTTATTTCGTATAATAATTCTCTTTTACTTGATACTGCCATACCATCTGCGTTTAATATAATCTTTAGCTTCTAATATTGTCAAAGGTGCTTTATGCTTACCTTTAGCAATATCTATATAAGGATTAACTCCATAAAAATTATCTGTCTTAAGTAACTCTATTATTAATTTAATCATTATTCGTCTGTTTGGTCTGATGTTATTAATGCACTATCTACATATATGTCTGTTGCATCTACTGTTAATGTTCCTGTTACAGGAGTAGGTGTTGGTGCTGAACCTTCTGAACAAGATGAGTTGTAAACTAAATTATTTTCACCACCCATATATCCGTGATTATAACATTCGTAGCTTATAGTTCCAAAATCACCACTAACTGTTACTGTTACATCACCAGAGTAATAAGCATAAGTATTTCCATCTAATCCTGTTTTTGAACCAGCATTAGTTACACCTGTATATGTTATATTATTTTCTTTACCAAAATTATGAAAAGCTATAGGATGACCAGTTGGTACATCTTCAAATACATAAATCCCTTCACCTATTTGATAAGTTCCGTATTTATTATCAAAAACATATTGATTTCCAGAAGAAGTCACCTCTATATTGACATCTATATAATCTGGTAAACAATAGTAAGACTTAATAGAATAATATCTTTGTAACTCAAATTGTGACTTACCAGATACAATATCTATATTAGCTTTATTAATTGTGTAAGTTTTACCAGATATTCTTATTTTATCAGCAAGAGAAAATTTAGATAAGAAAGCATTTGTTAAATTTGCTTTTACTTTTGTTATTCTTGACCTTGAGTCAAATAAATGCGTTATATAATTCTTGTAATACAAGTTAAACAAATTACTTTGATTTGCTTGAACAGTGTCATAAGCATCATATTCATTTAACTCCTGTCCAAAATGATTTGTAGTTGCTGTAGTTGGATGTGCTTGATTTAAAGGTATAAAGTAACTTGAAGCTCCACCTTCTAATTGCGTATAACCTGTTGGGTTTTTATATAAGTAAGGAATTGTATAAGTTGAACTTGATACTCTATAAGGGTAAAACAAAAGAGGTTTTCCGTAATGTGGATTGTATTTTTCTGATTTATAATCTTCAGCATTAGCGTTACTTCTTTTAATGCTATATCCTACTTGTATGCCTGTAACAGTATCTGTATTTTCATTCTTCAACCTTTCAAACTTCATGTGAGCAAAAGGAGGTATAATCTCATATTTTTTTTCTACTCTTGATTTTTCAACTCCCCAAAACTCACCACCCCATTCTAATTCTGATGAAGATTTGTGTTGCTCTGCAAGTATAGCTTCTGTATCCTCATATTTAAATTCTATTCTACTGTATGGTAAAAGCCTTTCTACTTTAGAAGAAGATATATCAATTCTATCTGTAATATCAAGTTCTGAATTTGATGAAGAATAATATGAATCTAATGTTTTGACTCGTATGTTTTTTAAATTAGTCGTATTAGAATTATAATTACCATAGGTTGTATTTATCTCTCCCTCCACAGAACAAACTAAATTGAACATTTTAAATATACCTGATAGAAAATCTATGACAGACATATCTGGCATATTTTCAGTTATAGAAAATTCAACTGTGTCAGCTACTATGTTTATAGGACCAGCTCCATAAGTTATATCATTAAATGTATTTCTATCACTTGTTGCTATTGTTACAAACTTTATTTCAAATCCTGAATCAAAGTTTATAGAATCAGTATTGTCTGTAACCAAATCAAATCTATATTCACCATCTCTTTCAACATAAAAGTCTAATGATTGTGTACCTGTTTGTGTATTTTGATTGAATGTATTTAATAACTGTCCATTTCTATAAACTCTAACATCAAATTTTGTAGTTGTATTAGAACTAACACATCTTAATCTTGCTTCAATAGTATCAGCATAATCATCTTCTACACCACTAATTATAAATTTACTACCTGTATTACCAGAAGTATTTCCATCACTATCAGTACAAACAATAGAAAACACTTGTTCTTGAGTAGCACCACCTCCATAAGTAACATTACCATAATTTGTTGCAATTGCAAAAGTATTTATAGGTTGTGTATTTTTAACAACACTAATTTCTTCTTCTCTATCTTTATTAAGCCACATATAAAGATTATAGTATTGAAGAAGAGAGGAATTAAAAAAGTCATTAGAAAATGATATGTTATATGTCTGATTATTTTTATTTACATATTTTTCAATAGCTCTAATTATTAAATCTACCCTAATAGATGGTTTTATATGCTCAAACTTTAAACCATTAGCTTTAGAATTTACAGGATAACTACTATCGTGATATAAGTTTCCATCTGATAATTGTCCATAAAAAGATGAATTATTATTATAATATAATCTTTCTTTATTGGATATTAAAGGTACAACTATAGGTTGTGTATGAGTAGTACCTTCTGAGTCTATTATATTTTTTGATGTAGTTAGATATTCATAAAAACTATCTGTTCCAGTAGGTTTGTATTTTATATTGAATTCATCTAAATAATCTAAATCAGATAATTTAAGATTATTAAATAGTTCTTTCAGTGTTCTTAAATTACCGTAAAAAGTAACCTTATATGTTGAAGGTTTATTGTATTTTAAATCAACGGAATCAAGTGTAATATATCCTTCTCTAAATGGTCTATCGTTTATCTCTATTCTTGCTTCTTTTGACTTTCTTGCATCAAATCCTCCTTCTACAACATCATAATCGTAATAATGTTTAAATATTTTATTATTTGTATTTGTTGCAGGTAAATTGAAGTTTTGACTATAATCAGTAAATAATTTACCAGGTTCTCTAAAATCTTTTATTGAAGCTACTATGTTTATTGATGAACTATCAAAAGTATCAACAAGTTGATTTTCTATATATAATTGTACCTTTTGGTTCATTATCTAACATTATTTATACCTTCAAAAGCATATTCGAATTGAACGGTATAATTTACAAGTTTGTCGTTTAAATGAGTTTTATATGTAAAACTACTATCTTTTACTTTTATAGGAATTGTTTTATTATCTTCTCTAATAAACACATTTTCTGACTGAAACAATTCTCTCATAGTTTCATTATATTCATCTTTAACAAAACCTGTACTTAATGTAAGTGATTTCTTTGATGTTACATCTTGAACAATGCTTGTAGGGTCGTAAATGTTGTAATTAACAGATGTTGATGAAGATGTAACTGTGCTTGTGTCAAAAGCATCTCTTTTAACATCTAAACTATCTTCTCTCTTTTTTACAAAATACAAATCTTGAAAAGCACCGAACTTATTTATAAAACAAACTTTATGATTAGTATATTTAGTGTTACAAGTATAAATAGGATATACTGTTTCGATTGCCTGTTCTGTGTCTGTTGAATATCCAGGAGCTGATTGGTTAGCTGATACAATTTCAATTTTAGTTGCTTTAACTGCACTTAAAGCATATCTTATATAAGTGTTTGAATCTTCACTTGCAGGTATGTTAGATTGTAATGTGTATGCAACACTATCTGAAACATATTCATTTCCAAGAGAATCTTTGCTGTAGAATTTAACATTGCTTACACCATTAGGTCCAATATAAACAGGTATATGAATTACAGCTCCTTCAGGATAATATACAAATTCATTACTGAATAATTTAGATGAGCTTAATGTTGAGTTTATTCCGTCTTCAAAATATGTATATCCTTTTGTTGCAAGTCCATAAGCAGTGTGTTCTGTGTCAGCGTCTCTGTCTGTATATGAGTTTTGTTTTTCATAATACCACCAACAAGTTGACCTTATATTAGAAAGACCATCCCCTCCAACTGTATAGTCATTATTAAAAACAACATCAATGTAATCTTGTATAAGTTCTGATATTTCAAATCTAATTACATTATTAGAATCAGGGTTTGATTTTACTATAGTGTATTGAGGTTGCGAAGGTTTGTCTGAATATCTTCCTGTCCAACAATACAGTACTAATGTAGAACTTGCTAATACTGCCATATCATTTCTTTTAGTATATAACTACTATTATACTAACTTGTAATGCGTAAACAGATTATTAAAGTATAATCCTTGAAATGGTTCGTTTCTTCCGTGTAAGCAAGATGCAGATTCATACATTATCATATCACCAATTTCTGCATATACTTTATGCCATCTTCCTTTATGGTCTTGTATATCCAAAGGCCAGTCTGCACCAAATTCTTTATGAGAGCATCCACATTTTAAATCTTTATCTACAACTATAATAGATGCAATGTGGTGAGTTTCTACTCTATCTTTGTGTTCAACTAAAGTAGCTCCTCTTTTGTATGAGCGAATACCATATACATAAGTCTTTTCTATTTCGTGATTACAGAAATTTTTATGTATTTCATATAAACCATTGTGTATCTCATCTCTTACTTCAGCTGATATGTTTATCAGATTACTATTGCCACTTCCTTTTATGTAAGTGTCTTTACCTTCAAACACTTCATTAGCTTCGTATGGCTTTCTTATTTGATATTCTTGCTGTATTATGTTCCAAACATCTTCAGGGCATTTGATAACCTGGAAACCATTTTCTGTAAGTTTTGGTATTTGGTCATAACTTGTGTATTCCATATTGTAAATATATAAAAATTATTATAAGTCGTTACAGCTTCCAAATTCACTTACTTCTCCATTATTTCCTGTATGTCCAATTCTAAAATAATATGCATCTTGAGATTTAACAAATTTTGTTCCAGCAGTTGGTTGATATATGGTTGTTAGTCCATTGTCAGAATAAACATAAGTTCCGTCACCTAAAGTACCTGAATAATATATTGACACATCATAAACAGTTTGTTCTTCACAAACATCAGTTTCATCACTTGTTTGTACGGAAGTTATTTTAGTTTTATTTGTTCCAGGAGGAGTAGGTGTTGGAGTAGGAGTAGGAGGTGTCGTTCCTGCTTGACACTGCGTACAGTTTGTGTACCAAGTTAAATTTTGTATGTTTATTGTTGATGATGTTCCAGCACTACCTGTATCGTTCATACACTCACCATTAGCATCTAATACTGTTTGTGGCCATCCACTACCTAAATCAGTTGTACTACCATACTGTAAAATGATGTCAGCTCCAGTTAAACAATCTACATACTGTCTAAAATATGCAAGTGAAGGAGTAGGTGTTGGTGTGGGTGTTGGTGTAACAGTAGCTTGACATTCTGTACAATTCCTATAGTCTGAAAATGTAGATATATCGACAGCAGCTGCTCCTTGTTGATTGTCTAAATACTCTCTACACTCATTATTATCTTTTATTACAGTACTTGTAGATATTTGTGAAGATGAAAACACTGTTGTTATACCTCCTCCAGATTCGTTACAAGTTATAAATCTTGCATAATATATTGTTGGCTCTGGAGTAGGAGTAGGAGTTGGAGTAGGTGTTGGTGTTGGAGTAGGAGTTGGAGTAGGTGTTGGTGTGGGTGTTGGTTCATATCCACATTGTGTTAAATTGGTAATCTCTCCGTCTGTTGTGTTACCTATTTTTCCATAAAAATCACCTGAATTAATTTGAAGTCTATAATAATCACCACTACCACCAAATATAGATGTTAATGTATCGTTGTTATATAATATTGTTCCGTTCCCTATTGTACCACTATAATAAACAGTTTTATTTAATGTATCAGGACAAATAGAAGCTCCCAGTGAACCAGCAGAAGCAGAATCATCTTCTGATATAAGTATTGAGTTAACACCTGAAGTAGGAGGTATAGGAGTTACTGCAGGAGGACCTGCTGGACAAACAGTATAACTACTTATTTGACCATCATTATATTGCCCAATTTTACCATAATAACTTGTTCCTATTTTATATATATCTCCAGCAGATGCATAAGGTTGTGTTAAATCTTGGTCTGCCCAAAGTATTACATCATCTCCAAAAGTTTGACCTGGACATAATGTATAATATGCAGTTGTGTTTGCTGTTTCTTCACAAGCATTTGTAGATGTAGAATGTCCATCTGCTGAAACTTGTACTGTTAATACAGTTCCTGCACAAGCTCCTTCGTGTATCTTTACAGATTTAGACACCGTAGGAGATACATTATCAAGAGTCATTGTCATAGTCTCTGTACCCTCTACACTTGAATCCTGTATAGTTCCTATATCTCTAAAAGCATTATTTGAATCTACTATGAAAGCACCAGTTAAACTACCAAGAGATAAGTCAGCTTGTTGTATTCCTGTAATTGTATATGGTACAGAAGTTGCACTTGGTAAATTAGTTGTAGTTAAAAAGAATCTAACAGAATCTCCTTCTAATATATCGTCAAACCTTGATGTTAAAGTGTAAGTTGCATTTAAAGCAACTGTTCCTGTTAGAGTTGTCGTTACAGATACATTTGAACTTCCAAAAGTACCACTATGCGAGGTGGGTGTAACCGTTAATGTTGAAACTTCATTGTAATTTGTATTTAAAGATAATGTAGTTGTAAAACTATATGAGTCTCCTGCTTCACCTGTAACAACTGCATTATTTAAATTACCACCTATTGTATATCCTGCTGAAGGACCTACTATATTATTTGTTACAGTTAAAGTAGCTGTATATTGTGTGTTGGCTGACCAAGAAACTGTTTTAGAAGCAGTATAAGTATTACCTGCTGAATCTGTTGCTGTAAGACCATAAGTTACGCTTCCAGATGATGTTTCAGTAAATGTTTCTGCTGAATTTGTATTACTTGCAATTGCTCCCCCTGTCCAAGCATAACTTACAGGTGTAAAATTATTTGCTACTGCTGTAAGTGTAATATTACTATTTGTTGTTCCTATTGAAGGTCCAGATATAGATACTGATGCGTTTGCAATTGTACCACCCTCTCCTCCTGTTGCAGTCACATAATAAGGACTTCTTGAATTTAATTTAACTGTTGCCATCTATTATATCATTTAAATCTTCTAAATAACCTTCTTGTAGCTCTTCTGTTAAAGATGCAACTATATTGTCAGTAACATAGTCAATAAAATTACCACCCTGATAATCAAATCTTTCAATCGTTCCAAACTTAGCAATTCCATTTGCAATAGCCCAAGCCATATCTCTATGTTTTTTATATTTATCATTATTAGATGTAAGGTTTTTTGATTCTACCCATTCTAATATTTTGTTTACTGGAGGTTTTTTTCCAGGACCTCTACCTTCATCAACATAAGTTGCATAATCTATAGCAGATACAATTATACTTCTATCTGTAGTTTCTGCATTAATACTGTTAAGCAAGTCTTTTGAAGCTAATAAATCTCTCTGGATAATTCGGTCTTTTAGTTGTGATACAATTTTATCTTTGTACTCTTCAAGTATTTGTCTTACTTTTTTTGCCATTAGCAAAGAGATAATTCGTTAGTAGGTACTTCTATGTTTATAGTGACTCCCCATCCAGCTAGTTGGTTCTCAAAGTTGTCTTGGAATGGTTCTGCTGTTACACTTGTATTTATTTGGAAGTTATCTGAAAAAGCATCACCTCTTCTCATTTCTTGTTGTATGTCATTGACGACTTGTAATTGTGTATTTAGAATATCTTGCAAGTTATCATTGCCAAACATCATGTCTTCAGTTTGTTTTTCTTTATTTACATCTACTATGTCTAAACATAATATTCTTACAGAAGCAGTTAAAATACGTTCTTCAAATGTAACATTACCAAAAATAATGTGAGCTAAAGGAAATATAGTTGTTTTGTTAAGGTCAACTTCTGTTATGTCACCGAAGGTAACTGTTTTCGTAATTTCATTAGCTCTTAGTATTGTTTTTATTTTGTCTAATACTGTATAAACTTGTCTCATCTCATATTTTGTTTTATCATTTTATTTTCTAATTCGTTTTTCTCTTTCTCAAACTCTAACCAAGTTAAACATTGAAATAAGGGAAGTTTTGTAATTTCTTTAAATTTTGTTGGGTCTGACCCACTAAGTGCATATACTGATTGATACCAACCCCATTTTGCTCCAAAACCTGCTGTAAGTCCGACCCCTGCTCCAGATTCTCCTCCAAATAATCCATCGTATGCTTTGACAACTCGTTTCCTAAATGGTAAAAAAAAAGCGTAGCTCCAAAAGCAACATTAACAGGAGCATCTAACATTATGTCAGAATACTTATCTGAACCCTCATAATCCTCTATTAAGTATGTGTCTTTTTTTTCAAACACAACTGGTCTGTATAAAACAGATAATGCTTTGTGCATTTGTTGCCAATCAGAAATATATTTATCTAAATCTATAAATTCACCTAAAGATATATCATCAAGCTTAGGCATAAAACCAAACTTTACTTTTTTATTGTTTATGTCAGTCATTTCAAATGTTCTTTGCAAAGGAGTTTCTTCTTTGAATAGATTTGATATATGTTGTAGTATTCCTGTAAATTCTGTCATAGGAAGTTTGTATGCCTGTTTAAGTGTCAAACCACAAAAACACTCTAATACTTTTAGGTTAGCAAATTCAACTTGTTCATCTGTCGGTTGTTTATCTGGGTCTGTTTGCACAGTCTTAATGTATTTCTGATATTCTTTTAGTTTTATTGCAGATAATTCTGTAGGAACTTTTATCTTAAATGTTTCACTCATATTATTATAACTATATATTGCGTTTATGTAGTAAAGATATAAAAATAAAACACTTTTGCATTTATTAGTTATATTATCGAAGATTAAGAATTACAAACAATTTGAAATCTTCTCTGATAAATAATAAGTTAGGTTTAGGATAATTATATTCTTTTTATTAATTTAGCTTATGTAAGTATTTTTCATATTATAAAGTTTTGTTTAAAGCTCTGATTCTTTTTCAGGGCTTTTTTCATATCTGCTTGAATTTCCTTAAATGGAGAACTACACCCTACTCTGTTTAATTTTACGTCCTTTTTTCTAAATCCCTCATATTATCTCAATACAGAAGATTTAAGCCACTGAAAAGAGTTTCAGCAATGCGTAGAATTTAAAAGCATTTTTAACCCCTTAAAACTCCTGTATATTGATAATCAGCCAAGTATAAAATAATTTAATTTTATAGTTAACTGCCTAAATATAAACTAAACTAATAATTTAATAACGCTCATTTAAAAACGTTTCAAGCTCGGAATAAGTAACAGTATTCCAGTCTTTATTGTTGTCCCTTAAATCGTCTAAGACTAGATAAGGCTCTATTAAATAATCCCCACAAAGAGAGATAAATTTTTGTTGTGTCATGTTAGTATGTTTTAAATCTTAAATACTTTGCCGTTATAATTAGCAAAGATGCTATCGCGAACAGGTAGCCGTATGAGTTACCCGAATTAATCAAATCGATTACTGCTTTAATTATCATAATAAAAGACAGTATAATATTTATCCAACTGAATAAATAAAGTAATGCACCGTTAAGGGCTAA
>CENH01023504.1_pt1 | contig 14002 bp, 15 predicted proteins | sample 530171 | NCBI WGS metagenome assembly CENH01 (sample SAMEA2591132, study PRJEB7988) | marine metagenome | biome: marine biome (ENVO:00000447); feature: deep chlorophyll maximum layer (ENVO:xxxxxxxx); material: saline water (ENVO:00002010), including plankton (ENVO:xxxxxxxx) | depth 70 m | reverse complement strand
AAGTAATCAAGGTTTATCTTTCTTATGGCAAGAAATGAGAGATTCAGCAAAGTGGGAATTTGATGCTGCTCAAAATAATGAAGATAGAGTAACATTGTTAAAACAAGCAGCACTTGCTAACGAAGCAGCTACTGATGCAGATAAAGTAAAAGCTTTATCTAATTTAGCAAAATGGGTTTTAGATAATTTATAATAAGGAGTAATAATAATGGGAATAGGTAGTTTTTTTAGTAAAGCTTTTAAGACAGTAAAGAATGTCGCAAAGAAGGTTACTAGTCCAATAACTAAAATTATAAGAAAAACATCAAAGGCAATTGCTAATGTTGGTAAAAATATGTGGAATGGTATTAAAGAAGTTGGGGGTAAAGCATTACAAGCATATATGAAATTTAGTGAAAGGATAGGACCAGTTGGACAAATAGGAATGGCTATTGCTATGCCTTATTTAATGAGTGGTTTTACTGGAATGGCAGGAGGATTGTGGACAAACTTTGGTGCAAAAACTGCAACATGGGCAGGACAAGCAAACAATCCATTTTTAAATGTTTTAGGTAAAGTAGGAACAGGTATTTACAAAGGAGCTAATTTTACTAAAGGAACTTTTAAAGGTATATCAGATACTATTGGTGCAACATTTAAAGGATTTGCCGGAAGTAAAGATGCAGTAACTGGAGTACGAAGTGGTGGAAGTATATCTAAAGGTTTTAAAAACTTCTTTCAAGGAACAGGTGAAGTTCTTAGCGGTAAAGCTGGAATGGGTACTATTCAATATGGACAAGTTGGTAGTGCCGCACAAAGTAAAAAAATATTTGATGCGATGGGTCAAACAATTGATGTTGATACAAGAGTTCTAGCAAGAATAAAAAATACTGGTGGCTATATAACTCAAACTGGTGGTGTAGGATTAGGTAATGCTAATGTTGCAAATAAATTTGCTTTTGAATCTATTAATAATACAATGGCAAAAAGTGGTTTGTTAGAAGGTTTATCAAAAGATAGTATGAAATATATGAACTCTCTTGAGCAGTTTGGTATTGATAAAAGAAGTGCTTACGAATATGTAAGATTAAATGGTGTTGGTATGGATGGTACGCTAGATTTTGCTAAATCAGCAGACTTTTCTTTTGTTGCTCCAACAGGAGGTTATGAGTACACAGGTAAAAACTTTGCTAATACTATGAAACAATTTGATGTTACAGCAGCAACACAAGCATATGCTCCAAAAGTAAAAGGAGATGTATTTAAAACTAAAGATGTTTTATTAGGTAAATCTAATACTTCTTTATTTCAAAGAGGTAAAGATGCGGCTATGGCATTATTTACATCTGGTAATGATGCAGAGTCACAAGCTTACAATGTTCAACTTGGTAGTTTAAATGATAGTAATTTAACTTCATCTTCTATGTATCAAGGAACTAATATTGCAGGTGATTTTTCTGGTTCATTGTTAAACAAAACTTTACAAGAAGAGTTTTTAAAACAACAACAAACTGGGGCATTTAATATAGCAGGAAGTAGATAATGTCTTTATCAGAAGCTGATAAAAAGAAACTAAAAAGATATAATTTAAAAGGTGTAAGCAAACCTATCAGAACAACAAAGCATGGTAAGAAAGGCGTTGTTGCTATAAGAGACAAAGGTAAAGTTAAGATTATACACTTTGGTGATTCAACAGGTATGGGTCATAATTATTCTAAAGAAGCACGAAAAAGTTTTAAAGCTAGACACGCAAAGAATATAGCTAAAGGTAAAACAAGTGCTGCGTATTGGGCTAACAAAGTTTTATGGGCAGGTCCGGGAGGTTCTAAAAAATCCCCACCTAAATCTCAAAAACATAGAAAGGGTTAATATGGCAAAGAAAAAAAGTAAATCAAAAGTAAATGAAGCAGGTAATTATACTAAACCTACAATGAGAAAAAGATTATTTAACAGAATTAAAGCTGGTGGCAAGGGTGGTAGACCCGGACAATGGAGTGCTAGAAAAGCACAGATGTTGGCTGCGGCTTATAAAAAAGCTGGAGGAGGTTATAGATAATGAAGAAACAAATACCAGAAGGAGACAAAGGTAAAGGTCTTCGAGAGTTAAAAGAAAAAGCACCCGAAGTTGTAGCCAGAATGGGTTATAACAAAGGTGGAGTTATTATCAACAAACCAAAAAATGACATCAAAAAAACGAGACCCTAAAGTTGGTACGGGTAAAAAACCAAAAGGAAGTGGAAGGAGATTATATACTGATGAAAATCCTAAAGATACTGTCAGCATTAAGTATGCAACTGTGGCAGATGCTAAAAAAACTGTGGCAAAAGTTAAAAAAATTAACAAACCTTATGCTAGGAAAATTCAAATCCTTACAGTTTTGGAACAAAGGAGCAAGTTCGGGGGAAAACCAGAACAAGCAAAAATAGCAAAACGAGCAAAAGAAGTATTAAAGAAAAAACATGGCACTAAAAAAATCACAAAGAAGTCTTAAATCTTGGACAAAGCAAAAATGGAGAACAAAGTCTGGCAAAAAGTCAAGCGTTACTGGAGAGAGATACTTACCAGAAGCGGCTATAAAATCTTTGACACCTGCGGAGTATGCGGCAACCTCAAGAGCAAAGCGAAAAGGAACAAAAAAGGGGAAACAGTTTGTGAAGCAACCAAAAAGGATTGCAAAGAAAACAAGGGCGTATAGAAGAGTAAAATAATATGGTAGATATACAACAAAATAAAATCATGGAAGCGGAACAAGAAGGTATTAATCCTTTTAATAATCCTACTCCCGGTGAATCCCTAACTAAAAACCCAGACGAAAGATTTGAATGGGAACAACAAGCTAAGTTTACAGATGTAGACGAAGCTATAAAAGATATTTTTCTTAGAATAACCGAGAGAGATGCTTTAATAGAACTGTTAAACTTTTTTAAAAATAAACAACCTATTGAAGAAATGACTCAGATGATTTTATACAGAGGTTTTACAAAAGGCGAATACAATGTTGACCTTATGTTATTATTAGTAGAACCACTAATGTATTTATTAATTGCAATTTGTGAAGAATATGATATTGAACCAACACTATATGATGATGAAGATGTTGACGGGGCATTTGTTACTGAAGATAGTTTAGATAATGTTGATTCTAAAGATTTAACAAAACAAGTTAGTGAGATTAGAAAAGATAGTGTTCCTCCGTCTTTACTTGCAAGAGTAAAAGAATTACCGGAAGAAGAAGAATTAGAAGGAGATAACTAATGGCTTTAAATTTTGGAGATTTAGCTTTATTGACTGCCGGTGATGTTGCAAAAATGGACACCGAATCCAGACAAAAGAAAATTGATGATAGACTAGATGAGTTAAAAGAAAATAAATTATTTTATCAAAGACTTGCAGAATCAAGATTTGCAACAGATGAAGCTGCATATCAAGAAGAATTAAAAAGTATTAGAAGTTTATCTTCTGTTTACAATGAAATTTCTGAACAAGGTTTAGATGCTGATGCTGCGGCAGATAGAATAGCTATAGCAAAATATGGACAATCATATTTAGATGCAGAGTATTTCCAAAAAAATAGAATGAAAAATGATATTAAAAAAGGATTTACTAAAAAAGATGATGGTAGTTTTGAATTTAATCACAGAGGTATTATGTTTGATGCTCCTAAAATTGAAGACTATTACAAAGGACCGGAGTATTGGGCTAAGTTAGCTGATGAAGTTGAGTCTGGAACAAGAACAAAATTAGGTGAACAATTTAGTAATCTTATTGGTAAAGATAAAAAAGATGTTAACCCAAATGACTATTTAAAAAATATTGAGAACATGAAACGAATGGAGATTAAAGATGAAATTGCTCCAGAAGTTTATAATTCAAAAGGAAAATTTGATAGCATTAGTGACTCTGAAGATTTTATTACAACTTTAGTTCCATCTGAAAAATTACTTACAGATAAAAATGCAGAATTTGTAATATCTGAATATAAAAATGCTTTATCTTCTTCTAATACTAATACGCAAATGAAAAATATTGCTGATGGTATTAGTTCAAGATTAGGTGAAGGATTAGAAGAAGGATTATTTGAGTTTGCAGACAATGGAGCAGTAATAGGTGTAAATCAAAATGGTCAAAGAGTTCTTGAAGAAGCAAAAATTTTATACAATGAAACTGTTGAAGAAGTATTTAAATTAATTTACTCTCAAAATGGTGCAGAAGCTTCTCCTTTTGCAGCTAGTATTTTAGGAGACATAGAAGGTAATTTCCAAAAAATGGGAATGGATGCAATTAATAAAGTTTTCTTTGCTAAACTTGATAGTCAACTAGCAGTATATGGTAAAGGTGGTATTGATGTTGCATGGAGTGCAAATAATGCAACAGTTGCTATGATAATACCTACTGATATTTTAAAAGCTGCTGAAGAAAATAATATATCTAAACAACAATTAATACAAATTGCTTCAATAAATGAAGGATATGAATATGTAAATGAAGAAGGCAAAACAGTTAAAGTTGATGGACTAGAAATAGATAAAACAACTGCTAAAGATACTGTTAAAGTTAGAAGCATAGTTCAAAATTATATGAGAGACTACATTAAAAATGTAGGTGTTCAAGAAATGAAAATTGCTGATGCCTTTACTGTTGTTGAAGATGGAACAGCTTTAACATTTAAAAAAGAAATACAAATCGGAGACGATAAATTTCTTCCGGGTTTTCAATATAAAATAGAAGATATTTTACAATTAATAAACCGAGGGGATATTAGCAGAGATGATATTCCAGCAGAACTTTTAGCAGTAATAGATAAATATTTACAATCACAATAGGAGCAAATAATGCCTTTAAATGATATTGCTTCTCCTCTCGAGTCAGCGAGTGCTGGTCTAAGTGGTATTGCAACGCCTTTACAAAAACCTTCCTTTCAACAAAGATTAGAATATGGATTTGATGTCGAAACAAATTTAGTAGGCGATGGATATCGTCTTTTAAAAGCGGCAGTTAAATCTATTGGACCAACAACATTTGAAGAAGAACGAGAAGATATAGAAGAAGAAAGATTAGACTCTATATATAACGAACATCCTTGGGCTTCATCAGGTGAATATGATTATGACCCTGCTGTTATGACAGGAAGGGCAATTACATTATTAGCTGACCCAACATACTTAGTTGTTCCTTATGGATTAGCTTTAAAAGGAACTAGTCTTGCTATGAAAGGTGCAAAACTTGCTGCACTTGGAGCAGGTGTAGGAGTTGGTGATGCATCAGTTAGAAGTCTTGCAAGAACTGGAGAGATAGAACCTAGTCATTTAACATTTGCAGGAGGTATAGGAGCAGTAGCAGGTCCTCTGGCTTATCCAATACAAATTGCAGGTGGTAAAGCTATTAACAAAATATTTCCTAGTTTGTTTAAAAGCAAACAACAAATGGAAGCTACAGTTTCAAAGTTAAATAAAAATTATCAAAAAAAATATGACCTTAATGAAGCACAACTAAATAATGTAAGAGAAGTTTCTGAGCTTTCAAGTATAAATAAATTATTTAAAGAATTACAAAGTCAATTATCTTCATATCAAACTACAATCGCACCTCGAGAAAAAATCTTATCTATACTCGATGCTATTAAAAAACAAGGTGCAAAATCCCCCGGCTATAATGTTAAAGTAAAACAAATAAAATTACCTACCGCAGATGGTAAAGGTAAAGTTATTAAAATTGATAGTGCAGAACCCGGATATATAGATAAAATAATAAAAGATGTTGACTCACATTTTGAAGCATTGCAAACAACTTTAAGTCAAACTAATGCTAATAAATATTCTAAATTACAATTACAAATAATAAAAGAATTAGATGCAAGAGGAAGTTTAACATCTAAAGTTGTTAAAGGTTTAACAGCTAACTTTACTAGACCAGTTTTATACGGAGCAGGTGGTGGCGTTTTTCATACTATGTTTGGTGATTCTGATGAAGGATTACTAACAGCAGTAGGTGCAGGAGCTGCATTAGGATTAACACACAGAGCTTTAATAGCTGGTAGAGTCGGTGGTTTACCATTCCAAAGACAAAAAGAAATTGCTGATGGTATTAAAAAAAGTTATCTTAATAATATTGTAAGAAAAATTTCTGTTATGACTGCAACAAGTCAACAATCTAAACTATCCGCAAGAAGTGAAGTACATGATGAGTTTTCAAAACTTTTATTTTACAGACCAAAAGATACTATTACTAGAGATTGGTTAGGTAATGTTGTAGATGTAAAAGGTGCGGGAACTATTGGAGCAGGAAACTCTGTAGAGGATATGGCTCAAATAGCATTTAAAGATTTTGTTGTAGATATAGATAATGTTATTGGTAAACAATATACTACATTAATTAATGGTGCAAGAAGAAATCAATTATTTAAAGTTCCGTTAACAGAGCAACAAAAAAATGCTTTAAAAATACAAGATGATGCAATAGAAATAGTTAGAGGATTTAAAGGTGAATCATCTAGTGATGCTGTTGCTATGGCTTCTCGAATAAAAGAGTGGTTATCAAAGTATAAAAAATATTTTAATGATGTAGGTATAAGTGAAAAAGAAGTTCTTGAAAATTACTTTCCTAGAAAGTATGATTATAATTTAATATATAATAAAAAAGAACAGTTTATAAAAGATGTAACTAACATTATAAAAAAACTAAAGAAAGACCCGGGAAGTAAATTTTACAATAGTAAAGCTTCGGCAAAAAAATTAGCTGAGAATCATTTTAATGCAGTATTAAATGATTTAGAAAGACCTATTGTTGAGACAGGTAAGAATACTTATAGTCCAGTTATTAATAGATTACCTTTAAGTAGTCACATTGATGAGGTTAGAACTTTATCTACAACTTCTGCTAACTCATACGATTTAATTGATAATGTTTTAAAACAATATACTATCAATGATATTAGAACAGTATTGACAGATATAACTAGAACTACAGTAAAGTCTGTAGAATTTGCTAGAAAGTTTGGACCTAATGCTAATTTAGTTAATGGTTATTTAAAAAGAATAACACAAAAATACGCAGACGCTGGATTTAAAAAAGATAAAGTAGGTGCGTATAAAGGTTACTATGGTAAGAATCATTTTGACGATGTTAAATCAATAGAAAATGCAGTTAATTCTTACTTTGGTAGATATCAATCTGCTCCGTTAGGAGTGCAAGGTAACAGAGAAATATTTGCTGTGTTATCTACAATGGCAAACTTTAACATGATGGATAAAGTTACTATTGCAAACCTTGGAGATTTAATACAACCTTTTTCTAACAGTAAATATTGGGATTCTGCAATACGAGGAATGTTTCCGGGTAACAGAGTACAACGAGGTAGACTAGGGGAAACACTTGGATTACGAGCAGAAAAAGAAGCAGGTATAATTCATAGTGGTTTAGTACAAGAAAATTTAGTTGATACATTTGTTACTCCAACTGGCGGTTCTCAAATTATAAAAAGAAATGCAAAAGGAGATTTAGAACCTACAGGTGTTTTAAGTTTAATTGGAAAAAGTAACCAAGCATTTTTTAAATTAATTGGTCTTGAAGGTATTACAAATGTAGCAAGAAGATATGCTTACAATGTTGGTGCTGTCGATGTACATAAAACTTCTAAAATAGTTGCAGAAGGATTTGATGCAAATAAATTTACTTTTAGTTTAACTGAAGGTATTTCATTTGAAAAAATTTTAGCAAACAAAAACATGACAGAATCTACTAAGACAGAACTTCTTAGATACTTATCTCATTTAAATAAAACAGGAGCTTTAAAAGTTAATGGTGCTGGAGAGATAACAAACCTAGGACAAATTCTTAAATTTGGTAGATTTAAAAATGTAAGAACAGCAATGAAAGATTCTGATTCATTTAACATTATGGATAATGTAGGGATGAGAGCTGCTGATAGAGATGCAATTTTACCTACTGTTGGAAATAGATTATTATTTACACAAAATAAAAATCCTATGATAAGAATACTAGGACAGTTTTCATCTTGGGCTATGGCTAAATCAACACAAACAAATGCCATGATAGAAAGAATAGAAGACGGACAACTAAGACAATTAGTAGGTATGCTTGGAGCTTTAAGTGTTTATGGTGGTATTCAAGAGTTAAGAGATTTTATAAGAACAGGTGATGTAAAAAATCCTATTGCAGAATTAGAAAGAGACCCAAAAGAATTTTTAACTAAAGCTACACATATGTCTGGTAATTTAGGATGGCTTCCTACTTTAGCTATGAATCAATTAGTTGGATATAGTTCAGCAAGACCTTTAGAATTTGCACCTGCTTTTAGTATTGTTAATTCTATTATTGCACTAGCACAAGCAGGAGTTAATGCAAGTGGTATTAGTAAAAAAGGATATGATGAATCAATACAAAGATTTTTAGAATCTTTACCTGCTCCTAGTATTAGAAAATTAATAGATAGAACTTTTGGAACTAATCTTTCTGGAACTAAGAAAGAACCTATTAATAGTATTCTTGGTAATAATCTTTATGATAAAAGAGGAGATACATTTTTAAATAGAAGTTTATTTAATGAAGGTGGACCAGTAGGTTTTAATGGTTTTCAGTTAAGAGAAAATCCAGAAACAACAGGAGTATACGATAAAAAAGAATTAGTAAAACAAATAGCAGACGGACCAAAAATAGTTCCTAAAAAGAAACCAATTATTAAAACTAGTTCTGTTGGTTCTAGTGTTGGTCCAGTTAGTCAAGACTTAGAAGGTTTAACACAAAAAGATGGATTATACTATTTAAACAATCCTTTATTTGATAAGATGCTTGAAAAAGAAAGTAGTAGAGGTATAAATTTAAAAAGTAAAAAAGGTGCAATAGGTTTAATGCAAATTATGCCTAACACAGCTAAAGACCCGGGGTATAAAGTAAATTCTTTAACAGTTGAAGAATTAAGTGACCCAGTTAAAAATGTAAAGTTTGCTAAAGAATATTATAATGCCATGAAGAAAAAATTTGGTAATGATAGATTAGCTCTCATAGCATATAATTATGGACCGGGAGCTACAGACAAGTGGTTGGCATCGGGTGGTAATGAAAAAGATTTACCAAAAGAAACTCGTGATTATATTAATTTTATTATAGGAAATAGAACAAACTTTTTTGCTGGGGGTTATGCTGCAATAAGAAAAGCTATGACTTCTAATAAAGCTTATAGCGGTAGTTCAACTGGTTCTAGTATAGGTCCAGCAGGTATGGGTGGTGGCTCATTTAAACCAAAAGATAAACCTAAAAGTTTTAGTAGTGGTAATAATAACAACAATAACAATAGTAATAATAACAATAACAATAATAATAATCAAACTAATCAAACACCAATTAAAACTACAAGTATATTAGACAAAGCTGTTGAAACAGCTACAGATGCAGTTAAAAATCCAATTGAAACTGGTAGTAGAATTAAAGAAAAGTTTGATGATTACACACAGTTTGAATTATTAGATGGTAATTTAGATATTAATTTACAAAAAGGAAATATAGAATACGATTCTGGTTTTGGAACATTTAGTATTGAAGGCGGGGGATTGTTATCGGCAGACCCAAGTATAGGATTTACATTTACTAAATCGTTTAAAAAGGGCGGATTACTTGACAAAAAAAGGGGTTGACAAGTTGAAGATTGAGGTGTATAATATAGGTATAACGGAATAGCTACAGGTAGTATTTCGTTATACTAACAACTCGCTTATGAAAGGAGCAAAAATGAACCTACCTACAAGTGGGGTCTTTGACCCATTTAAAAACTTGACTGTTGGCTTTGATAATATCTTTGACCAACTGTCAACATTATCAGCATACGACACATCTAATTATCCTCCGTATAACATCAAGAAGATTGATAAAGAAAAGTATCAATTGGAAATGGCGTTGGCAGGATTTACAAAAACAGATGTAATAGTTGAAGTAAAAGAAAATACTTTAACAATATCTGGTAAAGTGTCAGACAAAGATACAGATAACTTTGTACATAGAGGTATAGCTCAAAGGTCTTTTAAAAGACAATGGAGTTTAGTAGAACATCTTGAAGTAACAAGTGCTGTATTAAAAGATGGAGTCCTAAAAGTAGATATGAAATTAAATCTACCGGAAGAAAAGAAACCAAAAACAATTACTGTAAAGTAAAAGGTAGGGGGCGTTAAGCCCCTTACAAACTATGAAATTATTTTTAATACTATTAATATTATTAACAGAAGAAGTAGCTATGGGAAATCCACATACCGGAAAAAAAACTGGACAACTTAAAGTACCTGTTATTAAAACAAATCATAAAGAAGTACAGAATAATTTTTATGAAGTATTTAATAATAATATAAGAAAAAAAAATAAAGCAAAGGATTAATATGTTAGGCGGATTACCAGTAGAAATGATAACAATGCTTGGGTCATCTTTGTTAGGTGGCTTTATGAGTATATGGAGTCAAAGTATTAAGGCAAAACAAGACGAACAAAAGATGTTACTTGCTAGAGCAGACAATCAAATGTCTCACATAGAAAAAGCAAGAAAATATCAAAACAAAGGATTTACTTTTACAAGAAGAATAATAGCTTTGACCGCAGTATTTATGGTAATAGCTTATCCTAAATTAGTACCAGTATTTTTTGATGTTCCTGTTATTTTAACATGGACAGAATTTAGTAGAGGATTTTTATTCTTAGTAGAACAGAAAGAATTATTAATGGACAAAGCTCACGCAGGTGTAGTAATAACACCATTAGATACTCACTTAATGAGTGCAATTGTAGGATTATATTTTGGTGGTAGCTTAGTTAAGAGATAACTCTAAGATATTTTTCTAACCATTCGTGGACAACAATAAATTTTCTTTTAGCTTCATTTACAACATTTGTAAAGAAAACCCTTTCCTCTCGATGAGGGAAAGATTTATCCATAAGTTCTTTATCATCAACTGGTAAAGATTTTATTTCTGTGATAAACTTTCCCTCTTTATCAAGGATTAAAGAATAAGAAAATATTACTGCTTCCTTTTTATTCTGCGTCATCGAAGACATTTGACCAGTTCCCTTTTACACTAGCTTTAGTATAAGCAGAAGCTCTTCCCTCGAAAAAGTTTTGATGTTCAACACCAATAACTTCATCCCACCAAGTCAAAGGATTTTCACTCACCCCAAAGTTAGGTTTCAAACCTAATTGTAATAAGCGTCTATCAGCAATATATCTATTGTATTGTTTCATCTCTTCTAATGTTAGACCTTGTATATCTCCCATCTCAAAAACTAATTCAATAAAGTTGTCCTCATGGTCAACCATTTCCCTACATATATCGTAGATTTCTTTTTTGAACTCATCGGTCCATATGTCTAGGTTTTCTTTTATTAAAGTTCTAAATACTTTAGTCATACCCTCAACATGAAGTGACTCATCACGAATACTGTAGTCAACTATCTTACACATCCCCTTCATTTTATTAAACCTTTGAAAGTTAATCAAGATAGCAAAGCTTGAGAATAACTGTAGTCCTTCTGTAAAACCAGAGTATACAGCTAAAGCTTTAGCTACATTTTTTAAGTCTTCCTTTGTTTTAACTTCTGATGTTTTAAATTGTTGTATGTAATCATGTTTAGATGACATCTCTTCATACTTAGAAAATGCTTTGTATTCTGACTCTGGCATACCAACTGTATCTAACAACAATGAATATGAATGTTGATGTACTGATTCAATATTTGCAAATGAACCCATCATCATTCTTAATTCTGGTTTCTTAAATAGTGGTATATACTTATCATAATATCCTGCACCTACATCAACATCTGATTGTGTGAACAATCTAAATATTTGTGTCAGTAAATTTTTTTCCGATGGTGATAACTTTTGATTCCAATCTTTTACATCTTCATGCATGGGTACATCTTCTGGTAACCAATGCAATTGATTTTGTAATGTATAATAATCAAATGCCCAAGGGTATTCAAATGGTTTATAATAAGTTCTCTCGTTAAATAATGGACTTACGCTTCGCATGATAAACAAACCTCCTCTGTTGCTTCCTGTTCTAATCTTACTCGCTTAACTTTTAAGTTAATATTTTCTGCACTCTTAGCTTCTCTACTTCTTAGATAATACAAACTCTTTAATCCTTTTTTCCAAGCTTGATAATGTACTTTATTTGTATATCGTAAAAAATTATCATGCTCTTCTTGTGAAGCTTGTATGCGTGGAGCAACAAAAAATAAGTTTACTGATTGTGATTGACAGATATACTCTTGTCTATCTGATGCGTGTTGGACAATCCAATTCTGGTCTATCTCATTCGCAGTTTTAAATACATCTTTTTCCATATCAGTTAAAAAGGATAGATGACTTACCGAACCTTCTTGTTCGCTAATACTTTTCCAGATTGAATCTTTATAATTTTGATAATCATTATCATAATCTTTTTGTAAAGTTTCTGACAGTTCCCATTTAGTTTTAAATAAATTATGTAGCTGTCTGTTTCTAACTTGGAATGTTCCACTTAAAGTTTTATGTGAATATACATTAGCTCTTATAGGTTCTATTGAAGGACTAGTTCCTCCACAAATAATAGATGATGTAGCGTTAGGAGCAATAGCAAGTAAATGTGCATTACGCATACCTGTACCTTCCATGTCTGGAGCTTCACCTCTTTCTTCTGCTAGTTCCTTAGATGTTTTAACAGCTAACTCTTTGATTTGTTTAAATATTTTTGTATTCTGTCCTGTTGCCATTGGACTATCAAATGGTATATTTAATTTTTGTAGATAGGTATGAAAGCCCATAGCACCAAGACCAATACTTCTTTCTCTGTAAGCACTATAACCTGCTTTCTCAAAACCTAATCTTTGCACTTCCATATTTCTTATGTCACCTTTATAATCATAAACAAAATCATAAGTAGCTTGTATAAAATGTTCTAACACATTGTCTAACATTCTAACCATGTCTGGTATGAATGTAGAAGACATTGACCACTCATCATACTGTGCAAGATTAACACTAGATAAACAACACACAGCAGTTCTATCTTCACTTGTAGGTAATGTTATTTCACTACAAAGATTTGATTGATTAACTTTTAATCCCGCTTCTTTTTGTTTCTCTGGTAAATGTTTATTAGATGTATCAATAAAGTGTAAGTATGGTTCACCTGTTTCATGTCTTGTTTCTAAAATTAATCTCCATAATTCTCTAGCACTAATAGATTTAACTTTTTGTTTTGAGTGTGGGTCTATTAAATCCCAATCAACATTCTTAGAAACACATTCCATAAACTTATCAGTTATGTTTATGCCATGATGTAAGTTAAGACATTTTCTATTTGTATCTCCACCAGAAGATTTACGCATAAATAAAAACTCTTCTATCTCCGGATGCGATACATCCATATATGCTGCATAGCTACCTCTCCTTGTTGTTCCTTGGTTGAAAGCTAACATCTGACTATCAACAACTTTCATAAAAGGTATTGACCCTGTTGATTTAGAACCATGAGAAGTAGAAGTACCATCACTTCTAACTGCTCCCCAGTAACCACCAATACCACCACCATTACTAGCTAACCAAATATTCTCATCATAATGTTTACTTAATCCTTCTCTACTATCTGGTACATAATTAAGAAAACAAGATATAGGTAAACCTTTAGATGTACCTGCATTAGAAAGTATAGGCGAAGAAAAACCAAACCATGTCTTACTTGCATAGTCATATATTCTTTGTGCCATATCCCAATCTATTTTACCACGATAAGTAGAAACATATTTTGCGGCTCTAGCAAAAGCGTGTTGAGGTGATGTTTCTTTTTTATCAAGATACCTATCTCTTACAGTTGAAACACCAAAGGGTGTTAAATATTTATCTCTCTCTAAGTCTATTTTAATCTTCATCTTTCTGGGCTACCTTTCATTAAATCTATTTTAAATTCTTCATCTTCTTTTTCTGTTACTGCTTCTATTTCCCCGGCTATAGCCATATAAGCTGCCCCATCAATATAAGTATCGG
>CENH01001431.1_pt1 | contig 14009 bp, 13 predicted proteins | sample 530171 | NCBI WGS metagenome assembly CENH01 (sample SAMEA2591132, study PRJEB7988) | marine metagenome | biome: marine biome (ENVO:00000447); feature: deep chlorophyll maximum layer (ENVO:xxxxxxxx); material: saline water (ENVO:00002010), including plankton (ENVO:xxxxxxxx) | depth 70 m | reverse complement strand
CTCCTTAAAAAAAGAGGGGAGATGAACTCCCCCCAAGGGTGATTGAAATTTACGCTGGAACCGCTATTGCAACAGCAGCATCGTCCCGTAGCTCTGCCACGCCGTAGAGCACATCCGCAGTAAATAAGTCTGCAAGATATTCTTGTTTGTATTGCGTTTGTGTCCGTACGTTTTGCTGCATCGCTAAACCGAACGCCGATGGATGTCCAAGCAAAGCAACCCTAGCGTTTGCTGAGCCAGAGGTTGTATCAGCGTTGGAGGAAACGTAGACCGTCACACCGTACAGATTTCCAATTACACCATTGCGAATGGTGTTAGCAGCACCGCCTTCACCAGTGAAGGCTTGCTCCGTAAATCGGGAAAGCCCCATCAATGTATTACGCATCGCCGCTGGAACCATTAAGAACCTTTGATCCGTTGGTACATCAGCATCATCGAGAGTTTGAATCACTTTGCGGATGCCAGCATCAGTCACAGCAGTTTCGTTGTTAGAACCAGCGACATAGTCTGTACTTCCGTCCCCTCCGATAACAGCTTTATTGTAGGCTGCTGTCGAGTTACCGCCTTGGCTTGAACGACCAAGTTGAATGACATCGGTGTCGATTTGCTTTGCTAGTGAATAGCCAGCGTCTTCAGTGTAGTGTTGACGCAAAGTATCGAGTGCTTGAACAGCCACAATATCTTCAAGCAAAACTGAATGCTCGAAGTGTTTGTTGATTGTTAGAGTTACGCTGCTATGTGTTGGAGCAACAAGAGTTACTTCCGAACCAGCAGATTTTGCACTCGCACTGCTTCTTGTAAATTTTGGAATTTGTAGAGAATCTCCACGCTTTCCGTTGTGGTCAAACCTTGTGACCAAATTAGCCATGACTATATTCTTTTTAAAGTCTGCAATAACTTCATCTGACCATAATAAGGGAATATAAGCATCAGCCGTTGTAGGTGTAGTGTTATTTGTACCTAAAGCCATTTTCTTTCCTTAAAATTAAAAATTAACGAACTCGCCCAGAGCGATATAATTCAGCTACGTTTAAACTTCTGTAGAGCTCTGGATTACTGTTTTTCATATTGATCAGTTCGAGTCGGGTATAAGTTTTCTTCCCACCTGTTGCGTTACCTGTTGGAACTTTTGCTTTGGATAGGCTTTCTTTATTTTGAATGTCTCGTTCAGTTTTCGCAGCTACAGTTTTTTCAACCGATTGGCGTTCTTTAAACATTGATAACAATTCATCAGCCGCTTCAAAGTCATAATGAACGTGGGCTTGATTTAAAAGCTGAGATCTATATTTCGATTTCTGCACCCAATCATTGAAATTATTGTCATCAACAATTTTTTCGTAATCTGGGTGTTGGGCTTTTAATTTAGCCACACTTTCCAAGCGTTCCATGTTTTGCAACTTCGTTTCCATTTCCCTTATTTTAGGATTGGATTCGATGCGTTGTTGCACTCCCTTATCCGGGTCATCAAGAATATCAACTTTTTGCGATTCCTCTTGTTTCATCAGATATTGGTCAACAACAGGCTTGAGTTTTCTAAGCTCACCTAACTCGTACGATTGCCGGGTCATTGCTTGCTCTAGTTTCAAGTTTTTAGATTTTAAATCCTCCACTTGGCTTTCAACAGTCACTTCCTCGGTTGTTGCCTCGTTTTCCTGAACATCATTATTCACAGGTTCGTTTGCTTCTTCATTCATTTGCTCTTTACCTCATAGGTTAGTTTTCAATAAAAAAAGCCGCATAAAGCGGCTTTTGTAAAAATTATTTCGTTTTTGTTTTAGGGTGCAAACATTCCAGATACACCTTGCTCGATTGGAGAACTTAAAGGAATGCCAATTGTTCTAACAGTTGACGGTATACGACCTCGGCGATCAAACATTCCTCGTTCTAAATTTATGAGTGGTTGCATCTCATCAACAGGCACTCCTGTTAAAGACGATCTAGCTTGCTCCTCCTTTACTCTTTGGCTCATCGTTTTAGCAGCACGATCCACATACGGGATTCTTGATAAACGTCCCATCATTTGTTCCATTGCATCAATAACTGCTGTTCCTGATCCCGAAGTATTCGGTAACGATCCAGCCGGGGGAATTTTTAAGTCTCGTACCGCCTTATTTATATTCATTAACACTTGAACATCTCTTTCACCAAACAATATTTTTAATTTTCTTTCAGTAATTTTTCCAAATGCTCGCCTGTACCCACCAGCATCAAACCTTGTTGCCTCACCTTTTGTTGCCGAATCTTTCAAAAACTCTAAAACCCTAAATCTAATATCAGCAAGTGCTTGGCCTGTTGGAGCTAAGTTGTCAACTAATTCACTCAGATCATTAACTTTACTGTTTAATACAAATTTTTGAAAAAAATCATCTGGAGTTGCTTTTTCATCCATAACTGATTTGAGAGCCGGAATTTTGTCTTTTAATTCATTCAAATCTCTTGATAAAGCTCTAGCATTTCTCATTTTTACAATTACATCATCACTTACATTCCCCCTAACTGTACCTAATAAATTATCAAGTGATTCATCAATCGCATTTTTAATTTGTTTTGAAGCTGATCTTTGAGAAGCATCCATTGATGGAAAATTTTTGTTGATAATTCTAATAATTTTATCAGCTTCATCAACAGTGAATTGTCTTTGTATGTTGCCATCCGTCAAACCAAGACTATTTAAACGTCTTAACAAAACAGGAGTTAATCCTTCAACCCCATAATTATCAATAACTTCCTGAAAAGCATTTGACAGAGGTTTTAGAGATAGTGCTTCGTTTCTATTTTCACTGTCTCTAAAAGTGTTCCAAGCCTTATCAATGTTTGTTTTTTTGCTCGCTACCATTCCCGAAAGCTCATCAATAGTGGTTTGTCCGGCTTGTAGATCATCAGCAGCCATTTTTCTGCTATCTGTAGGCAAGTTTCTCTCTTGCACCGCCTCCACACTTTCTCTCAAACTTTGGTTTTGCTCTAAAAACCTCTCCCTAAGAGGCTCGCCAGTTTCTACTCGACTACGATTTACTTCAGTTTGAAATTGATAAGGATCACGGGTGACTTGTCCTTGTGTTGGTCGAACATTAAGCGAAATATATCTAGCTAATCTTTCCATTGCTTGTTCATTAAATTTTCCACCCTCACTCAAAGCTAATTTTATTTCTGACTCAATATCTTTTTTCAGTTCAGCCGGGAGTTTTTCCCAATCCACACCACTGGCTTTGAAGCCTTTTCTCATCTCATCTTGAATTAATTTTGAAGAACTCTTCCTAGTCATTAAAGTAAGAACACCTTTACCTTTTTTTGACAATAAATTAATTGTTGACCCCATACCTACAAAAAGCCCTTCCATTAATGGAGTCAAAGCGGCTCCAGCCGCCGCACCAAAACCAACGTCAATTAACTTTTGTGTCATATATTCCTGACTTTTGGGATTAACAGGCTGAGAAGCACCAAACAAAGCACCCCAACTTGTTCCTTGTACCATTCTGCCTAAAATAGTTTTTGCTGCTCTGAACGGAACTGTAGCTGCTACGCCCCCGGCCAATTCTCCAACAAGCTCTAATTCGTCAACCTTCCCTTTTCCAATATTGCGAATAGCTTTATCGGTTTCTCGTCTTTCAACTAAATCATCCATTATTCTTTGATATAAGGTTGGCATGGCTCTCGATAAAAGTTGAGCTCCCCCAACAATCGGATCAGTTACACCTTTAAACAAACTTGCTCCAGCGTCTAAAAATCCTTGCTCATCCCTAACTAAAGTTTTTTTGCCTCCGGGCCTTCCAGCCTTTTCCCACTCATCAAATTTTTGTTTTGCTTGCTCTTTGGAGTTGGCTATAATTTCTGTTTGTTCACCCGTGAGTTTATTTGTATTGACAAATTTTCTGCTCATAATCAGGGAACCTCCTGCATTTGATTAAATGTGCCTGTTGCAATACTCTCTAATTCTTTCAATTGATCATCAGTAAATATTCTTAAATTTCCATACTCATCCGAATTAGCCTTGTATCCCATTTCATCTATCATGTACTGTTTAACATCTTGATAATTGATAAAATCATAAGTTTTTTGCTTTTTTTGTAACTTAACAAGTGCATCGTAAGCAATAGAATAATCTGAATAATATTTAGCAACAATTTTGGCCCTTTCTAACATTAGTTTCCTACCTTGGGGAGTTGTCATCAAGTTAGGTAAAACCGCCAAATACGCTTTAAACTCAAGATCTGATGTTGAACCACTTCCTTCTTCTCTAATTGTCACGCCAACTGTTGTTCGGATGCTCTCTACTAATTGCTTGATATTAGCAATATTTTTAAATTTGTCGCTAAAACCCGGAAAAATTTTACCTAAACTTCCTTGTAATTCTGTCAATACGCCACCCTGAATATCTCCACTAATTCCAGCTATCGTTCTCATTGCTGTTAAAAGATTATTGGCTCCTGTTATTTTTTCTTTGTTTTGTTTTATATCGTCTTTGACTAATGAGAAAAACGCCTTAATATTTGCTTCATCACCTTTGATTGTTATATCCGTTTGTGGCCGTGTAATTTTCGCTTGGTTTTCAACAGCTTTTTGCACTCGCTTTAAAACTGCTGGATGATCTATGGAATTTTCTTTTGTTGCAAAATCATAATATCCAATTTCACTTCCATCACTGTCAGTTATAACTCCAAAGCCGGGAGCTTTTGTCATGACTTTAACTGTGTTTCCCTTATCAGCTTCATTTTTTGGAACCGTAAAACTCTCATTAATATTATTCAAATTTACAAATGTTGTTGTTCCCACAACTTGTTGCCATTTTGGAGCCGTTTGATCGAAAAAATCTTTTCTAAAATCTAACATTGGTTTTGCAACTTCATAATCATTGGCGTAAACTGCATCAGCTAATCTAGCACTAAACCTTTCTTCCATCGTGGGCTGTCGGGATATTGTTTGACTAGGAATATATTCAGCAGTACCAATTCTGGCTTGATCTAATCCCATTGGTGCTGGCTCTGTTTGTAAACTAACAGATCGATCAGTGCCAGCAACACTAGCATCTTGCATTTGAAGCATATCATCGGTGCTTATTTCTCTGTTGAAAGCGGCTCGTTCGGCCTTTGGCAAACTTTGAACTTCAGCAAAAGTAAGTAACTTCCCATACTGTCGATCAATTGAGGTAGGTGAACGATCACCGACAGGAGTGATGTCAGCAATGTTTGGAGGAAATTGCAAACCCTCGCTTGTTTCTTCAACGCCGGGAACAGTTAAACCAAGACCATCATCAGCATCAACATCAATGCGAGATGGCATTATTTCCTCGTCAATCATAGTTCCGGGAGCTAAACCGTATTCCGCTCTTTGCTTTGCTTTTTCTTCAGCTTGTCTTATTTTGGCTTGAGCTTGCTCTAATTTTAATTGATTCAAACGATAATTCGGATTCATTATTGTTTGACGAAATTGACTTTGCATTTGCGGAAAACTTTGCAACGCTCCTAACAGAGCTTCGTCATAACTGGCAGTTCCGGGCATTAAATTCTGTTGTTTCGCAAACGCATCAAAATCAACCATTGTTTTTGTGAACGCTTGCTCCTGATCCCGTTGTTTTTTAGCAGCCGTGATAATTGGGTCTTCATAACCACTTAGCTGACGAATTACATTGCCAAGCTGTTGCCCGGCTTGCCCGTACAACATCCCGATCTGTTGCTGCGGCGTGAGGTTGGCTCGTTGCAACAATCTTTGTTGATCTCGTTGACGCATGAGCTCTTGAGCTTCAGCCATGTAATCGCGTGAAGCAAACATTCCGCCAGATTGATTGCCGTTAGCCATTAGCCTCGCCCCATTCCAAAACCAACACGCCCACCCATCGAATAATCAGTTCTATCACGTTTCATGGGGTATCCTATTATCGGCTCCGGCTTATCAAACATCCCACCAATAGCGTCACCCAAACCTCGACCAACTTCGCCGTACAAATTCCCCATCGCCAAATCCCGACCACCGATTGCATTGGCAAGATAACTTCCGGCATTGGCTCCAGCCATTGCGGATCGACCTCCCAACACACCGCCTTGAGAAATTAAATCTTGCGGCAATTTATCTAGCCCAATTGCCGCTTGCAAATAACTTAATGGGATGTTGTCAAAGCTCATTCCTGTTTGGAGAAATCTCATTGGATCAGCTTCTAATTCTCTTGCAGTTGCTAAACCACTCGCTGCCAATCGTTGCAGTTCGGCTTGTTCACTTTGAGCCATTTCTCTCGCAGCAAGTTGACCTCTTAAATCTTGTTCACCAAAAGCTGCTTGTTGTGCTTGAAACCGTGAAGCACCGCCTGTTGATCCCAACATACCTTGAGCTAACAAACGATTTTCTAAATCCAATTGTTGCTGCTGTCGGTACGGTTGATTGAGTTCAGCAATTTTAGAATAAATATCTCCGGCGGCGGCTTCGGGATCATAATTTGTCAGAGCATTTGAAAATCCTTCGGCTTGCGTTCTCATTTGATCGGCTAATGCTTGATCCCGATCACTCAGCATCGACCGATCAAGATAATAATCTTGTAGTTGCTGGTAACGTGGACTCAATCCTTGGGCTTGCGTCATAAATTGATCTCGCAACGCTTGATATTGAGGGGACAGCATTCCAACTGCCCTCCGATTTCCCGGATCATCGTAGAAAGTTGCGCTACCAAACCCACTTTGCATATTGTAAGGGCGAAACTTAGCTGCATCAGCGGCAGTTCGAGCCGCCGCTTCTTGGCCTTTAGCGGCTCGGCGAGCTCCAAGAAAACTTCCAGCAGCCCCAATAATATCTCCAATGATCGAAGGATTTAAAAAAGCACTTCGACCTAATAACAAATCAATAAATATTTTCATCACTTCATTCGACCTCGCTTTGCAAAGATATCAAATTTTTGAATCGCTAATTCAGCACCATTCACTGTGCTAAACAATCCCACCTGAACCATTTTCCCGGCACTCTTACCAATGCTGCTCACTTCATCAATTATGTTGCCAGAACTGAATTCGGCAATGTTATATTCACCAACATTGTATTCAGAGGTTGTTCCACCGGAAATGCTTTGTTGTTGCGTGAAATAACTGCCAGAATAATCATAACCATGCCGAACTGTAAATACACTTGATGAACTTCCTTGAATCGTAAAGCTAATCTTTTTCAGAATCTTCTGAATGAACGGTTCATTGAAACTAATCCAAGCCGTCAAATACGACATATCAAAGCTACTGGTATTATCGAGATAACCCGTGTATCGACCGATGATTCCCGTTTGACCAAACAATAGATCACCGTTTATTCTTGTAATCATTGATTTTGGATTAATTGAATCCCACGTTGTCACCGGGCAAGCTCCGTTTTCCAAAACAGTGCTTACGTCAAAGCAAAAAGTGACACCATCTTGCGGAAAATTTAAAAGATAAAATCTTTCTTTTTCATTGTAGGTCGAAACAACATCGTTCAAATCAGTTTGTGCAGAAATATAATAAGCAATCTCATTTCTGATATTGCTCGATATATCTCGCATTGGCATCGATTTCTCTTGGATCGTGCGTTGCAAACTCCTGACTCCCGTGTCTGACAGAAACAATAAATCTGTTCCTATGTCTTGAACACTGTCTCGCGCCACACACCCAATTCCCTTGACGTGTTCCACTAATGTCATTGATGACGGATTGGTTGCACCCGAATAAACCAAAATGCTTTTACGTCCAAATATAACAAGATAACCATTAAAAGCTGCAAGAGCCGATATGGAATCCATGCCGTTTGTCCACACTGATTTTAAATCAACACTTCCACTAGCCCCTCCCGTCCAGATATGCCCGGCTAGGGTGTCAGAATAATACAAAATTGTTTTATCGGTCGCTACATCTCCAACCCACAACCGACCATAACTTCCAAGCACCGCATTTCCTTGCGGTGGAGTTCCAGCCGCACTAGTCATCGCTGTAATTAACTTCATGGTCGTTCCATCCCAACTAAGGGGAGCGTGACCGCTTTGGAATAACCAAAGAAAATTGTTGAAGTTAACCATTTGCCAACGATTGGCACTGACACTTGTACTATATTTGCTAGTCAGTGTTGTTGTTCCTTGATACAAATTGTTGTTAGCAGCACTTATTATTTGAGTGCTTCCATCAATTTTTAAATATTCGCCGATGGCTTCAATGTCGTAGCTACCCAAAGAGCTACTCGTAACAGCAGAAAAACCCTTTCTTGATGCTATCCGACCAAAAGAATCAATCACGCAATTGGTTGCCTCTAACGCATAGCCGGGTTCAAGATCAACGCTTGAAGATTGCTTATTAAGCCCTTTAAATCCCGGTGCGGAAACTGAAACGGGTGCAAGTGGTTCCACAGCTAAACCGCCTGATAAACGAGCTCATCTTGAGCAAGTGCGGCATCCTGCGATATAGCATCGTTCAAAGCAACATTATAAATTTGATAGGCTTCATTCGTACTAACACCCCCATCTTCACCACGTTCAAAAATTGCTTTAGCGTAAGCTCCTAAAATAATAGGAAACTCGTTCATAATAATTTCATCGGTATCGGCACTTAAATCTGCTTGAGGAACAATTAAATTAAATCGCAGCGAATACACTGCATCAGGAACAGGATAAACATCAACTTTGGCATCTCCTGATGTGTCATGTCCGTTGAATCCAAATTCTTGCGGTGCTCCTGTTTGCGTTGTCCCAAAATAAAACCTTTGGTTCAAGGTGTTCATGCCCGTTAGACGCATTTCAATATCCTGAGTGTCGTTAAAAGCATCGATAAATCGAAATCGCTTTTGTGAGCTTGTTAAGGTGTAGTTGAAACTGTCGGCAACCGTATCTACAGTAATAGTGCTTCTAAGCCGATTCCAATTCCAAGCATCCTCTACCTCTCTTTTAGCTTCGTTAACAAATCTACCAATCAAACTAGAATAAGTATTGTCTGACACACTTGTAACCTCGCTCTCTCTCAAACGAGAAAGCACATCGTTAACTAATGTTAGGTAGGTTTTGCCGACTGCCATTTATAATTCCCTGTAAAATATTTTCGTTATTCTTAACCATTTCGTTTCTGAACGATTCCACCGCACTTCCCGTTTGTCGTTGCTGTTGTGAGTTTTCCACCAACAGCATAGGCATCCAAGTCATGGCACATCCCCACTGGTCAATCTCCTGACCCGTGTTCGGATTTGTCCCTCGTAAATGTATATACCAAGCACAGTCATGTTCCATGCACCGCTTTTTAATCAGTGGACATTTCATTATGACTTTGTACAAATAATGACATCAACATAACTAACATCTAGGTTGATGGCACTTCCTGAGAAACTCAATCCTGTCGCCCCGTGAGTGTGACCGCTACCGCCTCCCGTATTTTCTATCTTCCCTGTGGCACTGGTCGTAGCACTGGCATGAAGCGAACCCGTAGAACTTGATCCAGCGGCAAATACACCGCCATCCTGTTTGTGTCCGTGCGAGTGTGAAGGTATCTCGCTGATAGTTAGAGTGTGGCTTGCTGTGCTTCCACCAATAGTGCCGCTTGGAGTTTGCGAAGCAAATGCTGTTTCAAACGCTACACTACCACCCGTTCCACCTCCGCTACCACTAACAACTCTGATAGCTTTGTCATTGTGCGTTGTGCTTTTTGTCCAACCCGTAGGGGCAGCCGATTGGTAAAACAACATCACTGACCCAGTGGGAATTAGGGCACTTGAAGCAAACGCTGAACCATTTGACATAAGGACATTGCCTGATGTTCCTGCCGCCGTAATCCCAGTTCCACCTTGAGCGACAGCTACGGTTGATGTTGTATCTCTTTTTGTTGCTACGGCTGTTGCGATGTTGTTAAATTCGGTATCAATTTCTGTCCCTTTAACAATCTTGTTGGCATCGCCTGTGCTCAAAGCATCCTTTGATGCGAAGTTAACAGACTTTGTATAATCACTCATTTCGCTGCCCTTTCGTGGATGCGAGCCCACTTATCTCCAGAAGTTGGCGATCCGTGGGGATCAGTTCCCATGTGCAGATAATCAATGAAGGGAGCCGATATGCGGTATTCAGCAAACTTTCCGCATTCGCATTTAATAAAATTTTTCTTTTTTTGCAAAAACTTCTCCGTTCTTTTTCCGCACTCGCACCAGTATTCAAACATCGGCATTTTGAAGTTCCTCGTAAGATTTTTTAGTGGTATTTTCTAAATTTAGCAACCAGCGAATTATGCTCAATTCGCCTTTTTTAAAATCAACATTGTCGGGCGTGACGTTATCGAGCGTATCCGTTGTCTGCTCCATCTTTTGCACATCAACAATCAAGTCTTTCCAAGCATCCGTTAAAAACATATCGAGCCGTAGCTCGTAATATTTTTCAAGTTCGGGAGTCATATAAAATTGGAATATACTTTTTATGTTTTATGAAAATAAACCTTCTGATCGTTTTTGTAATTGTGAAAGAATATCTAATTCTTCTATTTTTTCTGGATCAAAATCAGCGTTAATTGATCGCAACTGTTTCGGATTTAAAATTATGTAACTATGAGGATCGTAAACTTCATTTTTTTCGACCTCCCTGATTTGTAATATTAACTGTTCTCTTTTTTTAACTTCTTCTGGCGTTATTGTTGTGGGGTTTGTTTTGTTGAATTTTTCTATTTCTTCAGCAGATGCCCCCAACTTAGGAACTAACTCTTGATCTCGTTTTCCAACTTTGTCATTTATTTTTTTTACTTCTTTTTGTAGCCTTTCTTTTTCTTTTTTTCCCTTTGGAGTAAGCCCTGCCAAACTACCATATGTATTTTCAACCTCATTTACATACTTAATAGAGTCATAACCTTCTTTACCAATAATATCTCTTAACTCGTCCATATAACCAGCCGCCTCAATTGAATCTGTCCAATTCTCCTCACCATAAATAAACGACTCGATAATAGGTGTCATTTCGTCTTCTATTTCATCAAATTTTGTTTGATATTTTTTCCCTAAAGGTGTACTTCTCAATCCTAATAAAACCTCATAAGGATTTTTCCAATCTCCAACATCTTTCATATTAAGCGATTTTTTAATTTTCGCTTTTAAAGGCATAATTTGACCGCCTTGACCAACTTCTACACCTCCCCTTGTTCCTTTAAAAGTTTTGTATTTTTCAATATCAATTAGCCTGTTATAGGCTTGTTCCGGCGTTCCAACATGAACGCCTAAATCATTTTGTAGATCAAATTCTGAAAAATCAGAATAAGTTCCATGATAAACATCTTTTTTAAATCCTAGTTTTTCTGCTCTTTTTAATCTGTCGCTATCAATTTTTTCTTTTTTTCTAAGACCGCTTAACTTTTTATCATCTTGTGGTGAAGAGCCAATTTTTTTTCTTATTTGCCTCGCACCTTTGATTGTCTTTCCTAACATACTGAAAGGGTCGCTCGCCAGAAAATCAACAGCCATATACTCTGGGCCTTGTGGAGCTCCAAACCTTTTTTGCAAAGTTTCTGAAGTTGGAAGAGATCGAAATCCCGGTAAATTACTTTCAGCACCGATCAAATCTTTCCAAATCAGCGAATAAATATCCCCCGGCCCTCCCAAGGTCGCCGCACCGTAACGCTTGAACGCATCGCCAACCGGAGCATCGGGCTCGATTTGTTCAACACTCATCGCCCGAATCAAATCAGGATCATTAAAAAACATCCCGGCACGATCAACACCTCGGTCAATGTGACCCTTGAGCTTATCGAAAATACTAGCCATTTAAACCCAACATATCTTTTAACTTTTGCCCGTATTCAATTTGCTCTGGCGTAAATTCATTTTCTATAAATTCTTGCGGATATTGACCAAGTAACCCTCTAAACATTCCCGGAATGCCAGATCGCTCTTTCCATTCTTTAAATGGAACTTTCGAGCCATCTCGCTTCCGCATTGGCTCCCCAAATCTTTCCGTTATATTTCCTTCACTATCTGTGGCATAACCCCGTGTGAGGTCACTCCATTGACGTTGTAATCTTTTTTCGTTTTTAGGTGTTAAGTTTTGTTTGAACTGCTCGTAATCATTTTTTAACTCGTTATCCATTGCATAGTGCGACAAATAATCCATATAAATCATTTTTGGAGTTGTCTTTTCGCTAAACACCCCAATAGCAAATTTATTATCCGTTCCCTTTGGTCTTATGCTCTCTTCGGCTGGATACGCTTCCAAATAACCACCGCCTATGTTGTCAATGTTAGGTCTGTTGACAATCGGAACCGATTGCAAAACAGGAAACCTTCGCCTAGCTTCTTTTATCGCCAAATCTATTGGGTCAACAGCCATTCTTGTTCTTCCAAACATTCCATTCATTACTGAACTCGATCTATAATCTTTTCAGCCATGCGGCTCTCTAGCTTGCCTGACTCCACTTGGCTCTTGAGGTACATATCCAACTCTTTCAAATCGTTCTTCTCTTGCGAATCATCCCTGCGATCCCGGTTCTCGGCTTTTTTAATTTCTAGCGTTTCTTGTTTCAATGCAAGATCAGCTTGTTTGAGAGCTAAATCGGCTTGTGCTTTTTGTGCTTGCAAATCTATTTGTTTGTTTTGAACTTGGACTTGAGCCATTCCCACAGGATTTGGAGGCGGTTGTTGAGGCTCCTGAGACTGTTGCAACATTTGTCGCAAAGCCGCAACCATAACTTCTCTATTTTGCAAACTAGAATTTTCATAAATACTTTCCAATATGATCATAAAAACCGGGCTATCGGGGGCCGTCACTTGCAACAGTTGAATCAATTGTTGCGTTTCAAACTCTCGCGCCATAATCCCTAATGTGCTGGCTGGTTTGAATTTGTAATCTTGAACTGGATAATTTTCAGGATCGAACTGCATTAACCGATGAGCACATTTTGTGAGTGCCGGGATAAGAAACTGCTCTTGAAAATTCATTAAACTTCTTTTTTGACGTTTAATGCTGGCTGATTGAGCAATGCTCATTCCACCCAAAGTTGTATTTCCTCGGCTTCCAACATCAAAAGCCCCCGTTGCTTGCGAAACCATGCGTTCCAGTTCAGCACTCTCCCGGTAGGATGTTGGATTTAATTGACCAAAATTGAACGGCTTTAAAATCGTGCTTGGATCGCCGTTGGTTAAAATCGTTTGACCGGGACGCACTTGGGGCTTGGCTCCTCTGGGGAGTCTGCTCGCATCCACCGCCATCATAGGGTGGGTTGTCAGTGCTAGAGCATCGGCTCTTGCTCGCAATTCAGCATCCAACGCTTTTTGAACATTGTATCCCTTTTCCACTACACCACGCCCAAAGAATCGATTTGGCACTCGGTCATGCGAATAAGCCACAACCGGACGATCTCCCATCATATAAGGTGTCTCGACAGCTTTTAAAATTTCAGAATCGTTTGCAATAACGACTAACGCCTCAACTAAATCATCTTGATTTTCTTCTTTAACCTTGGTGTCAATGTAATGCCTCGGAACTTTACCGTAATACTTACATAATCTCACGGCATTTTCAGAAGGGATTTGTTTGGTTTCGCCAGAATATTGATCTTCATAACTGATCGTGGCATCACCCAAGTCAACATCTTCATAATCGCCGGATTTCATTCCAGCTAAAACTTGCCAACGTGGAACGAGCTCATCAATCGCAACGCCTAGAGCATCGTCAATGGTAGTTGCTGTTGGGTCGATGCTAAAGTTAAGTGGATCAACTGCTCTTAGTTTGACACAAATATAACTTTTACGATTCACACCCGTTTGGAAAATTTCAGTGCCTTCTATTTGCTGAGTGTCGGGATAAATTTCCTCTTTTTCCTCGGTTAAAAGCTCACCGATTCCAACGCCGTAAAGACAACCATTGAGCATAATTTCTGAGATCGCTGATTTCCAGCCCTCACGCTCCATATCTTCTTTCATTTTGTTTCTTAGATATAGAATATCTTCGGGTTGCTCATCAAGAAGATCGTCCCGTATGTCAAACCAGACATCACGCCCAAACGTGGCTTCTTCTAATTCGGCAATTGACCCTTCAACCGCTTGTTGCGTTGCCGGGGAAATGA
>CENH01004698.1_pt1 | contig 14013 bp, 10 predicted proteins | sample 530171 | NCBI WGS metagenome assembly CENH01 (sample SAMEA2591132, study PRJEB7988) | marine metagenome | biome: marine biome (ENVO:00000447); feature: deep chlorophyll maximum layer (ENVO:xxxxxxxx); material: saline water (ENVO:00002010), including plankton (ENVO:xxxxxxxx) | depth 70 m | reverse complement strand
TGAAAGGGCGGTGTCCTAGGCCTCTAGACGAAGGGGACAGAAATTTTGTTCAGTGAAGCAAAGCTTCACTAAATTTCTGTAAGTGAGAGGGAGCTCTGCGAACCGAGCGGCCTTATTCTTACTGAAATTTCTATCCGAAGTTTACTAAACTTCAGCCTATTTAAATCACAACTTAATGTGACTTGGTGGAGCCAGGCGGGATCGAACCGCCGACCTCCTGCATGCCATGCAGGCGCTCTCCCAGCTGAGCTATGGCCCCATCATGTCTCAGTCAGTTTTGTGTGACTGTTCCGTGACAGCGGGGCGCATTCTAGGCATCCGCCCCTGTCATGTCAACGGTTTTTTTATGAATTTTCTCTGTTTGCTATAAAAGTAAGCGCTTTGTCGATTCTCTCGCCAACTTTCTCTTTTGAAAGCAAATTAAGGGTAACATCTAAAGAAGGCGAGTTACCTCCACCCGTAGCAGCTACACGTAGCGGCATGCCTACTTTTCCCATACCCACTTCAAGTTCTTCAGCGGTTGCATTTATCGCCGACTGGATACTTTCAGGGTTCCATTCTTCCAGCGCCATTAGTTTATCTTTAACGCGCTCTAACGGACCCCGTGCCACAGGTCGAAGGTGCTTTTTCGCCGCGTTCGCATCAAACGCTTCGTAATCTTGATAAAAGTAGGTAGAAATCTCTGCAAGCTCTTTTAATGTCTTCACCCTGTCCGCTTGAATAGCAATGACAGACTCAAGCGCTGGCCCTGCGGTTAAATCTACATTTAACGTTTCAAAATGCCATTTCGCATGTGCTGCCACTTCACTCGCTGGCAATGTCTTTATATAGTGCTGGTTTAGCCAAATCAGTTTTTCTGTATTAAAGGCTGATGCTGATTGCCCTATGCCATCCAAACTAAAGTGCTCAATCATCTCATCAAGCGTAAACACTTCTTGATCGCCATGTGACCAACCTAGTCGCACAAGGTAATTAAGTACGGCTTGAGGTAAAAAACCGTCATCACGATATTGCATAACACTGACAGCACCATGACGTTTCGACAGCTTTTTACCATCGTCACCCAAAATCATTGAAACGTGAGCATACTCTGGTACAGGAGCACCTAATGCTTCAAGAATATTAATTTGGCGCGGGGTATTGTTGATGTGATCTTCACCACGTACCACATGAGTAATGCCCATATCCCAATCATCAACAACCACACAGAAATTATAGGTAGGCGTGCCATCTGTACGTTGAATGATCAAGTCGTCTAGTTCAGTATTGCTGATTTCGATTTTGCCACGTACATGGTCGTTGATAACCACTTTACCGTCTAACGGGTTTTTGAAGCGAATGACAAAAGGCTGCCCTTCTGGGTGATCCGTTCTATCGCGCCATGTACCTGGGTAGCGGGGCTTCTCGCCACGCTCTTTTTGCCCTTCACGAATGGCATCTAATTCTTCTGCGCTCATGAAGCACTTGTACGCTTTACCTTCATCAAGCAATGTTTGAATGAGTTCTTTATAACGGTCGAATCGGTCCGTCTGATAAATAGGGCCTGTGTCCCACGTTAACCCTAGCCACAACATGCCATCTAAAATGGCTTGTTTTGCTTCTTCTGTAGAACGCTCTATATCTGTATCTTCTATACGCAAAACAAATTCACCACCTTTGCTTTTTGCGTAAAGCCAAGAATATAGTGCGGTACGTGCGCCGCCTACATGTAGATAGCCCGTTGGGCTTGGTGCAAATCGTGTTACAACCGACATGATCACTCTCTATCTTTAATTTAAGTCTAAGTGGGGCGCATTCTACCAGCGTAACGGTTGCGACAAAAGCCACATCATTGACTTGTTGCAACTAATTATTCCGCCACTGGCATTCTGATATCTTTGAAAAGTAACATCGCTTATGAGCCACCAGATGCTTTAACAAACACCTATATTCGGGCCATAAATTGGAGTCCTTGTTTACTGCCGCGCAAAAAGAAAAACCCCTTATTGCTTTAACCGTTACTAAAAATGATGCTCTTTTCATCAATTTAATCAAAATGGCAACAAAATGATTATTTTTCATGCATACGGTAATTTTTCTTTAATTTTATTGTTGACACTATCGGAAGCAACTCTATAATACCGCCCCACTTGCCCAGGCAAGTAAACAAACAAGATGGACGCTTAGCTCAGTTGGGAGAGCATCGCCCTTACAAGGCGAGGGTCACTGGTTCAAGCCCAGTAGCGTCCACCATTCTTCTGTCTTATTAAAATTCCTCAAAATGTTAAACGCCAATTTAATGTCATCGTTTTTGGTAACGCTCGGCTTCTGCGACTAAACTTATTATATCGAATACGCTCTATTTTCCACTACGGAAAGGTTATGAAACCGAACATTGCGAAACGAGCACGGGTACTAGTTGCTGAAGACCAAGCTTTAGCGAAAAGCCATATGAAATATGCCCTTGATGAGCTTGGGTTTGAGCATGTGGATTATGTTGTTAAGCCTACGCAAGCACTCAATGCGTTAAGTCAGCAACATTATGACGCTGTAATTTGTGCCTACGACTTGCGCGAAGATCATGGCGGTTATTGCCTGTTCGAAACCCTAAAGGCGCAGCACCTAGTTCCCCTCACCACTGGGTTTATTTTCACAAGCGCTGACACCAGCCCAGAAGCAGTACATGCCATTGTAGAACTGCAGCCCGATGAGTTTCTTGCGAAACCTTTTTCAGTAAACCAGCTTGAAAAACAGCTATCAAAAGTTATTGCGCGCAAAATGGTGTTGAACCCTATCTATCAGTATATGGATGAAGGTAACCTAGAGGGTGCTCTGATGGCCGTAGAAGCATTTATTTTAGAACCTAAATATGCCGAGTATTTTCCTTTAGCGCTAAAGGTAAAAGGCGATCTATTACTTTTGAGCAAGCGATATGATGAAGCAAAGTCATTTTTCCAAGGCATCATTAATGTACAAGAATTTGCCTGGGCAAAATACGGGCTCTGTAAATCATTGGTCAACTTAAAAGAGTTTGAGGACGCCGAGCGGGCTATATTAAGCCTAGCGCTAAACTTAGAAAGTAACCTTGCCTCCTATGATTTACTTGCAGAATTAAAAATTCGAGAGGAAGCATTTGATGATGCCCTTGAGTGTATCAATATTGCTCGAGAGGTTTCGCCAAGAAACGTAAAACGGCATCAAACCGCTATGGAACTCTCTCGTATTACTCATGATTATCAAGAGCAATTTGATAGTGCGAGGAAAATTGTCCGGTACGCTAAGCAATCCATTCATGAGTGCGCAGAGCACTATTTAACTGCTGCCCGCGCGGGGGTAGATTTTGCCATGACGTCATCCCCTTCAGAGGTATCTCATATTGTTCAGCAAACCAACGACTATTTGCGAGAATTGAAAACCGCCTACCCCAAAGAAGATGTGGCGCAACAAGTTCATGTTATTAATGCCAGAATTTGCTATTTACAAAATGACAGTGAAAAAGCCAAAACGATGATGGAATCCTTAGATTTCAGGCATTGGGAAGACAAGCCCACGGAAGCCCTTATCGATTCAGCAAAAGCCTTTCACGAAGTGGGGCTGCAAGGAAATGCCCTAAAGATACTTGAAGTATTAGAACAAAAGCTAAGTGACAGTGACAGTGACAGTGACGAGCCTAATCTTGTTTCATTCTATATAAAACAAGAAAAACGTGAGAAGGCGTCTATACCCTTAAGCCCCAAAAGCCTGAACAATGCCGCCGTGCTGCATTATCAACAAGGCGATTTAGCCAAGTCATTCAATACCTTTTTACAAGCCTACCAAGTGATGCCTAAAAATCCGGCCATCGCCTTAAATTTATTGCAGGCAATAACGATGCGCGCAAAGCAAGGTCAGCCACGAATAAACAAAGTGGTCAGTTTGGTTAAGCGCTGTCGCACAACGATTGAAAGTTCAGAATTAACAGAAGAGCAAACACAGCGCTATAACAATATGAAAACCGTCCTTAATCAGGTTGCGTAAACCACGACGTTTTCGTGGAACAGGTTGTCTTTATATTCTAGTTCGTGGCTAAACGTCATACCTAAATTTTTCATAACTTTGATTGACGCTTTGTTCGCTGGGTTAGCAATGGCGGAAAATTTATCGATGCCAGTTAAATATAAACTGTCTTTCACTGTTTTCGCGGCTTCTGTCGCAAAACCCTGCCCCCAACTCGAACGCTTAAAACGCCAGCCTAATTCAATATTATCTGTTTCTGGTGAGTGGGTGAAAAAGCCAAACGGACGAACTAAAATCCAGCCAATACTATCCCGAGATTCTGTGACTTCTACTCGCCATAATCCCCAACCTAGCGCTGGGTTAGAGAAAGCTTGAACCCGGGGTATAAAAATATGGCGTATATCTTCTCTGCTGGAAGGTTTACCACCATTGATGTAGCGCATAACCGCTTCGTCTTGGTCAAGCTCCCACAAGAACTCAACATCCTTTTCGGTAACGTAGTGATAAGATAACCGCGCACTATGTCCTATATGCATATACTTCCTTTTATCGCAAATTTAGCTTTTATTGTTGTTTTTGTCGGCGTGGCGAACGCCTTATAGATCGCCATTTAAGGTTAGCGCCTAACCTTTATTTTTGTTGCGTCTTTAGCCCGTTAGCCCCCTAACATAGCAAGGTGCGTGGTTGCACCTGTATTACCATCATGTAGATAATGGGTTTCGTGCTTCTGACCTAAACATTCTATGAGAAATTGCTTAAGGCCTGCCACGTCGCCATCTGCCAACAGATGGCGCATATCAATGCCATGCTCACTGAATAGACACAAATGCAGTTTGCCATTTGCTGCAACCCTAAGTCGATTACAGCTTTTACAGAAATCTTTACTGTAAGGCATGATAAGACCTATCTTTCCCGCGTAATCAGGATGAAAAAACTCTTGCGCTGGCCCGGCGTCTTTTCGTTTTACTATGGGTTGCCAACCTTGTGCTAGCAGCGTTTGCTTAATAGGCCCGCCACTTTGATGCTGCTGATTGAAAAACTGTGGAAGGTCCCCCGTCTCCATCAGCTCTATGAACCTAAGGGTCACTGGCATCTCTTTTAACCATGCCAAAAAACGGTGAAGGCGAGCGTCAGAGAAGTCGTTCAGCAATACCGTATTAACTTTGACATCAAGGCCCGCATTTGCAGCTGCATCAAGCCCTGCGAGTACCTCTTTTAATTTATCTTGCCCTGTAATAGCAGCGAATTGACGAGGATCTAAGCTGTCTATGCTCACATTAACTTGATGTAAGCCAGCGTCTTTCCACTGTTTGGCATGAGCAGACATTCGTGCACCATGGGTTGTCATGGCGATACGTTCAATACCCGGAGTTTGCGCCGTCAAATGCAATACATCTAAAAAGTCACGACGAAGGGTAGGCTCTCCACCGGTAATTCGCACTTTAGACGTGCCTAATTGCGCAAAGGCAGATAATAAGGTTTGAATTTCATTTACGGATAAAAAGCTATCACTAGAAGGGCCTTGATAGCCATCAGGCAGACAATACTGACACCGGAAATTACACGCTTCCGTTATCGACAAACGTAAATAATGAAATTGTCTTCCAAAGCTATCTTCTAACAAATTTTCTCCTACACTCAGCGTTATGCGCGTCTGTTTTCATTCACGCACACCCTGTAGTGTACTTGTGCGCGCATCAGATTGAAATGATCTGCAATGTATATTTAAGAATGAATTGTTCTCTTTCTATTTTTAACTCTCCACCAGGCTTTCAAGTACGGACATGACACGCTTGTTAATTAAGGGGTTCGGGGCACTGAGCCCTCTTTACGCCTGTACATACGAAAATTATGTATATTTTAAACGCATTCTCTCATTACGGCGTAACAGCTTAATGGGTTCTATCCTGTTAACATTAACGCTTCTACTTGCCGTTTAACAAAGAGTCATTTCAATTCATGCCAAGACGCCATAACACAGTGTACGATAATGCCCCGGTAAAGTGGCATGTGCTGAAACAACTGCGCCCTTATTTATTGGAGTTTAAACGGCGAGTTGTACTTGCCCTGCTTTGCCTGGTGGCCGCAAAACTCGCCAGCATTGGGTTACCTTATGTGTTGAAGTACACGGTAGACAGCTTAAATGGCGATTTAACCACCCTTGCCCTGGCAGTACCCATCAGCCTTATTGTGGCGTACGGCACCTTGAGGTTACTCAATGTGCTGTTAGGGGAAGTGAGAGATACCTTGTTTGGTAGAGTCACCGAGCGAGCTATGCGTCGCATTGGCCTAAACGTATTTAAACATCTACATAACCTCGATTTGGGTTTTCATCTCGACAGGCGTACCGGCGGTTTATCAAGAGACATTGAGCGAGGCACATCGGGAATTAGTTTCTTAATGCGGTTTATGGTGTTTAACATTGTGCCTACCCTGCTCGAAATTGGGCTTGTGGTAGGCTTGCTTCTGTTTCAATTTGGTTGGTCATTTGCGTTTATCATCATTTCCAGTGTAATTTGCTATGTGGCCTTCTCAATGAAAGCCACCGACTGGCGCACTCGATTTGTTCAGCAAATGAACGAAGCCGATTCCACCACTAATTCCCGTGCAGTCGACAGCCTACTTAATTTCGAAACAGTAAAATATTTCAACAATGAAGCCTTTGAGGCGAACCGATACGACAACGATTTAGCCCAATGGGAAGTGGCAAGGCGCAAAAATCGATTATCTCTCTTCGCTCTTAATGCAGGCCAAGCCAGTATTATTGCCACTGCCATGACAGCAATGATGGCCAATGCCGCATTCGGCGTAATGAACGGCGATATGACGATTGGTGATTTTGTGCTCATTAACGCCTTCACCATGCAAATTTTTATGCCGCTTAATTTTTTAGGCTTTGTATACCGAGAAATAAGGGGTTCACTGGCTAACATTGATAATTTATTTTCACTACTCGCTCAGCGCCCGGCCATTTCTGATAAACCTGATTCACTGGCGCTCACATTAAAAGGCGGTGTTGAAAATGCGACTGTCCAATTTGAGAATGTACATTTTAGCTATCATGACGCGCGGCCTATTTTAAATGGCATTACCTTTCAGGTTGAAGCGGGCAAGAAGGTGGCCATTGTCGGCGAAAGTGGCGCAGGCAAGTCCACCATCATGAAGCTACTTTTTCGCTTTTATGAACCCACGAGGGGCACCGTATGCGTGAATGGTCAGGATATAAGCCAAGTCACCCAAAACAGTTTGCGAAGTCATATTGCTATTGTGCCCCAAGACACCGTTCTCTTTAACACCACATTGAAAGACAACATCGCCTATGGAAACCCTAACGCCACTGACGAAGAAATTATGCATGCAGCATCACTTGCCCATTTAAACCACTTCATTGCTCAACTTCCTGATGGCATAAACACAAAAGTGGGTGAACGTGGCCTTAAGTTATCCGGGGGAGAAAAACAGCGCGTAGCAATTGCAAGAGCACTGCTAAAAGGCGCGCCCATTATGATATTTGATGAAGCCACATCGTCATTAGATAGCGAATCGGAGCAGGCCATTTTAGCTGCGCTACGGGATGCCGCAAAAGGCCATACCAGTTTAGTGATTGCCCACCGGCTCTCTACAATTATTGATGCTGACAATATACTGGTGATGAACAAAGGTATGATTACCGAACAAGGCACACATAGCCAACTACTGCAAAAGCAAGGTGTATATGCCAAACTATGGCACACGCAGCAATCAACTCGAAAGCGCTAATATTTAGGCGTTTTTCTCGGCCAATAAATCGTTATAAAAAAGCACAGGTTATGGATCCCGAACTGATAAAAACCACCGTCAATCAGATTATGCCCTTTGGTAAATATGCAGGGCGTCGCCTTTTCCATTTACCCGAACCTTACCTTGTATGGTTTCACAAACAAGGCTTTCCTAAAGGCAAGCTAGGCGAACAATTGGCATTGATGTATGAAATAAAACTCAACGGTTTGGAATCGGTTGTTGAGCCCCTACTCAATGATGACTAAGCCAGCGAAATCATGGAAGTGAGCTGACGTAGTCTAGCCTGAAACATAACAACGGCATCAGGAATCCATGCCGTCACAATGTGCTAAAGTGCCTTTTTAACGCTAGCTTGAAAGATTTCCCCACCTTTAAATTTACGCCCCCACTGAGGGTGACAGTGTCGGTATTCAGACACATCAGTGTCTTTTTATTAACCACATAGGATTTGTGTATTTGTAAAAAATCGACCTTAGGCAAACCTTCAAGAAGTTGTTTCAACGTACTATTTGCCAGCAACATGGTTTGTGTTGTCCACACTTTTACGTAGTTTCCATACGCTTCAAGATACACAATACTGTCGATGTCTAACCTGTGTATCTCACGTCCTACTTTTACTTGTATTTTTGAGGCATGGTTGTGCCCTTGGCATCGTTCTCGAACTTTATCTAATGCTTTTGACAGCCGTTGGCTGTTCACCGGTTTCAGTAAATAATCTGCAACGTCGAGGTCAAATCCGTCAATGGCAAATTCTGAATACGCGCTCACAATAATCACTTGCGGCGGATGAGCGATGACTTTAAGCATATCAATGCCGCTTAGTGCCGGCATATTAATATCAAGAAAAAGAAGATCCACGTGGTGTTTTGCCAAGTGCTGCAGTGTTTCTGTAGCACTAAAACACCGCCCCACTATAGCGATATCCGGATGTTGCTTTAAGTGATGCAACAATACGGTGTGTGCTAAGGGTTCATCGTCAACAATCAGTGCTTTTAGCATGGCTGTAAATCCAACGTTAAACTCGCTACCCAGGTACCCTCTATGACGTCATTATCGAGGGTATTATGTTCACCTGGCAACAGTGAAAGCCTTCGGGCAACATTCGTTAACCCCAAACCTGTCTGACTCGCTTGTTGAGAACCAGACCAAATGGCGTGTTCAGGTTGAGACAGTGCGCCTTCAGCAAGGTATGGGCTTTGGCATGAGAAGTGAAGCACACCGCACTCATCAATACGTATCGACACATTTAATACACTCGGCTTTTCCGCTTTTTCTATGCCATGTTTGAACGCATTTTCCAGCAATACTATCAATAAAAGAGGGGGTATTTGATACCCTTTATTGCAGGTAGGCCAGCTTACATTAATTTCGCAATCGCTTTGATATCTTAGGCCTTGCAGGGCTAAATAATCATTTACATACGCCAGTTCATCCTCTAACGCGACCCACTCTTGCTGGCCTTTATACACCGTATAACGCAATAAATTAGATAGATGCTCTATGCTTGTTGGTGCCCTATCCGACTTTTCTAATGTTAGTGCATACAGGTTATTTAGCGTGTTAAAGAGAAAATGCGGGTTAATCTGTTGCTGTAACAATTGCAATTCAGTACGAACTTTATCCTTTTCTACACGGGCGAGTGTTGCATCAAACGACTTACGCTCGAACGCCAAAATAACGGGCATAGTGACCGCTAAAAAAGCAAACATAAAACGGAAATTATCCAAATCAAACGCATTGCTGTTTTCCGAGGGAAGTAATGTCAACGACGACTGCGTATTTAATGGCAACAGCAGTGCACTTGCACTCAACACAGGTGTAGCTAGCAGAATAAATACAAGAGCAGTGGCTGCATAAGGGATTAAGCCTTGTGAAGATAATACCCTACGGATTAACCAGTATCGGTTAACCCAGTATATAAAAAAAAGTATTGCGGCCAGCCACAAAAACTGAAAAAAGTACGCCACAAAGCGATCAAATTCACCCACCACTTGATTGAGATCTACTTTCATTGCCAGCGGCTGGTTGTTCATAGGATCGGGGGTATACAAAAATATGCCGGTGCAACCAATTACCCAAATAAAAAGCGTGGCCGCAACCATTGCATCGAGTGAAAACACACGTTGAACCCACAATGCCGATTTTACATTGCCGCTCGACGGTGTTTTATGAAAATGATGTAGCCCTCCAAGTAAGGCGCCCACTATAAAAAACCAAACGATTTGACTGTCCAATTTGGTATGACTGTCCAATTTGGTAAGGCTGTCGGCTGAGGAGACTATAGAAGCGGCAGTTGGTTGTGGTGGCTGCGCGGAAAAAGGCAAAAGTAATTCGCTGGGAAGATTCGCTGAAAAGAGAAACAATGAATAAAGCAGGCATACGCTAAACCATACCAGCGCGCCCCAGGGACGATGCAAACATGACAACAACCCCACTGACGTTAAGTAAGGCACTGATAGAAGTATTGCTTTTAAATGCAATACAATAAAGCGTGAGCCATGCTGCGCCTGCTCGTTAACAAAGGATAAGTTAGCCGCCAGCAATATAGCGGCAACTAATGGCAGCAAACTGGCCAGTAAACCTCTATCCATTTTTAGGGCAATAGTCATGTCACTCTCTTTCAGTTTTCGCTTCTAGACTGTCAACAAAAACAGATATTTGCACACAGAAAGTGATGAAAATACGCTTTTTACTGATGAAAGTAAAAAAGCCCCCTTATTTGGCCTCTCGTCACGCCATCATCCCCTTTAGTCACGCTGTAGTTTCACAACGCTATTTTGTATTTATAGTGCAAACATATCATTCACCTTTACTGATGAAGGCTCACATGCTTACTGTAAAAAATCTCAATAAAACCTATGCAGACGGCACACATGCACTAAAGAACATTACCCTCACATTCCCTACAGGTATGGTAGGGCTGCTTGGTCCAAATGGTGCAGGAAAATCCACACTTATGCGAACCCTAGCCTGCTTACAGCCACCCGACTCAGGCACAGTGTTATTCGATGGCATCGATATTGTTGCCCACCCCAATGCCCTAAGATCCCAATTAGGCTACTTACCTCAATCCTTTGGTGTATACCCACACCTTAGTTGCCGACAACTTTTAAAACACATAGCCTCGCTAAAAAAGGTGGATAAAAATAAAGTAGATGCGCAAATATCTTCACTACTATCATTAACAAATTTAACCGCAGTCGCGAATAAAGCGGTAACTCAATTCTCAGGCGGCATGCGTCAACGCTTCGGTATTGCACAGGCACTGTTAGGTAACCCGAAATTAATTATTCTGGACGAGCCAACGGCAGGTCTCGACCCGCTTGAACGTCAGCGTTTACATAGTTTACTGGTAAAAATCAGCAAGCAAACACTTGTATTACTGTCTACTCACATTGTGGAAGATATCGAAAACCTGTGTGGTCACGCTGCTATTATCATGCATGGTGAAATAGTCGATAGCGGCGAAATCCCCAATTTGATTGCGCCTCTACAAGGAAAAATTTGGGAATCCTCTTTGCAACCACCTTGTGGAATGCTGGTGTCTGAGAGCTATCATTTCGGGAAAGACGTATGGCGTGTTTATCATCACGAGGCTCCTTGCAGCGAGGCAATAAGCCGAGACGCCACCCTTGAGGACAGATACTTCTACGAATTAAATAAGGAGCAATACTAATGCTTCTATTTTTTTCAGGATGGATAAACGAATGGCGTCTTTATCTCCGTCACCCCAGCGTTTGGTTAAGCTTTATTATTTATGCTGGCTTTGGCATTTTGTTAGCACAAGGGTTATCGGTTGACGGCGACGTGTTAACTAAGCGGTTAGTCCTGCTAAACAATGCAGCAATGATGCTTACCTTGCCAATTATTGTGGGGCTGTTAACGCCGGCATTGTTGCAGCGCGATCCCCTTTCTCACATGCACCCACTGATAGCCGTCACACCAACCTCTGCAAAACAACAGTTTATATTACGTGGAGGAGCTTTTTTCTCCCTACTTTGCCTGCTAACACTTCTTTGTATTGTCGGGCAAATTTTAATGATTTCTCCCTCCGCCTCACAAAGCTCTAGCTTATTGCAAAGTGCCCTTAAAAGTACCCTTTTTTTATATTGCCCCATTTTAGTGTTATTCACTGCATTGGCGCTCGCCTGTGCCCGCTATTTCAATAACGCCTTACCGAGCTATGTTGTCATGTGTGCCATGTGGGCGGGTTATGTCATGCTAGCATCGATTAATGGGTCGCCACTTTTAGCGGGAAGTCGTGTACTTTCTCCTCAATGGTATGCGCTCATGTCGTGGCTAGACCCCTACGGATTCACGGCCGTGTACCAGCAATTAGAACAAAATACTGACTGGTCGCTGACGTTTAAAATCCTTTTAAATAGAGGGTTGTGGCTGGCAGTTGCTGCTGGTATTTTTTACATCGCCAGAAGTGCCTTTGATGCTGAATCACGTAATCCAACACGTGTTTTACTCAAGTCCAAAACCGTTAAACGCCTAAATTGGACAGTCACTTTTTTATCGGGGTGCGTCAGAAAAAATTCAGTGTTACGTCACTTATTCTCTCGCCGCGACATCGGTTTAGCGCTTTTCCCGCAAACTTTGCGCTCATTAACCTTGTCCACGACGCTTACCCTGGTGTATGTCATTTATGCCTGTATGGTATTTTCTGAAGTGCTGTCAGGTATAGGTTATGCCGAGCCTTTTTCTCAGCTAAAAACCATCACCAGTATGGATGCTCTGGCGAGGGTGGTATGGAATCTTATGCCGTTTGTCGGTTTCATTCTCATGAGTATTTGGGCATGGATACTATGCTGGAAAGATAAGCGATATCACATGGTAGAGCTGGTCGCAGCAACGCCAACCGGAAGTCGTCATTTAATCACCGCACAGTGTTTTTCGCTTACCTTAATGTGGGGAGTTTTTTTAGGCGTAACCGCCATAGCGACTATGACGGCGCAATTATGGTGCAACAGCCCCCTGTCTTACGAGACATACGCTGAAACCCTATTGTTAACCGGTTTACCCCTATTGTTATTCGGCTTGCTCTGTCTTGTTGTGCATCATCTTTCACCAAACCCTCTCATTGGCGGGCTTATTTGTGGGTTAATGATTGTCATAAAGTTTTCACCCATTATGAGCATGGTGGGAATACCACACCCGTTATGGGATATTGCAGGCACGCCTCTTCAAGTAGCCAAACTTCCCGTTGGCTTTCAAATGAGTCAGTCTGCCTTTTTACCTTTTTTCAGCTACTGGGCTTTACTTACCACCTTACTGCTGTTTCTTGCCATACGAAAAAGCCATAGGGGCACCGGTTATACGCATTTGTTTAGCCGCGGTCACTTCCCATTAAAGGTGGCTGTTTGCGCGATGCTTTTTAGCGGCACTTTTATATTGCATAGCGCTCTAAAAGACGAGCGCGCATTAATGATGCCCAGTGAGCGCCACCACGTAAAAGCGGCCTATGAAAAACGTTACCTTCACTGGAAAGACAAGGCGCAACCCGTGGTCACCCATATTCAGGCGAATGTGCGATTTTACCCCCTACGCGGCATCGCTGATATTGCACTTTCTCTTACCTTAACCAACCATAGTAACAGCCGTATCGATAAAATATTGGTGGGTGCTCATCCGGATTTCACACCAGAGAACATCGACGTTGAAGGGGCAACCCTAAACCATTACGACGTTTATACACAGCAACGTGAATTTGACCTTGTTAACCCATTGCTCCCCGGACAATCAAAACAGCTGAATGTTGCTTTACAGGTGGCGAATAAAAACTTGTGGACGTCACCCACTCACCACGTTATCCGCAAGCCTTTTAGCTATTTACGTGGTGTACCCCTTATTCCCAGCATTGGCTTTAATCGCTATTTCACATTGACGGATAGTTCACTTCGTGAAGAGGCAGGGCTACCGGCTTTGCAATATCCCATTGCGAGTGCCTTGACGGCCTCTAACGCAGAGATCAGCGCAGAAGCGCAAACCGTAATGGTAACGTCTCAACTCACTGCTCCAGTCGGCTATTTCACTCTTGCTCCTGGCGAAAAGCGTAAGCAATGGACTGAGCAAGACGGCGACGAGCACACCATGACTACGCTTTATGCGACTCGCGAACCAATAAGAGCCATTCCAGCGTGGATAGCCACCGAATTTACCCACGCTCACGAGCCGGCTGTCCTTGCAGACAAGAGCGTCGAGGTAAACTTGATTGCCGCGGATAATGAGGAGGTAAAAGATGTTCATCTGCGT
>CENH01009555.1_pt1 | contig 14067 bp, 21 predicted proteins | sample 530171 | NCBI WGS metagenome assembly CENH01 (sample SAMEA2591132, study PRJEB7988) | marine metagenome | biome: marine biome (ENVO:00000447); feature: deep chlorophyll maximum layer (ENVO:xxxxxxxx); material: saline water (ENVO:00002010), including plankton (ENVO:xxxxxxxx) | depth 70 m | reverse complement strand
ATACTAACATTTACAGACTTACCAGCAAGTCGAATGTTACCTATATCTTTTAACATATTCTTTTTAGCTTGTTTGTTAATATTAGTATAACTCATAGAATCATCATAGTAACCTGACACAGATTGAAATGCTAAGTTGTTTGCTATGTCATTGTTAAATTTAATAGTTCTAGCGTTTTCTTCTTCTAATGCTTTTAATTTAGCCGCAAGTCTTTCTTGTTCTATTCTTTTATTTTGTCTTTGTAATGCTGCTTGTTGCGCCCTAATACTAGATATTGTACCTATTGCAGATACACCAGCACTCAATAAAAATAAAGACGAAGAAGATAATCCTATTGCTGCACCCATTATGCGAATTGTATCTCCATAGCTAGTCCTAATACTTTAAGAGGTAAAGGATCGTTTTGTGAAATTGTTATTGTTGGTGATTTACTATACCCTAAGAAATTAAATTCCTGTTTTCCTGTAACAGATTGTAAATCAGTATTAGCAGTAAAATCTACTTGTTGTATTATTAATTCTTTAGAACTTAAGTCTGATGCTTTCATAGTAATATCTAATCCTTCAGAAATATCTACTATAGCTTTATTAATCCTTCTTGGGTGTCCTGTCAATGGTCCACTTTCTATCTCTTTATCTATAGGCATAGTTTCTAATATAGGTGTAAAATTAAATCCTACTCTTACCCCTGATGGGAAAGGTGCATTATTTAATGTAATTCTATTGTTAGAATCTACAGTATATAAACCTAAAGAACCATTACCGAATACAGCATTTACTTGAGTAGTATTTTCATAAACAGCATTAACAGTATGTATAAAACCATTTACTATTGTAATTGCAGCATTATCAGCTGGTGTTGCAGCTAATGTTTTATTCAAGGTCAGGGTATGTCCTGAACTAGTAGCTGTAACAGCAGTTATAATATATTCAGTTGTATTACCAGCTATTGTAAAAGTTTCTTGTATTGCTGGTGCAGTTGTAAATCCATCTACATTTAAAACACTACCTGATTGAGATCCACCATTAACAAGAGGTGATCCTTTCTGAAATACAGTAGTTGTAGTAGAACAATCAAGAGTTACACTATCTGTATCACTAAACTTTTCTAATAGATATTTAGTACCAGATGGTAAAACTCTCTTAGTTACTACAAATAAATCTTGATTTAAAGCTGTTACAGAGTGAAATTGATCTCCTGACTTAGTTTCCCACATGGTCCAACCAGCTATTTTCTCATCTCTAATACTATGAAATACACCTATCTTACCAGTTTCGTTAGTACCACCATTAAGGAAAAAAGCAAATTGTTCAGGTCTTTCATTGTTACCAGTTAACATAGATATTTGTTTGGGTGAATCTATAAGCTGTGATGATAACACAGATACAGCAGTAGATTTATATGCTTGTTCTAAATCACTAAATACAAATTCTCTTACAGCTTTACCATTTTTTTGTAAGAATAATGTAGCACCATCAAAAGGTACAGGAGCTGCTCTATTACAACCATAAGGTGTTTGTCTAAGAAATGTTATATTACTTGGCGTTACAGCAGCAGTATTACCACTTGTAGGTATGTAATATTCCCCAGCATCTGTAAAGATTTGTAAATTTCTAGAAGATACAAAATGTCTAATTTCATTAACTTTATCACCAGCAATAGCAACATTGATTGCTTCACTGGCTAATGCAGTACCAAGATCAAAATTAAAATATCCACCTATTTGACTAGCTACAACAGCTGAAGGTCTATCTCTGACACCACCAAACCATAATCTATTATCGTGAAAAGATACAGCTTGTGGGAATCCTCTAACAGCAGATATAAGTTCTTCTGCCCAATCTGCGTCTGCATCTGTGTTAGGTAATGCTTCTAATACTTGAGCAGTAACTTGTGTAGCAGATGTAAATCCAGTAATCTTTAATTGTTTTGGTGTTTCACCTAACTGTATGTATGTACCATTGTGAGCAGATACAAATGTATCTGTAGAAGCAGTTAATGTAATACTACCAGTAGTACCACTAGGCGTTAGTGTTGTAGTACCATCTGAATATTTAAAAAATGGTGCAGTAGTTTTATTTATACCACCAGCACTTACAGTAGTATCTTCTTCAAAAGTATAAGCAGAAACTTCAAATGTACTAGCTGATGTTCTTTTTATTTTTCTTATAGAATTATCTCTATGTGTTAAAAACACAGTATCTGCAAATTGTGCAAAGTTTAGTTCAAATAGTTGAGATGTACTCCAGTTACAATTAGTTGTAATATTACTTTGTATTGCAGTACCACTAGAATTAAAAACATCTAATCTATTATTAGAAAAAGCAAATATAGCAACTTCATCATTACTAAATATAAAAGGTATGATTCTAGTTTCACCTACTAGAGTATTAGTAAACTGTGTTGCTGGTCTACGCATGACACCACCTTCATCAAGTAAGAACCAGTTACGACATTGCTTTGCTCCTTCAAAGTAAGCTCTAGCATCTGTTCTTGCGTTTAAATTTGAGTTAAGTTCTCCAGCTGAGAAGTTAGTATATACTTGTCTGACTTTTCTTGGCATTAGGAAATAATCCCACTTCTACTACTCCTTCTTTGGCTAATAAATCTATCAGTTGACAATCTCTTAGTTGTTGTTTCTTGTGCATCAATATTTTTAGCTATAAGTAGTTGTCTTTCTGCTTGTTGGTCAAACTCACTTACTAGAGCAGAATCTCTAGCTATTGAACCAGCAAATATACTGGCTAACTTTAGTTCTAAGGCTAATCTAAAATATGGTGGGAATAAAGATTCATCTTGTCTAAATATATAATCCATGATGACTGTACTCTCATTACCATAACTATTCATATAAATCTTATCTTCATACCTTGAATAAGGTATTGGATTATCATTAACTGTAATAGCTAATATCTGTAATACTAAAGGACTAGTTGGCAGTTGATATGCATATTCAAATCTACCAGCTGGTGCATCAGTTAAGAATGATAATTGTTGTTGTCCTGTAGCAAAACGCCATCTAGCTCTTGTAAGAGTAGATTCTACTATTTCTTCATAAATTGTATTTACTACAAGTGATTCAGTTGTACCATCTGTAAATGATGAGATTGGATTTGCACCAATCATTATTAATGCTCTACTGGCAATATCTACTTTAGTAACTGCCATTAGCTTCTTGCTTTATATCCGACTAAACCTTTACTTGAAGGTATTAAAACTTCTCCAGCAGTAGGTAACTGAATTGATAAATTATTGCCTTCTATCATGTTAATTCCATGTTTTCCATTTAGATATAATACAGTTTGTAAAAATAAAGATCTTTGTGATTTTGGATCATCAGAAGTAACTATTGAATCTAAAACAGCTAATTGAGTTTTTATATCAGCTATATCTTTATCATTTAACATTTTCTTACTTGATACTCTATTTTTACTAGGGTCTTGAAAAGATGTAGAAAATAAACCATTAGCCATTTTTTGAGTTGTAAATTTAGATTCTTTTGGCGAACCTGATTTTATTAATGATGCAGTTAATCCAGCAGTTGCTGCTAATCCTAAAGCACCACCAATAGCACCACCTACTTTAGCACCTTTTATTGGATCTTTTGCGCTTACAAATCCTGTAGTTGCTCCTAACATACCACTAGCAACAGTAGGTGCTACTGCCAATCCAGTTGCCATTCCTAAAGCACCACCAGTAGCAGCAGCAGTTCCTCTTGCTACTCTTCTTGCAGTATCTCTAACTTTTGGTCCAGCTTTTCTACGAGCTTTAACAGATGCAGCTCTAGCAGTTTGTTTAGCTTTTTCAACAGCTGGTTTTACTTTTGCTTTAGCTTGTTCTACAGCTGGTTTTACTTTGTCAGTTACTGGTTTTGCTTTTGTTTTTACTGCTTGTACAGCTTTATCTACTTTAGGTTTTGCTTTTGCAACTGCTTCTTTTGCTTTGCTACTTACTGCTTTAGCTTTTTTTGTAGTTACATCTACAGCGTCTTTTAAACCTTTTTTCTTTAATAGAGCCTTAACACTACTTACTGCTCCTTTTGCTATGTTCATCATTACCATAATAAAATCTCCAAATTAAAAGGGGGGATAAACCCCCCTTATAGTGTTATGCTAATTTAGCAGTTGTTACAGTTGTTGCTCCACTTGCAGAAGTTACAACAAGTAAGTCAGATTCTATAGTGCCACCTATACCATTGGCACAAAGGATCATATCGCCTTGTTTAAATTCTGTAGCTGAGAGGTTAAAGTAACCACTACCTACAACAGTTGATGTAGCATCTCCATCTGTATAGAAGAAGATTGAATTGCTATCACCAGCTTGTGTTATTTTTTTAACAGGATTTGCTAATGCGTATGCCATAATTTACTCCTATTCTGCACATTTCTGAACTCTTATACCAGTGTCATCAATTAAAGTTGATCCCATTGATAAATAAGAAGTCATTAGGTGTGCTACTTTCTCAGGAATATAGTTTACTTCAGTTCTTACTTCTGAACCTACTCCTAATCCCATTGAAGATTTATGCCAACACACAGTGTGTCTGTCTGTAGAGCCTGATGTCTTTAGACCTGAGTGTACGAAGAATAAGAATCCTAAGAATCTCTTAGTGGTGTAGTTCATACCAGCATAAGGTAATTCGTTATTTCCTAAGTATTCAGTTCTTGTCCATTGGTCGTCTGCCAAAAGGTCTCCCCATTGTGAAGGACCGATTGCCCAATATCTAGCATTGTCATCTGGCACAGAATTTGTACCAAAAAACTCTTGCATCTCTTTGATCTTGTCAATGTTCATGTCTGTAGCTGGTGAAGCACCTGAAGCTCCAGCATTGTTTGCAAGAGTGGTTGCTGATGCCATTGCGTCTAAGATAATGTCATCTGTCTTTCTTCCAAGAGCATATGCAGCATTGTTAGCTATCACAGCTCTTTCGTCAATATTAGTTTTCAACTCATCAAGTCTGTCGACATAATCTGATGCATAGAAATCTGAAAGTGTAGCAGTTACATTTGAATGTGAGATGTTCATTGCAACTATCTCAGCATGTCTAGCTTTGCTTGTAGCTTCGCCAGTACCTACTTTTTGGAACTTTACAGATTCTCCTGACACACCATTAACGGTACGAACAAGACCTTTGAGTTTACTCGCCATTCTTTGATATGCCATATGTACTTCAGCTTCGAACTGAGTAATAAAAGCATTACTAATTTGCGAACTCATAGTTTCTCCTTTGTGTTCTAATTGTTAATATTCGATTATCTCTTTGGTCTTGATATGTTGTCTTATGAAAGGCATATCATAAAGCCATTAAGGTCTTAGTAAGAAAGACGCATATTTTTAAGAAAAGATCAACGCACAAATGTTATTGTTTTAACATTCTCTGTAGGTATAACACATATATCACCTATATCTGTGTCATTGTAGGACATATAAACTATAGTTACTTCACTATTTCTCATAAGAAGATAACCTTCAGTTGTATTTATAGCTGGTTTATATTTTTTTACTTCACTAGGATAGCACCATTCAGCATGGCTTATGGCATCTCTCCATAATACTTTTACTTTTTTACGCTGTTTTTTTGCTCTCGTATTTTTCATATAGATCAGTAACTTTTCTTATATATGCTGGATCTTTGTCGCCATCTTTCCAGTATCTAGGATCTGCCATCATAGATCTTAAATCTATCTTATCAGGTTCTACATCAATCCTTGTTTCTGTTTGTGGCATAGGAGCATCTTTTGTAAGTTTCATTACTTCTTCTATTACTTTTACACCTACAGCAGTAGAAGCAAGTTCTGCAACTGCATCATATGCATCAGGTGATAAGTTTTTCTTTGCCCATAGGTCAGCTGATTCTACTCTTTCTTTTGAATTTTCACCAAGCAGTTTCATTTCTTCTTCTTGGTTTGGTAATGCATTTACTTCATTTTCTGCAAATGCTTTTATACCTGAATTAAATTCATCTTGTGATAATCCTTTTGACTTTGCTAGTTCTTGCCACCATTGTAGTAATGGCATATCAGGATTAATATCTAACTGTATATTGTCAGGTAACTCAGGTGAGCTTATTTCATAATTTTCAGGTGCAGATGATAGTCTTTCTTTTTCTATATCTTCTCTAATTTGTTTAGATAGATCTTCTGTTCTAGATCCTAATTTTTTTTCTAATGCATTATATGAGATACTTAAATCTTCAACATTAATTTCATTACTATCTTTATTCCAAAACTTTTCAGGAACATACTCAGGTCTATTACTTGTTTCTTCTGTAGTTGTTGTTTGTTCTAGATTATCTGGTGTTTGTTCTTCACTCATTATTCTTTGATCCTTTTCTTATTTTATTTTTTATTAAGTTTACTAAGTATCTTTGTCCTTCTAAATGCCACAAGTTACTACTAGGTGTTTGTGGTGATACATTCGCTTTTATAGTAATTCTTTCTAAATAGTCTATAACTTTTTTACCATTAGGAAGATTAAATAGTGTTGCGAATAGTATATCTATTTCGGAATCAGGATTCTTGTCCTGTTTGGTCTTGAGGGATTCCCAGCTCATTTTGAACCATATTAGCTTGTTGTTGTTGATTTTGCAACTGTGAAAGTAGTTCCTGTTGCTCTCCAGCATCTCTAATTAGTTTTTCAGGTAATCCCATCTTTTCAGCTAAATACTTAGCCATTTCGTCTTGTTTAGCTACTAAATTAAGCATTTGTGGTCCAAATGTTTGAGCAAGTATAGATGAAAATCTAAGAACATCTTGTACATCTTGTTCATGCTGTGCTTGTGATAATGGTGATGTAGATACTATTTTTACTTCTCTACCATTAACTTTAGGTATATCTATTTTACCCATTTTAATTAATATTCTTATAACTCTTCTAAGCAAAGGTGTTATTAGTTCTGATTGTAATCTACCAAATGATGATCCTATCTGTGTAGATAGATCTGCCATTCTTTGAGATACTTCAGTAGCTGACATTGGTGTACCTTCAGGTCTACCTAATGTTTCCATGTATAATGCTTTTTTAATATTTTGTCTCATATCACCTAATACTAATTGTGCTACATCAAATCTACCAGCAGCTGGAAGTGCCTGTAATCCTCTACTATTTGGTGCTACAGGAATTAGACTTCCCGGAGTTAGAGTTATTGTATCAGGATTAATTACACCATCATCTTCAAATGTATATATACCTGAGATATTCATCTGAGCATTTTGTAATATTAATTCTACAACTAAGTTAGTAGTTTTGATTGCTGCCATAGCATTAAATACTGGTCCACGACCATATACTTCACCACTAGCTTTGTTCCATCTAAATACTATGTAAGGATTAGATCCTGATCCTTCTAACTCTTTTTCTAAAATTAATTCTTGATCTGTCATACAGACAACACAATATTTATATTTTTCTACATTAGGTTCATCATAAACTTTAAATACACCTTCAACTATGTTTGCTTGTTCAGTTGGTGTATCCATAATTCTTTTCATCATCTTTTCAGACATTTCAGCTTTAGGATATGCAATCATAATCTTATCATAACGCATAGTTCTTTTTCTAAAGACTGTATCTATCTTTTGGTCAGGTCCATTGTTCAACATTACTCTAGGTAAAGGAACAGCAGTAAAGTTTATTGGACTTAATGAATCGCCTTCTTCTACTAGTAATACTCCTGTACCTATAGCACAATCCATAAATGCTTCATGTACTTCTTGATTAAAGTTTGAGTTGGCTAATACTTCAAAAACATATTCAGTTATTTTATCTAACTGTTCATTTATAATTGGTTTTGCTTCATCAGGTATTTCTGTACCAGCTTGTAGGTTTGCCCATCTACCATAAGTAGGAACAATACCAGCTTGTAATCTACTAGCAAATTCTTGTATACCTACAACAGCAGTTTCATCAAATATCTTATCTGTTCTTCTTTCACCTATAGTTTCTTCATAGAATGATTCTCTTTGAGGCATAGTATATTCATATGCTTCTTCATATTTATCTTTCCAATGATCGTGTATTTGTTCTGCTTCTTTATATTTTTTTATAAATGCAGTAACTCTATCATCAGTATCGTAATTTTCTACAGGGGGTTGAGCTATTGGTACATATGCCATTATGCAAAACTCGATATTCTTTTAGCTTTTATACTTTTACCAGCAGATGCATAAAAGTTTCTTGTTGATGCAGCAGTTGATGCAGCAGTATTAGCAAGTTTTTGATTTCTTTTTTGAGCTTCTTCCATAGCAGAAGCATCACCACCAGTTTGTCTATAAGTTGTTTGATTATTGTTTTGATTATTTTTAGTATTTTTTGTTCTATTATTTTGTATTACATTTCTTTGTATACCAGATTCTCTATTTTGCACATACTGTTCATAAGGTTGATTTGACATTAATCCAGCTGTAAAGAATGATGGCATACCACTTATTAAAGTTGCACCACCTAATACTGCCATCTTAAATTTTTGTTGCGATTTGTACATTTCTTTTGAAAGAGGTATATCTATGTTTCTAGTTGCATTAAAAGCACCTCTAGTAGCATCTGTAAATGTTAATCCTTTATCTGTTTGTACACCAGCTGTAAAAGAGCCTGTATTTTCATTGTAAGTTCCAGCACCAATACTTGCTAAATATTGATTTCTAGATTGATTATATGAAGCACCATACATTTGATTGCCTGTACCTGATCTATAACCAGTTACAGTTTGTTTGTTTGGTCCTGAATATGTTTTTTGTATATCTAATTGTTGTTGTGCAAATTTATCTGCTCTTTTTGCAATAGATTTATTTACATCATCACTACTGCCAAATCTGTTTTTTTTTGGCACAGAACTTGCACCACCACCAGCTCCTGTAGATGTTCCACCTTGACTACTCAACTTCTTTTCCCTCGTAAAAAAATCCTTTACCACCAGCTCTTGAGAATAGAGATCTCATACCTACCATACCCTTTGCTCGTCTACCTTTTTGTTTCTCAGCTTCAGCTTCTAGTCTTTCTCTTTCAGCTTCTTCTTCTCTAATTCTTTCTTCTCTATCTTCTCTTAATTGTCTTTCTGCCTCAGTTTCACGAGGTGTCCTAGATCCAAATAAACTACCCATACTATAACTCTATTTCAGAAAACTTAACCTTTTTCAACGCACAATATAATTGATAGGGCGTAAACACCCACCATTTGTTCATTCCTAGTATTCTTTGTACATAACTTACACAGGAATGTTCCTTTATCCAACTACCTAATATAGACGGAAACTTTGTTGTATTGGATTGTATATCACCTTGTAATACAACACCATTCTTCATTTTAAATAATCTAAATAAAGGTTCTATTTTGTTATCTGGTAATACTTCTACCATTATATGACCAAATATATACTCAATAAGAAGCCAATGCTTAGCATCATCATCATACGATAAAACTCCACAATGTTTAAATCCTTTCTTAAAAAATTTAGTGTGTTTATGATAGTCATCATTTTCGTAAAAATATACTAAATACCTAGTTTGTTTTGCCATACTGATTTCCTTCTTTTTTTATTATCAAATACATTCCATTGTCTAGTTTTTAGAACAGTTGCTGCTTTTGATTTACCAGCTGTTAGGCTTTTACCTTCACCAGCACCTAGCATCATATATTGTAAAGCATCATGTATATGAGAATATTTATTTTTCATAGGTTTTTCATCATATCTATCACCTGATGTTTGTAATCTTCTATAATGATAACCACCATTGAAACCTTTTTTTAAATTAACACAGTTATAATTCAATAAGAATCCAGCTTTACCTTCTACCATTCTTGTTAATGCTGCTTCTACAGCTTCTATTCTAAGACTTACATCATTAGATGGTGCTGGTACTGCTCTTATACCCATATGTCTAAGTATTTGAAAAGGTGTTGTTTCATCTGTTTGGGATCTAAAATCACCAGCTGGATCTCCATATATTTCTAGGTCTAATCCTTTATAATTCTTTGCTATTTCGTGTTTTAATAGTTCTGCAAACCTAGTAACACCCATATCAAAGCATACTAACTCCTGTAATATTAACCATTGTCCTGTAACTAATCTTTGTCCAAAGGTTGCTGCTGGTGTCAGACCAAAGTCAATACCAACAAATACAGTAGAACTATAAGGTTCTATGTTTTCTTTTGACATATGTGTTTGTTCATTCCAAGATGTGTAGACAGGCTTACCTTCTTCTATAGTTCCTAACTTATTCATTACATAAACATCTATCCAACCTTTTTGTTTACCTTGAATAATGTTTTGATAGTAATCTTTTGTTAGATTTTTATTGTTTTCACACTTAGGATTATCTTTATAACCAATTAAATTTTTTTTATCGTCTTTTTTTTCTAACATAGCAGATGGTTGAGTATAAAACTGCCAGTTATCAGGTTTAACTAACATTAACGCTTCTTCTCTTGATAAATGTTCAGGTGTAGGTACATCTCCTGACATAACTGCCCACCAATGATCTTCTTCAGGTGCGTTAGTATCAGCTATAACACCATACCATGATGCACCACCATCACGCATAGAAGGATATCTTCCTACACGCATAGTACAAGCATCTATAATACTCTTAGGTAACTCTCTTGCTTCATTAATCCATATACCAGTAAGTTCTAATGATAATAATTTTTTGACATCTTCAGGTCTATCTAAAGCCAAGAATATAACTTCTAATTCTATATCACCAACATTGATATAATGTGTATATGGTACTGACCAAGCAAACACTCCAAACTCTGTTTCAGGAAACCAGTCTAACCAAGTCTTGATTGTAGTTGTTTTTAACTGAGGATTAGTATTTCTGATGACTGCCCATCTAGATTTTCTTTTACCATTGGGTGCTGGTGTTTGTTGTAATGCTCTTCTAAATATTTCTATACAACAAGCAACTGATTTACCACTACCAACTGGACCTCTTAGTCCACGAAAAAAATCATTCCCCTTTAGAAATGTCTTTAGCGTTTCTCCATTGGGTTTGTAATCGAACTTCACCATTTATAGCTTGTCTAAATGTTCTTTTAGCAATTTTTCTCTTATCTTTGGACCAAGAGATTCTATCAGCTTGTCTGCTTCCTTGTCCGTTACTGAACTTTCTGGAAGGAATTTTAGGTGAACTTTTTTTACGATCTTTCTTAATCGTTGTCTCTCTTGAAAACTTAGAGGAAATAGTTTTCTGTTCTCTAGATTCACTTCCGAATCTGTGTTGTCTGTAGACATTTAAAAACTCCTTAAATAAATTCCAATCTAGGTACACACTAGGTGGATTAAAGTCTTTTTTCAAGACTAAAATATCAGCTGATCCTTTCCAATCTTCTAGTTGTTTGAATCCTTGACCATTCTTTCTAGCTTTAACTTCTATAGTTGTACCATCAAATAGGTCATTAACATAAACATCATGTGGAAAGTCTTGTATAGCACCTGACATGGGTTGTCTACGAGAACTATACCCTAAATCTTCAAATAATTTTACTATTTCTCTTTCTACTCTAGTGCCTTTAATCTTGGCTTTACTACTCATTATTTTTTTTTATTACGATTAGCAAAGTTTCTAGCAGATTCTACGCTTCGAAATCCCCATGCTCTAAGTGCCAACGCTTTTCTAGTTGGTCTACCTTTTTCATCTTTCATTGGACCTTTCATACCAGCAAATCTTGCAGCGAATGAAACTCTTCTACCATCTGTACCTTTCTTTTGTGGTTTTTTTAAGTTACTTCCTTCTTTTCTTTTAAAGTATTTTCTACCAGCAGCGTTCAATCCACCTTTTGGGTTTTGATATTTCTTCGCTACCATTAGAAACTTCTATACTTTTTTACTTTTGCAGCAACACCTTTAGGTTGTTTGCTAAATTGTTTCCCTGACTTCTTGGCTTTTCTTTTTGCAGCTGTAGTTCTAGCATACTCAGACGCACTTAATGCCTTAATGGCAGAACTAGGTAGGTATCTTTCGCCTGTTTCAGACGATTTTTTACCTGACTTAGTTCGCCATTTCTGCTTTCCCCATGCTGTAAGTGATTGTTGTCGTCTAGTTTTTGACATTATTTGTAGCCACCACCAGCTGCTTTATATCTTTTTGCTAGTAGTTGTGCTTTACGAGCTGACCATTGTCCAGCACCAGTACCTTGAACAGCACTAGCTTTGATGGAATTGAATAATCTCTTTCGTAATGTCGGCTTTGTGTAGTTTCCAGACTTATTAACAGTTGATTTCTTTACCATTGATTATGTCTTTCGTCTATTTGTTGTTTTTTTTCTTTTTTTTTCTAATAGCCATGATGATATCACCTCTGGTGACTTTCTTCTTATCACCATACATAGCCGCTAATTTAGTATTTTTAGCTTTCTTTGTATGTTTAGGCATTACTTCTTCTTCTTTTTCATAGCCATCATCTTCATCTTCATTGCTGGTGTCATTTTCTTTGACTTAGCAGCTTTTGAAGGTCTCCCTCTTTGCGAACCATAAGTTCCTTTTCCCATAGGCATAATAATACTCTCCTTTACCAAAATATTTTTAGACTAGGTAAGTAATGTGTTGCAACACCAACGCTGACTTAACCAGTCTTAGCTAACCTTATATCAGGTCTTTCTTTGCGTCAATGAGATATTATCTTATGTATGGATTGAGTAAACTCACAATCGTACCTTTTTGAACTCTGTTGTGTGTGAGATATGTATCACTACGTACAGTTGTAGGTTTTAACCCCCCCTGCCACTAGGTCAGGTCTATGTTTACTTTTATATCACCTAGCACAGCGTGTTGTACCTTGTCTGGTGTACGCAGTCCTACTCGATCTAGTATATCTTTGCTAGCCTCGAGTTGCACATACTCACTTCGTGCATGTTGTGACAGATGGATCATCTTGTGTGATGCACTGACTGCACCTAGACCAATCGTCTTTGCTATTTGATCCATCATATACTTTTGTACCTTTGGGATTCGTAGGGTTCGTGACGCAGTTACACGACCACTCTCTTTTGTTGAATATCCAGCAGTTTTGGCTGCTTCAGTGATACTACATCCTGTGGCTACGATAGTATCAACGAGCTTCTTCTGCTTGTCAGTTAGGTCATTGCTTGTTGCTGGTATATTCTTCACGCCTCTTACTCGTATCATGGCTAGATCTCGTTGTCAACTCACTCAAAATCAGGCTCGGCTTCGCCTCGCCTCGTGTCTCCGACACGCTGTAGTACAAAGGATTCTTAAATCCTTTGCAACCTAGCCAGAGAAACAAAAACACTATTTACTGCACATAACACAAATAGACAACTTGCCATGACTTCTCTTATCACAGCTGGGACCCAACCCAGCTGGTACTTGTATTGCAAGTGGTCGCAGCAACTGCCAAGTATTTGTGTAATGTTTGAAATAGTGTGGTAAGAGATATGCAATCATAGATTGCTAGAATCAAGAGAATGATTCGGAAAGGTAGTATTACTATGGATACACAATCAAAAAGAGAAGTCACTCTAGATCAAATGACACAATCAATGTTGACTGGTATGAAGATTATATACAAGCCAATGATTGACAATGATGATATGTACAACTTAGATGTCGAATTATCATCAGAGATATCAAAGCTAGAATTTGGTAAAGCCAATCTAGAAAAGAAACTAGATCAAGTAACACTTGAGAAAAAGGCTATTCAAAGACAGACTGGATCAGAACATATCAATCCAGCGACTGCATCAATGCAGGGTCTTGAAGTTCTAATGTCTCAACTTGCTGGTAAAGACAAGATGATATCTAACTATCAATACTCTATTGATCTTAAGACTGTTATGATAGAAGCTAAGAAACAGTTTTACTTTGATGTGATTGGTAAAGCATATGTCAAATTTGTTTCAAAGAACAAAACTACAAAGACATTCAAAACAATGTCAAAGCCTACTGAGGCTCAACTGTGGTTACATGAAAACAATCACAAACTAGATCCAGTTATCTAGTTATATAAATAGTTTTAGAGTTAGCTGGTAATCTGGCTAACTCACAATTTTTGCTAAAAAATGTGGCTCGGCTTCGCCTCGCCTGAGTGTCAACCGAAAGGAGTTGAAGAT
>CENH01000468.1_pt1 | contig 14069 bp, 8 predicted proteins | sample 530171 | NCBI WGS metagenome assembly CENH01 (sample SAMEA2591132, study PRJEB7988) | marine metagenome | biome: marine biome (ENVO:00000447); feature: deep chlorophyll maximum layer (ENVO:xxxxxxxx); material: saline water (ENVO:00002010), including plankton (ENVO:xxxxxxxx) | depth 70 m | reverse complement strand
ATGATCCATCACCAAAGTATGTTGTTGCAGTTACTGAATTAATACCAGATATATTTGTTGCATTATCACCGACTATATTTCCATTCGCATTTATATTTCCATTCGCACTTATATTTCCTGTGAAGGTTGAAGCTCCACCAACTGTTAGGTTTGTACTTATAGCTACTTTTACGGCGTTTATATTTAAATCACTAGGACTTTCAATGGATGGGGTTCCACTACCTAATATATTCAGTTGCTTTACGCCAAACGCTTTATCTGCCATTGATATTTTTAGTTATTTATGTTGATTTTTTATGTAATGATAAGGTTACCACTGAATGACAAGTCACTACCCACAAACCGTGAAGTAAATTCACCAGTTAATGGTGGTACATCCAATGCAGCATCATATATAATCCTTAAAGAAGCACCTTGTAAATTATAAGTATCAGTCCAATTGGAATCTGTTGCCGTGGTAGCCTCAGTTCCAGAATAAAAATATGATGTAGTTGTAGGTTCAACATTAGATGATAGCCAGTTTTTAACATCAGCATATGTCCAATCTCGATTGTACTGTAACTTGGCAGCAATCAATCCTGCAGCTATGGGACATGCAGAACTAGTTCCATTAAATATTCTGTCTTCTGATTCAATAGAAGATGTCGATGTAACTACTATTTGACCTTGCATACTACCGTGATACTGACAAATATAGTAATAAGTACCTGCAGTATCAGGAGTCCAAGATATCACTCCACTTTGAGATCCATTATTTGTCACACCAGATGCCTGATCACCAGTCCCAGTATTGGGAGCAGTCTTAATATAAAAAGGATGACCTGAAACATTGACGTTAAAATCAATAGTATCACCAACATTTACATTGACAGTATCATTATTACCACTGACAGATCCATTTCTATCAGAACCACTTAATGTATAAGCAGATGATCCTGAGTTTGAAACCGAAATACTATATGAGGATGCACTTCCAGTACTATAATAAGCATCATATCTATTATATCTTGTACCAGAGTTATCATCACAAGCAGAAAGAGTGTCATCTCCAGCAGCAAAACAATCAATAACATTTCCCATGTTACTGTAGTATGCCTTTCGTTCTAATCCTCCAGCAGTATGGTTATCGTCTAAGACACCAATCGAAATTGTTTTGTAAGTATATGGAGTCGTGGTTCTATCAACACCTATTTGTAATGGAAAACCTTGTCGATTTACACTATTATATGTTGGAGTGTAATTCATCAAACTATAAATGCTATTGGTTTTTGCATCTGCATAATTTGTATTTGCACTTGAGGCATAATAATTATTAAAATCTGGATGATCACTCTGAACTTGTTTTTGATTATTATTACCAGCTGAACCTACATAAATCACACCAGCAGCTATCATCTCATCACCAGCAGTGATCGCTGCATGACCATCAACATATTCTGGTGATCTTCTATTCAATCCATCACCTGTAAAGTTATCTATGAATTCTGGACGACTTGAATAAGAAGTTCCACTACCTCCAGTTGCACCCTCTCTAAAATAATAATATCCAGAACTTGAAGGTGATTGTCTTAATCCCCAACTGTTACTTGATAGAGTTGGATTTTTTGTATTATCAGAACTTCGATTTGGTTTATTTTGATGAAATATTTTTTGAATATCAAACCCAGCTTCAATTCCTGAATTACTTGATCCATAAAGATTTAAGAACCATTTGTTGGCATTGTAAGCCCAACCATACTGTCTTCCATATGCCTGTGATGCACAAGGAGTTCCATGAAATCCAGTGCCAGTATGATATGCAGTTTTACTTCCATTACATCTAGCTCTTGTATAGTTTGAATTAATTGTTACTGTTCCTGCACTTGAGAATGATGCAGATCTTTTTGAAGAATCACTCCACCATTCTCTTGCAACAGATTCTACAGGAACAGTTGTTCCGTCCCATCTTTCAGTTAGTCTATTACCAGCATCTGCTTCAAACCATGCCTTATCAATATAATAAGGAGAGTCTAATACTAAATCTAATAATTCACAATAACCTGTTGTCGAGGAAGATGAGAACCCACTTTTTAATACATTTGTACCAACGTAATCAGAGGGTGCAGAAGTTGATGCTGCAGTCGAATTATCAGATTGTTTTATATTTGATATACTACTTGGATTTAGAAATTCAATATGTCCAAACCACATGTCCTGATCACATACAATAAGATCAACATCTACACCTGTACCAAATTGTTGAACTCTATCTGTCAATACTGTGCCATCATCCTGCCCATACCAAGGATCAATTTTTTGTTGTTGTCTTTTTAATTGATATCCACATCTGTTTAACAAAGATGAATCTGGTGAAGAAGGTAATAATGAAGTAGTTAGATCTCTTTGATGCTTTACAGTTGACGCATACCTATATGTTTTTGTTAATGGTTCTGCAGATGCAATATCATCAGGATTTGTTAGATATGTACCAGGATACTTTGCAGTATTAATATGTAAATATTTTACTTTAGGATGATTTTGTAATGAAGTTGCCTCAGTATCAGTAAGTAAGTATATTCCTCTCGTCTCACTCTGTAAGCAATCATTAGAACATTCACATATATCAGTTGGTATATTATCCTCCAATGATCCATCTTTCATTAACTCAATATGAATAAACTCCCAGTCATCCTTTGTATAACATCCAACCCAGTATTCTTTCTTAACGTCTGTCCCTGATGGTTCTTTTGATAAACTATTTTTTTCTGATTCAAAATTTATTTTTCTTTGATTATATTCTTCTTCATTCATTAATCCTGAACCTCTCTTCTCCATCTAAATGTGGTCACACCACTGACACCAGTTTCAGGTGTGGCTTGTACTAATACATTCGAACCACTCACTGTTGCACCAACTGAAACTAGTAAACTCGAACTTGACATGACTGCAAATTCATTTGAGAATGCAGTGACTCCATCTTGCATCACTAATAATTTTTGTGCTTGGGTATTAGAACCATTCATGAAATGTATGGTATATTCTGCAGTCTTATAATTATTTGATGAATATGCAAAACTATCAATATTAGTTGATATACCAGCACTCACATTAAACGTACCTATTGATGTGCTAATACCTGTCTGATCAGTAACAGCACCAGAGGTTAAACCTATACCAGTCAGTGCCGAACCATCACCATAAAGTTGATAGGCAGATACAATACCAACACTTAACTTGGCAGTGTTACCAGCACCAACTGCTGCATCTGGAAAATTAGTTCCAATACCTACATTAAAGTTAGCATTACCAGTAATCCAACGGTTAGTTCCACTACCAATTGCTAATTGATCACTACCAGTTGCACTTGGAACTTCTACATCATAACCTATGGCAATATTACAACATCCACTAGTGATTGTATTACCAGCACAAGAACCTAATGCAAGGTTTCTATGACCAGTGACATTACCAGAACCTCCTAAGGCATTTTGACCAAGAGCAGTATTGCAAGTTCCAGAAGTGATTCTTTTACCTGCACAATGACCCAGGGCAGTGTTATTAGCACCAGTTACTGCTGTTGCACCACCAGCGTATCGACCAACAAAAGTGTTATTACTACCACTTGTTAGAAACAATCCAGCACGGCTTCCTAATAAAGTATTACTACTACCACTTGTTATGCTATATCCAGCGTATTCTCCACCGACAACTGTATTACGAGTACCAGTTACGTAGTTAGTGCTGTTTCCTCTTCCTGCATCTTTTCCTATAAAAATATTATAGATACCAGAGGTTACATTATTTCCTGCACATTTTCCGATTGCTATATTTTCATCACCTGAATTTACTGAATTAAGTGCACTATATCCAATACCAATATTAAAGCAAGTATCAGCATCAGACGCTGCACCAGAACTTGTTCCAGCATATAAGTTCTCTTGTGCGTCTGCATTAAATCCAACGCCAGTTAAGTTTGATCCATCACCATAGAATTGATATGCGGATACAATACCAACACTTAACTTCGCAGTATTACCGACACCAACAGCAGGGTCAGGGTTAGTGGTTCCAATACCTACATTGAAATTAGCATTACCAACTATCCAATTATTAGATCCACTACCAATTGCAAGTTGATCACTACCTGTGGCAGATGAAAGTTCTACATCATGACCAATCGCAATGTTTCTATCACCCGTTGTAGTTGTATTACCTGCACATTTACCTAAAAATATATTACAACTTCCACTTGAAATACATAATCCTGCTTTAAATCCAGACACCAAGTTAAAACAACCAGAAGTTACCGCACAGGCAGCGGTATCTCCGAGTACAACGTTACATCCACCAGAAGTAGAAACTTTTAATGCTTGGTATCCAAGAGCAATATTTCGATTTGCTTTAGCACAACAACCAGCATAAGTTCCAAGAAAGACGTTGTCACTTAGACCACCGTCCGCATGAACTCCAGCATAACAACCAATTGCAACATTTTTATTACCATAATTAGAAGCACCTGCATACCAACCAAAGAATGTGTTATAACCACCATTAGTTAAAATTTTACCTGTTCCTTTACCAATATTAATATTACCGATTCCTCCAACAATAGAACATCCAGCGTTATATCCAAATGAAATATTATTATTTCCAGTTACTGTACCAGCACTCATCGCATTTTGACCAAGTGCAATATTATCAGATCCAGTGGTCAGTTTTTTTCCTGAGTTAGTTCCAAGTGTAATGTTATATGAACCAGAAGTTAAACACGTTGCTGCACAATAACCCATCGCTACATTACAATCACCACCTTGAACAGCATATAATGCAAAATTACCAAGTCCCACATTATAACTTCCATCTCCAAGGCAACCAACTCCAAAACCAGCACTATTTCCTATATAAACATTTGCTTGACCAGTTTGTGGACAAGCACCTGCATACTTTCCAATTGCGACATTAGAATTTGGATTAGTTACACGCAATCCAGCATAAGATCCCAAAAATACATTATCACTTCCCCCATTCATATCGCGGCCTGCCTCATTACCAATCATGGTATTTCTTGATGAACCACCTACTGCCTCACACATCGCATTAAGACCAATCGCGATATTCTGACCACTACCTGTAGCCTTAGCACCAGCATTTGTTCCTAAAAAGATATTACAATCACCTGAATTCAGGTCGTTACCAGCATTAGAACCTAGAGCTATATTGTAACAAGTATCAGAATCAGAAGCTGCTCCAGCACCTGTTCCAGCATATAAATTTTCTTGTCCGTCTGGACTAAATCCTGAAGCTCCAATTCCAGTTAATGATGATCCATCACCATAGTATGTTGTAGCAGTTACAGAACTGATTCCAGATATATTTGTAGCATTATCACCAACAATATTACCATTCGCATTTATGTTTCCAGCAAAGGTTGAGACACCAACTACATTTAAACCACCACCAGTTACATTAATACCACTTCGAGCAGTTATAAGTCCTACAGAATCAATATTAGTTACATCATCATATGTTAGTGTTCCACCGATTGATACATCACCAGTTACGTTTAATGATGTTAGAGTTCCAAGTGATGTGACATTAGGTTGTGCTGCAGTCTGGAGAGTCCCTGTTAAAGTTGATGCAGTGACACCAGCAATACCAGTTATATTTGTGGCATTATCACCGACTATGTTACCATTTGCTGTAATATCACCAGTAACTAAGAGAACACCACCAATACCAACACCACTAACAAAGGTTGATACACCAGAAGTTACATTTAATCCTTTACGAAGTGTGGCAACATATGGAGTATCAACAACATTTGAATTTGTGACAACCGCATTACCCATGTAAGCATGAGCTGTACACTGATAATGTAGAACGTTTGGAGTTGTATCACTTACTGAAATTTCAGTATATGTATTTTGGAAATTTACACCCGTCGTGTATAAGGTAGTTTTATCTGCTTCGTAGTAGAATTTAAGTGGGTGACTTCCAGTATTGTCATTAGTAAATCTATAAGTTCTGCCAGGTGTTAAAGTTAGAACGGGTGCCTGAACACCGTTGATTAAGTATGCATTACTACTACCTGTTCCATTATATCTGTGAGTTGCATCCTTACTAGCAACAGTTACAGTGAAAGTAGTTGTGCTACCAAAAGGTGCTTGTAGGTATTTAAATCCAGCAAATGCAGATGCTGTTACGATACCAACAACTGATGCTCCAGAACCAACAACTAAATCATTAACAACTATCTTCTCAAAGTTAGAAGTTCCTGCGGTACTAATACCTGCAACACTACCACTAACACCAGTTAAATTACTTCCATCACCAAAATAGGTAACAATACCACTCGTTGCTGTGATAATTCCTGATGATATTTGTACTATTCCTATGGTCGAAATACCACTGACTGATAATGCACTACCTACAATATTAGAAGCAATAACAGATCCACCAGTAAACTCACCATGAAGTGAACTAAAAATACGTCTTGCAGTTAAAATACCAACTGCCAATATTGCAGTATTGCCAGCACCAACTGGATCAGTAACATTATCGGTTCCAATTGCAACGTTACCACCTAGAGTAGAAATACCACTGATTGAAAGTGCAGTACCAACAATATTTTCTGCAAGAACAGATCCACCAGTAAACTGTCCATAAAGAGTACTGAAGATTTGACGAGCAGTTAAGATTCCGACAGCTAATTTAGAAGTATTATTCGAATTAACAGTAGCGTTTGGATCGGTGGTTCCGATACCCACACTTCCTAAAACTGTTAAAGATCCATTAGCATCTACATCACCAGTGAATGTTGAAAGACCTGATACATTTAAAGTTTGTGTTTGAGTTGTACCAAAAACTGTGATACCAACTCCAGTGGTTCTTATTTTTTGTGAATTGTTATAATATAATGCAGTATGAGTATCAGGATTAGCTTGAATACTAACTTTTAAATTATCAGTACTTCCTATAGTTACTTGACTAGCATCAAGAAATAAACCACCAGGTCCAAACTCCTTTATATAACTATGGGTTCCATTATGATATAATTGTAAATCACCATTGTCTCCTAACTGTATTTTCTTATTGTCAGGAAGATTTACATTATCATTGAAGGTAGAAACACCAGTTACAGTTAGTCCACCAGCACTTACTCTCACACCAGATCTTGCAGTAATTAATCCAACAGAATCGATATTAGTTACATCATCATAAGTTAGTGTACCACCGATTGATACATCACCAGTTACGTTTAATGATGTTAGAGTTCCTAAAGAAGTTACATTAGGTTGTGCAGCAGTCTGAAGAGTTCCTGCTAAAGTCGTAGCAGTGACACCAGCAATACCAGTTATGTTCGTAGAGTTATCACCTACAATATTACCATTTGCTTTTATATCACCACCAATTGTAGCAACACCAACAACATTTAATCCTGTTAATGATCCTAATGAAGTAATATTTGGTTGAGCAGCATTCGTAACTGTGGCTGATGATGTCGCAGTGTCTGCATTACCAGTAAGATTACCAGTGACATTACCAGTTAAAGGACCAAAAAAGTTTGTGGCAGTAACTGAATTTATTCCAGATATATTTGTCGCATTATCACCTATAATATTTCCATCTACGTCTAAGTCACCAGTAAAAGTTGAGATGCCAAGAACTTTTAAACTATTTGTTCTTATATTTGCAGTATTACCAACTCCAGTTAATTTACTTCCATCACCAAAATATGTGACGATACCACTTGTAGCAGTAATAATTCCAGAGGATACTTGTACAGATCCTAAAGTTGAAATACCACTAATTGAAAGACCAGAACCAACTATATTATTTGCAACAACAGATCCACCAGTAAACTGACCATAAAGTGTACTATAGATTGTATTGGCAGTTAAAATACCAACTGCTAATATAGTAGTATTACTAGCACCAACTGGATCATAAACATTATCAGTTCCAATCGCAACGTTACCAGCAAAAGTAGATACACCAGATACATTTAAATTTTTTAACTCTGCTCCGTCTGAATGTAGATTACTACTTCCTGTTCTATAGCTGCCAGCAGTTACGATACCAACTATGTCTAATGAGAATTTGTCCTCACTATAATTGGATATACCAACTTTTAATTCTTTGACTCTACCGCTGACGTACTTCATTTTAGTTAAGTGTCTCTAATATACTTCCTATAAATTTCACGTTTGAACCATTATTAGCTGATAAAACAATTATGTCTCCAGTTTCCATTACCAATTTTCCTGCAAGTAAATTTGCAGTATCACTTGCCTCAATTGGTAAGTTCTTTACAATCTCAGTTGTAACTGCCACACCAGATACAGATCTCTCATGAGAAATAGAAACTGTATATGTCTGTGCTCCCACATTAGCTGCTTGAGCTAAAAGAACAACTCCAGTGTATCCAACAGGAGCTGTATAAATTCCAACTGGATTTGTGGGTGCGACCTTGGTTACTGTTTGGAATACGTTTAATGCTAATGCCATTGTTTATTCTCCTCCTAATGCTAGTATGAATGGCGTCATTGTTGAGAACAAACTCTTTGAATAGAATGTTCCAGTAATTGTTCCTGCCTGTTGATCGATGATGACTCCATCACCAATACGGAAATTACCACCCTGATCTGTGCTGGTGAATATTGTGAGTCCACCATTACGATCATCAACCTCATTATCTTGATTTGCAACTCCACCTCTAGATGGAAGTGAGTTTATAAGATCAGTTCCTGATCCAATATATTCAAAGGAATGACTTGATGCAAGTATTCGACTTTGTTTATGAACTGGAACTGTTGTTCCAACTCCTACCACATAAGGAACATTATCATTCACTGTGATTGTAGTAATACCACTTGATAAAGGAGTTGATTTTAACACTGAATAATACTTATCATTCATTGTAAGTGAAGCTGATGCTCCAGAACCACCACCACCAGAAAGTGATATACTTGGTATTGATTCATATCCTCTACCACTTGATACTAAATCAATAGTATCAACTTTTCCATTTTTTAAAACTGCTACTCCCGTTGCAGTAATTCCAAAATCAACTGAAGGTGATCCAATCGTAACTGTTGGAGCACTTGTATAATTAGATCCACCACCAGTTACATTTATTTTTTTAACTTCTTTATATAACTTATCAAAATATACTACCTGACCATCAAACGGTCTGACCACATCTATTTTTGCTGTTCCACCAGAGACATATGAGTGAGCAAGAGTTGATATACCTACATGTGTTGTAAATTTGTTTGCTGCAGGAACAGATTTTACATCAAAGACATATCCAACATCACCATCAGGATATGATTTATTTCCATAAGCACAAGATAAAACAACACCTGATAATGAAACACCCATACCAACCTCAAAATTATGATTAGCTAAGGTGGTAACCGTTGTCAGTCCTGTAGTGTTATCGTATTCAAAATCAACTATATTATAATAAGGGACATTTAAATCCAGTACAAAAGTATCCTTATTAGCAACTTGAGATGCTGTAATGATACCCGAATTCTTACGAGGACTTACACTATCAGCAACTAATCCAAAATTACCAAAGGATGAGTTTGAGTTTGTAATATCACATTGACCACCACTTCCTGCAAATACTCCGACATCAGTATTAATTGTAAACAATGAAACTATCTGTGCGTATCCACCGTTGGTAACCGATACTCCAATACCATTTGCATTATATTGAGTAAAAGCATCAGTAACCATGCTTTTAAATGGTCCGAAAACTGCATTACCATCTATCTTCATACCTATACTGTTCTGTATAAAGTTGGTGCAGTTACTTACATATGGTGATTGTGTTGAATATCTTGGTTTGTCTGGATTGAATGCTACAATTGCACTACCAGCATTCATTGTTCCTGTGAATGATAACTCTGATAGATAATTGCCAGGTGATACGAAGAATAAATCACTTCCAGCATTTTGTGGTGTAACTGATACTTCTCTTAAACTATCTCCGACTATACTAACTTGTGATGGTAATATGACTGGATTATTTTCTATATAAGATCCAGCACTAACCCTAATAATGGATCCTGTTGTGGAGATTGCGACTGCTCCTGCGATTGTTGCTTTTGCGTCTCCGAGTTTTTCTCCTGTATTGTTGTCGTTTCCGTCTTTTGTGACATAGATAACATTTGTAACTGTTGCTCCAGCACCTAATCTTACTACTTCTGTTGCAATACCTATTGCAGACCTATCTCTTAACGTTACGAGTTCTGCATCGTAAGTATTAAGAGCTAATTCTCCTACCTGTAGATCTGTAACCTGTGGTTTCTTACCAGGAACCGCAGATCGTTTTATTCTTATTGGCGTCGCCATTTATCCTATTCGGTATTTACCACAAAAACAGTATGTACTGCTGTTATATTTATCAGGTTAAATTGTTCCTTCTTGGTTTGTATAAAAATAAGTCCTTAACAGGATCTGGTTTCATCCAATTCTGTATTTTATTATATCGACTCATACTAAAAAATTCCTGATTAAAATACCAGTCCTCCCAAGGTTCATGTCCTTTCCTTTGATTGCATTTGTTGCAACAGCAGACTACATTTTTTGTAAAGTCTGGTCCTCCTTTGCATCTAGGAACGACATGATCAATTGTTAAATTATTTTTATCTCCACAATAAGCACATTTACAATTCCATTTCTCTTTTACGTCTCTCCTCCATAATCTTTTTGCTTCTGCTGAACTTGTTGTACGTAAATTAAAAACATAAGCCTTAGAAGATTGGAGAATACCCATATAAAAATGTAAGTTAATTTTATTTAGTAGTTTTATATTTTTTTTATAATCCATACCTCTGTTTAGTTGCATCAAAGTTTTGTTTCAATTCTGCTTGTGATAATGCTCTACTATAAACTAAACCCATAGAAACATCTCCATCAAAATATCTACTTCCACCATTATTATCTTGACCAATGGTGAATTCTCCAGCAGCATCATATGGAAAAGTTCCTGAATTATGAGTCGTTGTATTAGTTCCTGATGAAATTGTTCCATCCAATTTAAACATATAAAGAGTTGCTGCAGATGAAATTACACTAACAGCACACATAACCCATTCATTATTAGGAATGGTAATACTTGCATCAAAATTCCAAGAAGCACTCTGATCTTCCCAATTATATCTTAATTCATCACCACTATATACATTAAAATTAAAACACTGACTTGCTGGACTAGTTTGTCTACCAGATATTGGAGAAGCCCAAGTATCTTGAGTTCCATCTCTCTTTATCCACGCACTTATTGTGAGAGGTGGTATACTTACTTTTGCACTACCAGAAAAACTTACCGACTCATTACTTCCATCAAAAGTAAAATAACCAGATACACCAGAAGTATGATTGGAAGCAGTCATATTTGTTAATGTTCCAGTAAAACGCTTACCACTTAAATCATTCCAAGTGGTTCCACTACCAGAATAACTCTTGGAATTTGCTGCATCCACGTATAATACAAGATTATCTTCTACTATGTCTGGTCCTCCGTGACAAGCCATTATAATCCATACCTCCCTTTGTGTGCATCATAATTTTGTTCTATTTCTGCTGTTGATAAAACTTTATTATAAATTCTAACAATACTTATATATCCATTCATTTCTCCTCTATAAGTACCAGAATATATATCTGCTAGTCCAATACCCATAGTTCCATTTGACTGCTCATAATCACTTTGAAAAGCAGTACTATCACTCATAACATTATTTTTATCAACATAAACATTTCCAGTTCCATTATTAACAGTAAGAACAGTTTGATGCCAAGTCTGAACTGCTGGAGCTGGTGAATATGCCGTATTTATTTGAGTTCCACTGGGATTTCTACGAGTAATATAATTATATCCAAATATAAGACCGTTATTATTACCAGCATCAATCCATTCACCAGCTCCACCACCATATGTAAATAATGATCCACTCCAAACAGCAGTAGGTGCTGAACCAGTATTCCAATAATTCCATATCTCTATAGTAAAAAAGGTTCCTAAACCATTAGGTAAAACAGTATTAGGAAGTGTTATTCTATCATCAGTACCATCATAATTCATCACACCTTGATAGATACTTTGATGATCAACTCCATCATGCATGGTTGCAACATGTTTACCAACTATATCATTCCAAGTTGCTCCACCAGTATAACTCTTATAATTTGCTGCATCAAAATACAATAGAAGACCAGCAGTAACTATTTGAGATCCATCTCCATATTTTATTGCCATTAGAAATACCTCACTTTAAGAGCATTATAGTTTTGTAATACTTCTGATGCTGAGAGTGCCTTTCCTTTATATATTTTTAACACAGATATTTTACCATCAAGAAATTCAGTATTGCTATATCTACGACCTATTGATGCCTCTGAAGAACTATTGGTATAATTTGTCGTATCAGTTACAGCAGATTTATATTCACCATTAACATATGCTTTTAATTGATTAGAACCAGTTCCCTCTCTAGAAAAAACAATATGATTCCATCCATTATTTCCAGTGCTCCAAGTTGGCATAGACCCATCACTGGAAAAATAACTTGTAGATCCAGTATACCATTCAAGTTTCTCACTACCTTGCACAAATAAAGCCCATCTACTTGAGGTTTGACTGCTATTTCGTGTATCTATAAAATAAAAAGGTCCTTCACCGACAAAATTTGCCCAGATTTCAACAGCAAATTGTCCCGTGCCAAAAGCAATATCACTTTCAGGTTTGAAAGTTACATAGTCATTAGTTCCATCAAATAAAATATTTCCCTTATTATCAGTATTAAAAATAGCACCTTCTAAAGTAGCATCATTCTTTCTATCTAAATCTTTCCAATCAGTGATTGAACCACTATAAGTTGTGTCTGCAATATTAGCCAAAGTAGGATATTGTCGAGTACCTATGATTGGTTGATACACAAGTCTGACAGCACCTACACCACCAGGTTTACCAGTAGTAAAAGTATTTCGATAGGCACCTCCACCACCTCCACCATATGTTTCACCCGAACCTCCTGAACCTGGTGATCCAGCATTATAAGCTGCTCCACCTGCTCCATTTGATCCTTCTCCAAGTATACCCACTCCACCACCTTTATTATTTCCAGTAGAATTACCAGAACTTCCATTTGCACCTGCACCTCCTCCACCACCACCAGCTCCATCACCACCAGCACCAGCACCAGGAAAACTCTTTCCCTCACCACCATTACCACTATATCCAGCGGCACCACCGCCACCGCCACCTCCTCCATTACCGTTTCCACCATCTCCTCCAGTTCCACCACCGTCTCTTTCTGTTCCAGTAGATGTTCCACCATCACCACCAGTACCATAAGTACTAGCGTAAGATCTTGTACCACCAGCACCACCTCCTCCCTGAAGAAGAACTGTACTACCTCTTTTTATTTGACTATTTTCACCAGATGTTCCATCTTGATTGTAGGCGGCACATGTACCTTGAGCACCAACAACAATAGTTAAAGTTTCACCAGGTGTGACTGCAAATGTTCCATATGATAATCCTCCTCCACCACCAGCTCCTGCATCCGTGTTATTCCAACCATTACCTCCTCCACCTCCTCCACCACCGACACACACGGCAGATATTGAAGTGATACCAACAGGCACTTGAAAAGTACTAGTACCAGAAGTTGTATATGCTGTTTGAGCGTTTACTGTGTCTCCTACACCATCAGAATTAAAACTTTTCTTATTTGCTGCATCAAGATTTAATACAAGTTCATCATACCCATCTGTTACTATGTTTTCAGTGCCATGTTGAAGAGCCATTTATTGACAATACTTTTTTCTTTATTTAGGACAAAAAAAAGACCCTTTCGGGTCTTGTTGTTTAGAGTGCGTTACCTCTTGGTAATACTTCTTCTGGGAACACGAAGTTCTCATGTGGTTGATCGACAGATGACATCCATGCTCTCATACCTTCATTAAGAAGTATATTCTTAGTGTAGAAAGTTTCAAACTCTGGGTCTTCTGCTGCTCTTATCTCTTGAGACACGAAGTCGTATGCTCTTAAGTTAAGTGCTAGACCTACA
>CENH01011639.1_pt1 | contig 14118 bp, 22 predicted proteins | sample 530171 | NCBI WGS metagenome assembly CENH01 (sample SAMEA2591132, study PRJEB7988) | marine metagenome | biome: marine biome (ENVO:00000447); feature: deep chlorophyll maximum layer (ENVO:xxxxxxxx); material: saline water (ENVO:00002010), including plankton (ENVO:xxxxxxxx) | depth 70 m | reverse complement strand
AACTGTTTGTTATGTAGCGGGTCGAAGGTCGGCTCGAAAGTTAAAGACATCGCCGTAGTTGTTCACGGGTCAGGTGCTAGTAAATTCCAAGGAGGTAACTAATGGAATTAGTAATGGTAATTGTTCTAATAATGTGTGCAATAGCACTTACACAATGTGACCCTGAGCATGAGGCTTGTAAGCCAGATATGCCAGTCGATCATCAACTAAAATTTAACTGGGAGGATTCAAATGCGTAAATTCAACGTAGAAATACAAGAAACACACTTAGTTTATGTCGAGATGTACGCGGATAACAAGCAGGATCTTATTGATAAAATTAAAGATCATACTCATTACCACGAAGACTGCATTACATATCGTGATGAGTGTGAGGGTGATGATAAAATTCTTAAAATAAAGGAGGTGGGCGATGAGTAAAGCTTTTATCATTCAGTATTCTTGTCATGAGTGGAATCGTAATCGAAAACCTGATGAATGGAAGTGGTCTGATCTTCAATATGGAGAGGATGAAGATATTCTCTGGCTGTTTAACAGTAAAGAAGCTGCTAAGTTACAGATAGAGAAAGAAAAAGAAATAGATCTGTACTTTCCGATTTATAGAGTGACCGAAGTCACATGGGATATCAGCGACATTAAAAAAGGAGAAAATAAATGACTGATTTTGATATTAAACAGGACGTAAACTCGTTGTTATACATAACGAAAAGTCCGAGCGGTCAACGCTGGCAAGTGTGCTACAAACATCCGTCAGGGTTAGATCAAACTTACGGTACGTTTAGATTCATAGGCTTAGCGGGTAAGTTTTACCGAGCGATTGCTGATGAGTTAGTTATTAGCTACAAAGCAGATCGTGACGGCATCGATCCTGATCGACTTGCAGAATTATCGCAACGTTTAGATTATGATGACACACAGATGTCCATAGCGTGTGGTTATATTTAAAGTTATAAGTTATACAAGGAGGTATTACTATGTCAGCAAGAGAAGGCATTACGAATCCTGAATTGGCCAAGATGTTTGGATGCACACACCAGAATGTGCAGCGAATAGAGCATAAGATGTTTGATAAATTTCGGAAGGCTTTCTTGGAGGTGGCGGAACGAGACGAGGAGTTTAGAGAGTTTTTAGAGGGACATACAAATTTTAGTGAATACAGAAAGGAGAAAAACAATGAGTGATACTGTAGTTACTATGAAGCATATTGTTTACGTCAAACGACAAATCAACTTTGGCGAAGCAAACTACTACCCAACTTGTGATACAGGTAAGAAAATGATCCGTATTATGGGTGTTGGCAAGGTAGTTTTTAAGAGTGACGATATTAATCGTTGGAAGGAGCTAGGTTTTAGCTTCGAAATACAACAAGAAACCCTGTAACTAAGGAGGTTTATTATGGGTTATATAAGTACTGCAACACCAGTTGCACCAAGTGCCGACAATCGTGGCTGTCTATTACAGAAGCAAGTCGGAAAACGTTTTACAATTAACAGCGACATTGAGAGTCTTGCGGGTTTATCTGACGCAATACCTGCACCAATGGGGAGGCATCACAATCCTTATTGTATGTATCGTAAAGCTAAAGCGGTAACTGAAACCGCCGCTGACATGGGCATTCTATTATCGAAGCCTACTATTGTGACGGATACCAAGTCTAATGGTGATCCTCTTGGAACTCGTGCGTTGATTGGTTGGGGAATAACAAGTCCGCTATGGTCAGGATTAAATAAAGTGTCCGAATCTGAACAAGAATCGTATGAACTTTGGATGAAACTAAGCCACATACAAACTAGTTCATCGGTACTTGCACCATCAAAAAGACTTTGGGAGTGTTGGAATGGTGAGTCGTTCGGATGGCTTGTCGGGACAGACTTTAGACTTAAGAATACTACACATAGTGAGTCTAAGTTTTCTGAATGGGTATCTCATTGTTTAGGTAGTCTTAAAGATGTGTTTATTCAAGCACAAGATTTAAACTTCAACATGAAATCAGAGGAACTTGACCCTTCAGACTCTACTTCTCAAGATAAAGTACACACCATACTAGGTAGAGCATGGGAAAAACGTATCATAAATCCCGGTGCTATCCGTGATGTGTATGATAAGTGGATCAACCCTGAGCATGATTCGTTTAGAAAAGATAAATCACTATGGAGATTGCATCAAAGTTATACTGGTTGGACACGCGACAAGCAGTACAAAGAAGCCAGTAAGACTAGACTGTTCGATGGTGATGATAAAGATACCAAGTGGTTTACCTTACTGAATGAGTACTTTAATCTTACTGGTCAAGAAGCACCAGTAGAAACTATGGCAGTAACAACAGGAGATTCTCGTGACTTTTAATAAAGAAGAAGAATCTCACATAATCGCGGCTCACTTTTACAACGCTATTGATTTAGTAGCAGGTGCTTACAATGATAAAGGCATGGTTGATTCACGACACTTTGTCGGTATTATCTGGGCGTTACTTGCTAGACAATTAATACGAGACGGGATGACACCCGCAGAATTGCGTGTATTATTAATGGAGCAAGCTGATTTCGTAGACCAAGAGTCCACTAATCCTAAACGGGGAGACACTAGATAACTAGTGGTGGAACTCTAGTAGTCCTAAGCATGACCTTAAACTGCTTCCCTTCGGGGGAAGGATATACATGCAAAAACAACGCGACCTTGAACAAGAGATGGTTGATCTTGGTAAGACCAGATACCACAGTAAAGTATCCAAGGCACGAGAAATGCAGATAGAAAGTACTACTCCAGTAGGTCAAAAGTTATTAGGAGAAGCAGTCGCTAAGTTATCAGATGCAATAGACGCATGGTTAAAAGAAGCATCAAGTAAATCAGGGCCCAGACATCGTGCTTACGAGGGGTTGTCGATGTTATCCCCTAAAGTATCCGCTGCCTTATCAGCCAAGGCAATCATTGATTCATTGTCAATGCATAAACGAATTACTTCTACAGCCTACTCTATTAGTCGTTATCTTTTAGATGAGGTTAAGTTTAAATACATACAAGAAAATGAACCCGCATTGTGGCGACATGTTCAGCGGGTAGCAGGTTATCAGAAGTCATATCAGAACAAGTCAAAGTTTATTAAGCGTACTGCTAAAGATACTGACCTACAGTTACCCGATTGGAATCGTAAAGACAGCATCTCTATTGGTATTGTATGTATTGAACTATTACGACAAGCAACTGGTATTATTGAGATACAAACACGATCCGACAACAGAGGAAAATACTCTACCTTTATTGTTGCTACTGATGATCTTAAAAACTGGATCAAGGAAGCACACAAAGTCGGGGAACTTATGAAACCTGTCTACATGCCGATGGTCACTACGCCTCTTGACTGGTCATCTCCTACCTCTGGTGGTTACATTACAAACTTGTTTTTTAAAGCACCATTGGTTAAAAGTACGGATAAAACATACCAAGATGAGTTAGCAAATGTCGAAATGCCTAGGGTATACCGAGCATTAAATGCTATTCAACGAACGCCTTACTCTATTAACAACGAATTAGTTAAAGTTATGAGGTACTTCTGGGACAGCGGGTTATCAGTCGGAGGGTTACCAACCACTACTGACGAAGCTATACCAACTAAACCTGTAGATATTGAAACAAATGAGGAGGCAAGACGTGCTTGGCGTAAGTTAGCAGCTCGCACTCACTTTGAAAACGAACGACAGGCCAGTAAAAGATTACAATGTGCTAAAGTATTATACTTAGCTGACAAATTTAAAGACGACACTATATTCTTTCCTCGCAAGCTAGACTTTAGAGGACGTGAGTACCCAATACCTTACTTTTTAACACCACAAGGGCCTGACTGGAGTCAAGCAGCCTTGCAATTTGCCAATGGTAAACCTGTTGAGACAGAAGAAGCAGAGAATTTCCTAGCTATCAACCTTGCAAACTTGTGGGGAGAAGATAAAAAATGTTATTACGATAGAGTCCAATGGACTTGGAAGAACGATGACTGGTTGCAGTCTATAGGTAACGATCCATTGTCTGATTTATCTTGGGGTAACGCTGATAAACCTTACCAATTCTTAGCGGCAGCCCAAGACTGGTCAAGATATCGTAAACAAGGTAGTAAATATGTGTCGCATCTACCTGTTGGACAGGACGCATCTACTCAAGGCTTGCAAATATACGCTATGCTTTTAAAAGATGAAATAGCCGCACAAGCAACTAACGTTTTACCTTCCGACTACCCTTCAGACACCTACCAAATGGTAGCCGACAAGGTAATAGAAAAATTAAAAGCAGATAGTACGAACGAATATGCTAACAAGTGGTTGGCGTTTGGTATTGATCGCAAGACAACTAAACGACAAACTATGGTTATTGTATACGGCTCGAAGTACTATTCGTGTAAGCAATACACAACAGAATGGTTTTACGAAAAAATAAAAAGAAAAGAGAACCCATTCGGTGAAGAGACTTACCGACCCTGCAATTATTTATCCGAACTAATATGGCAAAGTATAAACGAAGTCGTTTCTTCTGCTCGTGTTGGGATGGATTGGTTCCAAGAGGTAGCTTCTATCTGCATGGAACACAACGTACCCATTCGTTGGACCACTCCTCTAGGCTTTTTAGTCAAGATGGACTATCAAAAAATGGATAAGTATACTGTTCGTACTTCTGTAGGACAGGTCATACGACAACATCGTATTCGAACTCCTAACGGAGAGTTGAATAGACAAAAAAATAAAAATGCTATTGCTCCTAACGTAGTGCATAGTCTTGACGGACTTGGTGGACTATTAGGACAAACAATAAACCTTGCATTAAATACAGGCATAGAGAATTTCTGGACAGTCCATGATCACTATGCAACTTTAGCAGCAGACGCTCCAGCAATGTTTAATTGTTTACGTACAGCAACGGTTGATATTTTTTCTGAAAATATTTTACAGAATTTTAGGGATAGCATGATGACACTACTTCCTAGTTCAGTAGAATTGCCTTTAGTTCCTGAGAGAGGGAACTTAGAGATAAGTAAAGTTCTTAACTCTGAATATTATTTTAATTAAGTCTAAACTTAAAGGAGGACTCAAAGTGACTAATAGTTATAAGATGGCTGATGGTACAGACGTACCTGTTAATGTTAAACATCCTACAATGGGTGTCGTTACACCGAAGGGTATTGCTACGGGCTACATACACCTGCAAATACCTGACGATGGATACAATGGTTCTAATAAAGATAATCCTAGATACAAATGTGATATCTTAATTAACCCTAAAGATGCTGAACATATGATGAAAGAGATAACAGGCTTTAGAGATGCCTTTGTTGCTTGTCATAATATCCCAGAGCATAAAGTTAAACCTCTACCGTGGGGACCTGATGTTGATAAAAAGACTGGGACTATGCGGTCAGATGATTTAGTTTTTAAAACATGGATGAAGTCTTTAGCTGGACGTAATGCTTCTGTTTCCGAGTACGAAAAACAAATGGAAAAACAAAAGCATAATCCTGCGTACAAACCTATGGTTTGGCCTATACGTCCTATGCTTAAAGACTCCAATCTTAATCCTTACACCGGTAGCGATAAGGTTGGCCCCGGATCTGAGCTAATCATGGCTCTTGATTGTTACATATGGAATACACCGCAAGGTTGTGGCGTGAACTTACGACCTCAAGCTGTGCAGATTGTAAAATTTGTGCAAGCTACTAGCAATAAACGAGAGGGTATTGTTGCGAATACAGGTCTTAAGAAAATTACAGGAGGATTCGTTTCAGCTGTTACTGAAGAGAATATCTCAGCAAGTATGTCTGCCACAGACGGTGATTTTTAAAGACTCTTCCCGTGTTTCCTCTCTCACTTCCCTTAACTCCTATTCCCGCACCCAGACCCAGGGTAACAAGTCGCGGATTCACTTATTATCCTAAGCGGTACAATGAGTTTCGGAGAAAAGCGGAAGAGGTCATACCCGATAACCTCCTTTCGGAATGGCCTTTTCCGCTGAGAGAAGAAATACATATAGAAGTTGTTTTTAATATTCCAAAACCTAAAACGACTAAACGTTTTTATCCGAGAGGTGATGTCGATAATTACCTTAAAACTTTAGACGTACTAAACGGGCACGTTTGGGTAGACGATGATCAAATAACTTTTATAAAAGCTATTAAACAATGGGCTTTGGAGGACCCATCTATTGATTTAAAAATTTACACGAAGGAGGATGATTTCTTTGGAGGAAGGAAGTAATTTTTTAAGGCACGAACCCTGCCCAAAATGTGGATCTCGAAACAACTTAGCGAGATACAGCGACAACCACGGGTTCTGTTTCGGTTGTCATTACTACGAACATGGAGATGGAACGACCATATCAAAGGAGGAAACAGTCGTGGAAAATCCAGCTATTATTGAATATGAATATATCCCTTTGCAAAAAAGGAGTATTGATGAAGGTACTTGTAGGAAGTGGAAATACGGGGTGTCACAATACCAAGGTAAAGACGTACAGGTTGCTAACTATACGGACAGCCAAGGTAAAGTTGTGGCTCAAAAATTAAGATTCCCTAATAAACAATTCTGTGTGTTAGGTGACGGATCAAAGATGGGTTTCTATGGTAGAAACTTGTGGTCCGAAGGCGGTAAGAAAGGAGCCAATCGCATTACAATTTGCGAAGGCGAGATCGATGCTCTTACTGTCAGTCAAGTAACAGGTAATCAATGGCCTTGCGTTAGCATTCCGAATGGAGTAGCCGGTGCAAAGAATTGTTTTATGAAACATTCTGATTACTTAGAGAAATTTTCTGAAGTTGTTATCTGCTTTGACCAAGATGAGGTAGGACGTAAAGCTGCGGCTGAGTGTGCAGCTATCTTATCACCGGGAAAAGCCAAGATAGTTTCTGATCTTCCTTTCAAAGACCCTAACGAATGTTTACAACAAGGTAAAACACAGGAGCTTGTTAATTCTTTATGGAATGCTAAAGAGTTTCGACCTGATGGTGTTGTGCGTGGCGAAGAGTTGCTAAAAATATTATTAGAAAAACAAGAAAACATTTCTACACCTTGGCCTTGGAATGGTATTCAATTAAAAACACACGGCATACGACAAGGTGAACTTACTACTATTACTAGTGGTACAGGTATTGGTAAAAGTAGTGTGTGCCGTGAACTATGTTATTACTTAATGAACGCGGGTCACAAGGTAGGATACCTAGCGTTAGAGGAATCTATTAAACGAACAACGCAAGGTTTAATTGCACTTGAAGCGAACACTCCTATATGGGATTGGTCTGCTAAAGGTGTGGATACTGATGAAAAACAAACTGAGTTGTTCAGCAAGATGCCTATGGACAACTTGGTGGTGTATGATCATTGGGGTTCTATTGATCCAACACGTTTGTTATCGCAGATACGTTACATGATTAAAGGAGAAGGATGTACTCATTTGTTTCTTGATCACTTAAGTATTTGTATAAGTGCTTTGGGTGATGGTGATGGTAACGAACGAAGACTTATCGATAACATCATGACAAAACTTCGAAGCTTAGTAGAGGAAACTAATTGCAGTTTAATTTTAGTGTCGCACCTTAAGCGACCGGATGGGAGAGGACATGAAGAAGGTGCAACTACTTCTCTTGCTCAACTTAGGGGCAGTCATGCTATTAGCCAGCTTAGTGATATGGTCATTGGGTTGGAGAGGAACCAACAAGATCCTTCAGCCAGTCATCTTACAACAATGCGAGTACTCAAGAATAGATACTCAGGAGACTGCGGATTATGTACAACCTTGGAGTGGATTAGTGATACAGGACGACTTATCGAAACAGACGTACAGGAAACTTTTCAACGTGTGGATGCAGTACCCTCGCAGACTATTTGATGCGATAAGGTTTGTTGAAACTGGAGGTGAGGAAGATCCGTCAGCAGCTAACGGGTTGGCGGGTGAAATAGGTCCCTACCAAATAACAGAACAGTATTATATAGACGCTTTAGAAAAACATCCGCAACTTAAAGGGACGTTTGAAGAGTGCCGCAATCAATACTTTGCCGAGTGGGTAATGATGGCGTATTGGGATCGTTATGCAAAAGGGGATTCATTTGAGGAACTAGCACGGCTACATAATGGAGGACCAAATGGAGCGGCTTTAAAAAGCACGCAAAAATATTGGGAACTCGTGCAGGAGGCACTAGAAAATGAACAAACATTTTAGCGATGGGATAATATTTGATATTGAAACAAACGGGATACAAGACTTCCGTTCTCTTTCTGATTTAAAACAAATTCATTGTATTGTCTTGTGTACGGTGAATGGAGATATTGAAAGGTACAGCTGCAATGGGGGTAATATTAAACAGGCACTTACAAAGATGGCTCTTGCTGATGTTCTTATTGGTCACAACATTCTTGGGTTTGACATACCTGCCATCAAAAAACTCTATCCTAGTTGGAATCCAACTGGGTGCATTAGAGATACTCTTATTATATCGCGTCTTCACAACCCCGATATCAGGGCCGAAGACTTGGAAAAACAAAACTTCCCTTTTAAATTAGCGGGGAGACATTCATTGGAGGCATGGGGACATCGCCTTGGTGTACATAAAGATAACTATGGTGCTGAAGCTGACTGGTCACAATGGTCGCAGGAGTTAGAAGATTACTGTGCTCAAGATGTTCGAGTCAATCAGTCGCTATGGAAATACTTTGTAAACGCTACCCCATCACCGTTGGATTCAGAAGAGTCTTTAATATTAGAGCATGATTTTTTTAACATCATTAAAGAGCAGGAGCAACATGGGTTTGCCTTTGATAAAGAAAAAGCAGTAAAGCTTTACGCTCAACTGCAAGGTAAACGGGTTGCTTTAGAACAAGAATTAAAAACTATATTTCCACCTAAGATATTACCTATGAAAACTCCACAGTATTGGGAGACAGAAGGTAAGCAGTACTCTACAAAAGGCGAAGCGATAGCAGCGGGGCACAAACCTTCTACTATTACGAAGGGTCCTTTAAGAGAAAAGGTTATTCCTTTTAACCCGCAGTCAAGAAAGCAGATTGCTGATGCGTTTATTGAGAAGTATAACTGGGAGCCTTTAGAGTACACAAATGACGGAAGGCCCAAAGTAAACGAGACAATATTAGAAACTTTACCGTACGATGAGGCTCGTGTGTTCTGTAATTACCTTACGATTTGTAAACGTTTAGGTCAGATCGGTGATGGTAAAGAAGCGTGGCTAAAATGCGAAGAAGATGGTAGGATACATGGACGTGTTAACACACTCGGTACATGTACGGGACGTGCAAGTCACAGCCGCCCGAACGTGGCTCAGACTCCCGCAGTTAAAGCACCGTGGGGTAAAGAATGCCGAGAACTTTTCACCGTCCCTGAAGGCTATTGTTTAGTTGGGGCCGACATGTCAGGAATTGAGTTGAGATGTTTGGCTCATTACTTAGCTAGATGGGATGGTGGAGAGTACACGAATGAGATAATAAACGGTGACATCCACACAATGAACATGCATAAGGCAGGTCTTGATGATAGGAATACTGCAAAGACTATGATATATGCTCTTTGTTATGGAGCCGGAGCTACAAGATTAGGAGAGATTGTCGGCGGCGGTGCGAAAGAAGGCGAAACATTGAAGAGAAAATTCTTTGCTCAACTTCCTGCGTTGCGTTTGTTACGCGAACACATTGATGCTACTTTAGAAAAGAGAAGTTACCTTAAAGGTATAGATGCAAGGGTTTTAAGGATTCGATCTAATCATAGTGCATTGAATACTTTGTTACAAAGTGCTGGTGCAGTCTTAATGAAAAAAGCTACCACGATATTACATGGTAAGATAAGACAGCAACAATGGACTTCAAATGATTGTGTGCAAGTGGCTCATGTTCATGATGAACTTCAACTGCAATGCAGAGAGGATATAGCGGAGGATGTTGGAGAACTTGCCGTTCAATCATTCAAAGCAGCTGGTGAATACTTTGAGTTCAAATGTCCCTTGGATGGAGAATTTAAAACTGGACGTACATGGGCCGATACTCACTAATGTTGCTTATTACGCCGGTTACATTGATGGTGAAGGGTGCTTTGATACCTCCAATAACTCTCCTAGAATTAGGGTTAATAACACTTACCCAAAAGTTTTATACGAACTTAAAAAGTTTTACGGAGGAACTGTGAGGTATCGAACTCCCACTTCAGCCACAAGTAGGCCTTACTTTGTATGGAGAATACAAGGCAAACTAGCGTTAGAAGCGTGTCGTTCTTTAATACCATTCTTACGAGAAAAGAAAGAACAAGCACTAATACTTTTAGAGATAACGGATTATCCAGCAAAGAGTGCTAAGAGATTACACCTAGTAGGTGAACTTAAAAGATTAAAAAGGATTGAGTATGGCGAAAGAGAATCCTCTAGAATTTGTACCGACTGAAGCTTTGTTAAAAGAAATTAGAGCTAGGCATGATGATATTATTATGATTGCTGCAACTAATAGAACACAAGCTCTTGATGATTTAATTGTAATTATGAAGGGGCCTTACCATGCTTTACTGGGATTGGCTAACTTAGCTCAAATGGTAGTTGAAAGCGGAGAGTTGTTTGATGAGTGACACTATAACTTTACTTATTGATGGTGATATCTTTTTATATAGTGTAACTACAAGTTGTGAACGTGCAGTTTGTTGGGACGACAAAGGAGATGTTTGGACTTTATCTGCTGACATGAGCGAGGCCCGTCCTCGATTTGATGTAGAAATTGCAACACTAAAAAAAACGTTAAGGGCTGACAAAGTTGTTATTGCTTTATCAGATGGTACTTCGAATTGGAGAAAAACAGTTTTACCTAGTTATAAAGCTAAAAGAAAAAAGACTAGAAAACCCTTAATTTACCCGCAATTAAAACAATACGCTAAAGACACCTATCAATGTGTCGAGTGGCCCACACTAGAAGCCGATGATGTATTAGGGTTATTAGCTGGCGGAGCGTTGGCTCTTAAAGGTGACAAGATTATTGTGAGTAGTGATAAAGATTTGAAAACGATTCCCGGAAAGTTGTATAACCATGAGCACCCTGAACGAGGAGTTGTAGAAATTTCTAAAGAAGAAGCTGACTACAACCATTTGTTTCAAACACTTATTGGTGATACAGTAGATGGGTACAAAGGTTGTCCTAAGATAGGACCAGTTAGTGCAAAGCGTTTACTTGAAGAACCAACGTGGAGCACCGTGTTAAACACCTACATATCTAAAGGTTTAACAGAAGAAGACGCACTTGTACAAGCTCGCGTTGCTAGAATACTTAGGTTCGGAGAATACAACATGACTAAAAAGGAGGTCCGATTATGGGAACCATGAATCAAAAAGAATACTTAAAGTTCCACCATGCTATGTGCCAAGAGGCAAAAGAACTTTCATACAAAAAGAACTGCGATTACGCAGGGAAACAAGCGGAAGATCCTTTCGCAAATTTCCGTAGATGTGAGAAGCTTAACGTTTGCTCTATGGAACAAGGGTTTCTTGTAAGGTTAACTGACAAGTTTTCTAGACTGTGCAACTTTGTAAACTCAGGTACTCTTGAAGTAAAAGATGAGAGTGTACGAGATACTTGTCTTGATATTATTAATTATATTATATTGTTTTATGCAGCTTCTACTACAAGAAATTGTTGCAACGATCCAGAGGACTGCGATGCAAAATCCTGTTCTACACCATCCTAAAAGAGAAGACTCACCGTTGACTTGGGAAATGATAGCAGCAGCTTTATGTATTTCTGAGGGTAAAACAAAACGAGTTTCCCATACTAGAGTTCGTCAAATACACGACCGAGCTATACGTAAATTAAAACTAGGTCTAGAAAAAGATCCTTATGTTAAGGACTATATAAACACGAAAGGACTAACTATATGACTATACGAAATCAAGATGAAAACCCTTTGCCTCATATTAGTAGAGAATTAATAGCGGCATTGGACAATCGTTTTCCAGAACGATGCCCTGATGTTAATACTGAAGAAAGAGTAATCTGGTTTTATTCAGGTCAGCGAGCTATGGTTCGCTTTTTAATAGATCAATTTGCTAGGCAAAATGAACTTGGAACGGAGAAATAATATGTGTATTGGAGCTTCTGCTAAATCATATCCAGCCCCCGCACCACCACCTCCTGCACCAGCCCCTCCTCCTGTGGAACCTCAAGCCACATTACCGATGGCTACTGGGCAGTTTATGTCCCCAACAGCTAGAGGATTAGAAGCGGCAACATCTCGTATAACTAGGGATGAAGGCGGAGAAACTAAAAGAGTCAAACGAAAACGATTAGGAAAAGCCCAAGCAAAACGGCAAAACTTAATGATTAATCCCGGTTATACAGGCCAACCTATGAGTGGTCCTATTAACGTAACTTAAAGGTTTTTACTATGGAAATGTCTGCTCAAGGACTTTACACGCAAATGTGCGGAGATCGCCATTCTTACTTAGAACGTGCGAGAGACGCTGCAAGAGTCACTATTCCTACACTTGTTCCTGATGAAGGAGCCACTAGTGCTACAAAATTTCCTACGCCTTATCAGTCGATTGGGGCACGAGGTGTCAATAACCTTGCTAGTGCCTTATTGCTATCACTATTACCACCGAACGCTCCCTTCTTCCGATTGGTGCTGGACGAAATGGCAATCAAAAAAATCGAAGGCATTGAAGGAGTTAAAACAGAAATTGAAGATAGTTTATCCGAGATCGAACGTGCCGTCATGCGAGAGATTGAAGTCTCAAACATTCGAGTAACGGTATTTGAAGCGGTAAAACAACTAATAGTAGCGGGAAATGTCCTGCTTTATGTTCCTGAAGACGGGAACGTTAGGTTATTTAGATTAGATAGATATGCTGTTTGTCGTGATGCAGACGGTAATATCGAGAAAGTTATAACACACGAAACAATATCACCATCTGTACTTCCCGAATACGTTCGGGCAAAAATCGACCCTTCTAAATTTGAAACAGCTGAAAGCATTGACTTATACACTTGTTGTAAACGAATGCCAGACGGTAAGTTTCACATTCATCAAGAGGTTGATGGAGTCATGATTGAAGGTACGGACGGTATTATTCCTGCGGATAAGATGCCGTTCATTGCTTTAAGAATGATTAAAGTAGACGGTGATGACTACGGTCGATCTTACGTAGAACAATACCTTGGAGATTTGCGTAGCCTTGAAGCATTAACTCAAGCAATAGTTGAGGGTAGTGCGGCAAGTGCAAAAGTTTTATTTTTAGTTAATCCTAATTCAACGACTCGTGCAAGAACCCTTGCTGAAAGTCCTAATGGAGCTATTAGAGAGGGGAATGCCAATGATTGTAGTGTACTCCAAGTTGGTAAGCAAGCGGACTTTAGTGTGGCGTTGCAAACGGCTCAAACGATTTCAGATAGGTTGGCGTTTGCTTTTTTACTCACGGAAAGCACAATCCGACAAGCCGAAAGAGTAACAGCCGAAGAGGTTCGATTAGTTACTATGTCAATAGAACGTCAACTCGGAGGTGTGTACTCGTTGCTTAGTCAAGAGTTGCAACTTCCACTTGTTGAATTACTAATGAGTAAGATGAAGAAACAAAAACGACTGCCTGAAATACCTAAGAATTTAGTTCAAGCAGCTGTTATAACCGGCATTGAAGCGTTAGGTCGCGGCAATGACCTCAATAAACTTGATATGTACCTTGCTGGTATTGCACAAATATTAGGTCCTGAAATGCTAGGACAGTTTATTAACATGAGAGAATACATGGATAGACGTGCTACAGCTTTAGGTATTGACACAAAGGGCTTAGTAAAATCTGAAGAAGAATTACAACAAGAAGCCCAAATGCAAGCTCAAAATGCTACAGTACAACAGTTCGGGCCTAAAGTTGTCGAAGGGTTAGCAAACCAAACTATGGCCCCATCTCAATAAAACGGAGAAATAAATGGTAGATCGAGTAGAAATCTCAGCGGAAGAATCTGGAGTAATAGCTCCTGAACCTGTTAAGGAAACAAATCCTAATAGACCAGAATGGTTAGACGAAAAGTTTGAAAGCCCTGAAGATATGCAGAAAGCGTATCATGAATTGCAATCAAAGTTTTCACAAACACCTGCGGAAACTCCTAAGACAG
>CENH01028306.1_pt1 | contig 14297 bp, 23 predicted proteins | sample 530171 | NCBI WGS metagenome assembly CENH01 (sample SAMEA2591132, study PRJEB7988) | marine metagenome | biome: marine biome (ENVO:00000447); feature: deep chlorophyll maximum layer (ENVO:xxxxxxxx); material: saline water (ENVO:00002010), including plankton (ENVO:xxxxxxxx) | depth 70 m | reverse complement strand
GTAATATATACAGGACTGCCACAATTGTAGAAATAAAAACCTTTTTCTCTACGGGTAAATTCTTCATCAATGTAATCATACCATTTTTCTTTAAAATTTACAGGATATTCCTCCCAGTCAAACCTGGTTTTAATTCTTTGTAATTCTTTTGGATACTCAAACTGTTGCCAGCGTTGTTCCTCTTTTTTTTCGCTTCGTTTATACGGTTCATCGATTGCTGGTAAAGCAATTCTGAGATTTTGTATTTCAATGATCTGCCCAATTTTACCTGTTTTGCTAATTACTACAAAGTCATATTCTATATTATATCCATAGTCCCATTTCTTATACCTATTTTGCTTTTTAAGTATTTTAGGATTTACTACATCTTTTAATTCTTTAACTAACGTTTGCTCGTAACTCATTTACTTCTCCCTTCTGCAAAGCCTTTAAATGATCTAGAACTTTTATTATCATTACTATTAAGAATATTTTCTTCTTCTTCTACTCTTTGTAATATTTCAAAAGCATCCATTATACAAAGCTTTTTTGTAGCTGCAGCATTTTTCAAACGATCAGCTGCTAAGTCATCATCACCTGTTTCTGTAATTATTTCTTCTTCAGCTACTTTAATTAACTCGTCTACTGCTTTACGCCCAGCTCGGATTATATTCTTTCTCGTTTCCTTCGTGCTCATGAGTTAATGCTATATCATTTGATTTCATACAATACAAGCGCTCGTTATCTATTACAAACTCAAACTCAGAGTTTGGTGTAAACGTAACAAGCATTCCAGGTGTTATTTTAAGAGCTTCTAAAGAACTATTAGAATATTTAACTATACCAACATTAGGTTGTTCTTTTTCTGTACTTAAAATGTCTTTATTTAAAATAGGTTTTACAAAACAATAATCTAAATTACACTTACCGTTGTACATGTATATCTGAGAAATGTTACAAAAATATAAATCATCTTTAAAATACGTACTGCTGTTTCGTTCTCTACCTTTTTGATCATACCATCTTCTGAATAAATTATGATGAACATACACTTTATCACCAACTTTTATACGTGAGCTATAAGCAGCTGGCACCGAAACAACAACTGCCTCCTTGCTCACAAATCGGTGGTTTTCTATGGTGGTATTTATAATAAGTGTTTTATCACCTATTTGTTTTTTATTGTTATACCTTGTAGTTAAAGGTTTTACAATAAAATTATATAAACTTTTCATTAGTACTTTAAGTCGTACTCAACAGCAATAGCCATCTGATTATTAAACCTTTTCCAGGGTAATACTTCATTATTTTTTTTAATGTATATTGAATACTCACCGTTCTGTTCATTGTTTAATATATCACAAATAGTATGACCTCCATAAACCTCTTGACCTATAGAATAATGCATTGCATCATTTTTATAATCAGAACCTATACTGATTTTTCTAATATTAGACATTTGCTGGTTCTAGTTTAGGTTCTTCTATAGGAGTTATAACACCATCTTCAAGATTAATGTTAACAGACCCATACTTCTTTTCAAGTTTCTTTTTTAATGAATCAACATCTTTGTGTAGTTGTTTTAATTCATCTAGTTTTAAACTTTTATTTAATTCAATAGATCCTATTTGATTATATAAATTTCCTAATTTACTTTGTTGAGCTATAATATTTTCTAGCTCTTTCTTTGTTATTTTTTTCATTTAATTAAATTTAATTTGTAATTATTATGTGTATTGGCAGTCCAACCAAAACATCATTTCAGCATTTTGCTGTGGTGTTGTTCCAACTTCTGTACAAACCATTGTTAACATAGTATCAGCTACGCAAGCTATAGGTGTTCCTGGAGTATATATTACATAAGGCCAAGTTCCAGTATCAGCATTAGTTAAATTAAAAACTCCTCCAAAATTATCTACTAATGTTGTGTTACCCACTGTAGGACTATTTGAAGCACCCGCCCATGAGGCCGGGGGTCCAGCGGATTGAGGATTTAAAGTGCATAATTCATAAGATAACGCATCTGACCCCGCGTTAAGATCAACACCATTTCTACCTGACCATCTCTGTATTATTTTATTTATTTTAAAACTTTGAAATACATACAAAGATCCATCGTCTTGTGAAGTACCCGCACCAGAAGAGTTAACACCACCATTCCAAAACATACCACTTCTTCCCGCTCCTTGTGGAGTTATAGAATATGCACATAAAATAAATCTTGTAGGTAAGTGTAAACCTAGATTTTCTTTAGATATTTGAAGATTATCTACTCCAGTATCAAAACCTACTAAACCATCAAAGTCTGCTAAATTTGTTTTAAGTGTAAAATCACTAAATTTTTCGTTTGCCATAATTATTTATTTAAGGTGCATCTTCTGTTACCATATTATCTTCGCTACCTATAGGTTCTTCAGTTATACAGAAGTCTCCGTTTTCTGCTAAAATAAAAAACGTAGCAGGAGGTGCACCACCACCTACTGGGTTTTTTGATTGCGGTATTGTGTAACCTATACCTATAAACATCTTAGTAAAGTGCTATTAAACCTGAAGCGGTAGTTCCTGAATTAAATACTTTTTTAACTAATATTGGTAAAAAAGATCCTGCAACAACACCTGTAAAGGTAACTTCATTATCACTTTCCATTGTTACTTTTATATTTGTACCTCCGCTAATATCTCCAACGTAAATACAACAACCTCTTTCTTGAGTGTTTGGAATGTCTATATTAGTTATTGTAAAAGTAGCGTTTGCACCACCAGTAGAAATAGTAATAGTTTCACCTACTAAATATCCACTTCCAACTGCCGCGACTTCAAAAGATGTTATTACACCAGTGTCAACAGTTAGTATGTTTACAGTTAAGCCAGTTCCTGTACCGCCTGTTGTTGCTACTCCACTACCTATAGCATATCCAGTTCCTCCTGATGTTAATTCAGAAACACCACCATCTGCTGCAGATTTGTTTATAGCTCCTGGAACTATTACTACAGCGTCATGAGCAAAAACTCTAGGTTGCGCTTGAAAGTTTCCTTCTAATCCTCTCATTTTATTTATTTATTTTTGTTATTTTTTCTGCGCCTCTAGAACCAAAGTACGCTACATAAACTGTTATTAATAATGTTTTTAATAGTTCTACCCACGCTTCATCTACATCAAATGTAGTGTGAAACGAATCAACTACCATTAAACTAGTAGCAGCAAACGTTAAATATATAAGTGTAAGTGGTCGAGTGTTCTTACTTAACCAAGAATCACTTTTCATATCGCTACTCCACCTACTAGAAATGTTTTGCATTTCAGCAATATCTTGTTCTAATAGCTTCATAGCCATATCTTTATCTTGTGGCTCTATAGTACTATCACTTGTTATTAAATTTTTTACTATGCCTAAACCACCCTGGTCAGGTAAAAACTCGCCTACTGCGTTTAAAATATTAGGAGCTTTGTCTTTTAAAAAAACTCCAACTTTTGTTTCTTTAAATTTTTTATTAGCCATTATTACCTACTTCTTTTAGTTCCTTTATATACATTTGGAAACTCAGATTGTAAATCAGATAAAGCTTGACTGTTTGCTAAGTAATCATTTAAGTTTACATCACTTTGAGCTTTATAGAAATTGTCTTTAAAATTACTAGGCATATCCCTTAAATCAGTAGTAGCTCCAGCTCCGACTGGATTCGCACTACCTCCTTTATACTTAGTAGTAGTAACTCTCAAGTTGTCAAGATTGTCTAAATAAGGTATATTATCATCGTAGTCATAAGGTGCAAAAGCATAATCTGTTCTATCGCCACTTTCAGGATCCGTATACGATACTTGTCTATCGCCTTTAAAATCTTGACTAAACATATCTCTAAATGGTTTAGTATATGTATTATCCACATCCATTTGGTCTCTTTCTTTTTTAACGTTTTGCAGCTTATTTTTAAAATTTTGATTATAATCTCTTAAACCTTGATTACTATATCCACCTTTATTATCAAAATCACCAGCAAAACTTCTTGAGGTACCCATGTCTTCAATTTTACCTTGCCAATTCTTAACAGCTCTAGAACCTTGATCAAAAGGATTAACCTTACCATCTCCATCAACATCTTGTAAATAATTACCTTTGGTTGTCTGAAACTTTTTTACATCAGTGTCATAATAAAGTTGATTACCTTGTACTTGTTTTTTAGCTTCTGATTCTCCGCTAGGATCTACGTCTGGCTTTTTTGGAGCCCAATCACCGTGCTTGTATCTTTCTTGAAAACTATAATCTCTTCCTTTTAAGTGAGGATAACCTTTAGAGTCATAACCTTCTTTACCCGCATTTTCTGGATTTGGTGGATCTGTTTGAGCTGGTGCTCCCCACATTTTTATAGGACTTTGCATTGAAGAGCCTTTTTCCATTAGTTCCATGGATGGGCCAAAATCTTCATTCATATTGACTTCGTTTTCGTCTAAAGCTTGGAATGGAGATGAAGTATTATCAACTAACATAGGTTTACCATCACTCATAGCTGGTGGTCCAGTTAATTTTTCTTTTTTGGGAGTTAAGTCAAATTTCTTTCTATTTTTTCCAGCTGCGTAAGCAACTTTTTCCCATGGCAAGTTTTGATTACCTTCGTCAAAGCTGTCTCTATCGTAACGCTTACCTTTAAAAGTTACACTTAAATTATCATAATCTAAGTTACCATCTTTCATATCTTTTAAATGTTGTTTCTCATGACTCATAGCTTCGTCCATTAATTCTTTATCATGAACTCTATCTTTATTAACTATTATAGTACCATTTTTATTCGCCTTAGCAACTAAATCTGGATTGTCAAAAGGAACCTCATATATAGGTGTAGATTCAGATGTGTAAGGTGGTTTTATTTTAAATGCCATTATTTTCCTTTTATTGCGTTGTCAATATCAGATATTTCTTCTCCTACTTTTTTAATAGCACTTGCTACATCAGATAGTTCTTTTGCAGTTAGGTTATATCTACGTTTAATTTCTTTGATAGTATCCATAGTCTTTTCGTCTATATCTGTTTTGCTCCATAGTAAATTCCATACGTCTGCAAAATATTGTTTAGTTAATTTCCACATAATAATTTTTTTAACATTTCCATCTTTTCCTAGCTGCCTTACCTCTTTCACCGGTCCAAGACTTTGAACGTGCACAAAAGGACTTTCTTCTTTTAGCTGCTTTACTACCAGGTTTAACTTTTCCAGTTACTGGTGCTGATAAAGTACTACCTGGATTTTCTTTTTTATATGCTGCTCTACCTTTAGCAGTCATACCACCTCCTTCTTTAGCACTAAGAAAATGCCTTCCCTTACCTTTGGTAGTTTTTCTTAGTCTTGCTAGAGGTGATACATCCATTATCTACGTCCTTTTTTACTAACCTCAACTTCTTTAACTATAATAGTTTGTTTTGGTTTTTGATTTTTAATTTCTTCTAACTGTCTATTTAATTCTTCTAACTTACCATCATTTTCTGTACCGTCTTTCATTAAAGTTCCTAAAACGTTTAATTCTTCAAAAACAACATCGTCTACTTGCTCTAGCATTTCAACTCGTTCTTTTAGTTGTATAATCATCTTTTCGTTCCACTCTTCTTTTAACTCATACTCTAAACGAGTCACTTCTATAGGTGGTAATTTTTTAGCTTCTTCAATATCTGCTTGCAATGTGTAATACATACCTACAAAAGAGGCTGTTACCATTATTATCGCTATTACAGTTTTTAAGTCAAGTTGTATGTTAGTGTTTTCAGAGATCTTTGTACTCATTAGTTGCATCAAATGATGGGCATGCTTTATTAGCAAACTCATTGTGTGAATATATAATAGCGTTTGGATACATTGCTTTTAATGTTTTAAGCACGTGTAACAAACCTTCTTTTTGTTCTTGTGTTCTAGTATCCTTCGGAGTCTTACCATCTGCCTCAACGCCTCCGCAATAGCATACACCTATCGAATTTCGATTGTGCCCTTTGCAATGAGCTCCGATTTTAGCTATATCTCTACCTTTTTGTATTTCACCATTTATATCAATGTAGAAATGATAGCCTATGTCTGACCAGCCACGTCCGTCTATATGCCACTTCTTAATAGTGTCAACACTTATATCTTGACCTTCTCTTGTTGCTGAACAGTGTATTATAATTTCTGTAATTTGTCTCATTTTTTACTTTTCAACTTCCACCACTTATGAGCAGTGTAACCTATAGTTACTAATAATAGTATTATCTTTAAAGCTGGCTCTAACCAATCCATACTCGCGATAGTAAAAGAGGTTATATTTAAACAATAAAGTTTAAGATCGTCTATGCCAATCATTTGTTCGCCATTAATACTGCGTTACCTTTGTATTCGATATTATCGATGTGCTTAAGCGTAGGTGTAATTGTAGAGTTATTAGAAACCATAGTTCTTGTTCCTAAAGGTTTCATATTACACTTTAATTTTTTACCTGCTGGCTTTTGTTTTTCTCCGTAACTTGGCATAATTTTTATTTTTTAATTATTAATAAATGTGTACTATTATAATCACACATTATCGTACTTTCTTCCGTGTTTTTGTTTATCATACTTCAGATCTCCAGCTAATTTAGATATATGTTTTTCGTCATCTGTCATTTGCCTGTCACTTCCGCCATGCTTAGCATCATATTTAACATCTCTTTTTAGATAATCCATGTGTGCAGCATCATCTTTTTCTGTAGCTCTAAGGTTTTTAGCAGTAACTTTAGTATGAGCATGATCCATTGAGTGCATACCAGCTCCTTTACTTCTAGCTTTTTGTGCAGCTGTTGGTCCTGATCCAGCACCTTTCATTTTAGCGTTAGCTACAGATCCTGCTATCTTAGTTGCAGCTTCTTTAGATTTACCTTCTGATTCTAATTTCTTCACTAAACTATCAAATGATGAAGGACCTTTAGCGTTGTACATACCAGGCGCAGCTTCAATAGCTTGCTTTAAATGATCAGGTAATTCATCTTGATCACCTACTAAAGCTTTACTTGGTCCATGATGCATAGACATACCTTGCATTTGATTTTGTCCTTGCATTTGAGTTTGATAAGGGTTGTATTGAGGTGTAGGTGTACCAGCGCTACTTGCTATTGTGTTAAACTGTTGTGCAGTGTTTTCTCGCTGAGCAGATACTTTACTAGGATCTAACATGTTGTTAGGATCATTAGTTAACGTACCACTGTTCAATGGTCTACCACCCATTTGCATTGTACCCTTAGCCGGTGGTGTAGGCTCCGGACTGCCTATTGGATCTTGTTGAGGGTTTACCATCGGAAAACCTTTACCTTTTGTTTTTACTTGTCTCATTTGTGTTCCTTTACTTGTATTGCCTAAAGTTGGACCTATATTTAAGTTTTGATAATACGGGTCGTTTATTCTTTCGTTAAATAATCTTTCTTCTTCTTTCTTTTCTTCTTCTGCTTTTTGTTTTTGAGCTGCTGCTTCATTCATTACAGCTTGCTCTACACTTATATTATCTTTTCTAGCAGATTTATCGAATTTTCTTTTATCTTTTAAAGTAGCTACAACATCTGCAGATTCCTGTCTTTGATCATCAGTAAGAATATTACCTTTATCTTTCTGCATTCTTTTAGCTTCTTTAATGTCTTGTTTTAAATCTTTACGTCTTTCTTTTTCTTCGTTTTTAAGATCTTTATAAGTTTTTTCACTAGAAGGTTCATTTCTATTAGCTAATTCGTCTATACTACCTTTAGGTGGAGTGCCATCAACTTTACCTTCATCTGATGTTCCAGTCTTTACATCGTTAGTTTTATCTTCAGTAACAGTTTCTCCATCTGCTGTTTTATTAAGTATATTATTTAAGTCAGGCATTTGAAACTGTAAAGCGTTAAAATTACTAGTCCCTTTATTTTTTGGATTTTTAAAACCTGCTGGACCTTCTGATCCGCTAAATGGATTTTTATTTTGTTTATATGACATTTGATCTTTGTTTATCTTGATTAACGAAGCTTATTGCTTTAGCTGTAACCTTCCACGAGTATTTATTATTATCACTCAAATATTTAGTAGGCATATCTTCTTCGCCTAACATAAAACGGTACATACGTGAGATTAGCTGTTTGCACTTATAGGAAACTTTATATATATGATATTTTTGAGTAGTGCGATTTCTTTCTCTCCACACCTTTATCCACTCTTGTTTCAATAATCTGTTCCAGCGTCTGTTGTCCCAGCTATATGAGTAAGTACCTTTTTTAAAATCATCTTTGTTAAACAAATCTATAGCGTCTAAGTATATTAATAATTCTAAATCTGCATCGTTTATACCATACGTTTTACACGCCCACTTTCTAATTACTCTATAGTGTTTAAGTAGATTTAATTCTTTTAAATCTTTTGAACTTACCCTTCTCACGCTATTTACCTTTTCTTGCTTTTCTATTTGATTTCTTTGCTGCTTTTTTATTTTTTCTTATAGATTTTTTATCATCTCTTTTTTCTTGTCTAGCACCTTTTTTAGCTTGGCGTTTTTCTTTGCCTTTTACTCCAGAATCTTTTATAGCTTGTTTTTTGTTTTTGAATTCATCTTTAGCTTCTCCTTTAGCATCTTTCTTAGCACCACGTATTTGCTTTTTATTTTCTCTAGACTCTTGTCTTCTTTCTTTACCAGACATATCCTCATCATATTCAAGATCATAACTGTCTTTTATGTTTTCACCTTGACTTAATGCTTCTCTTTCAGCTTCTGCTGCCGCCGCGGCTTCTTCTTCTTCTTCTTCTTTAGCTTTAGCTGCTGCTTCTTCTTTTAGTCTTTCACCTTCTTGTTTAGCTCTGGTTTTCCAGTTTTGTCTTTCAGTTCTTCTGGCAGATGATCCTTGTTTTTCATCTACAACATCTTCAAGTTCACTAAGAGCAGGTGGTGTTCCATCTAAATTATCTAAAGTATTTGTAGCATCGTCTGCTGAATCTACAGCATCTTCCGCTATATCTTCTGGACTGTCATCACCAGCTACAGCAACAGCAAACATAGGGCTTTGCATAGCAAGTCCTTGTTTAAATTGACTAGCAAAACCGCCGCCTTTATATTTACCACCTTTTCTTGTTCTACTCATAATCTAAACTTTATGTTAGGTTGATCTATAATACCTGATTCTTCAATTTCTTTTAAATTATCCATATCAACAAAAGGCTTAGCGTACCATTTTAAATCATCACTGGTTTTAGCTTTTTGTTCTAATATTATATTGTCGTTTTCATCTACATATATATTAACGGGAGATTTATAATCATCATCACTTACATCCAACATATCATTTTGAATAAATTTATTTACAACATTACTTCTCAATGCATATGAATTTGTTTTTTCTAAAGCATTCATCAAACCGTTAAAATCTATGTTTCCACTTTTACTATTGTTTATTTCTTCTCTTATCTGCTTTTTTTCTCTATCAGTTAGATTAGGCATGTTTTTAATTTTCCAACCACCTACATCGCTAGGTTCAAATAGTCTTTCTTCTTCTTCTATCTGATCGTAAACATCTAAAGCTATAGCAAGCTTTTGTTTTTGTGAGTTAGGCGCTTGCCAACCAGGGGAGTCTTTTACGTCTATATTAGTATTAAACTCTTCAACATTTGTATCTAAATTTTTTAAATACTCATCTATGCCTTCATCATCTAAATCTTTTAAGCTATATCCTGGTTTAGTCTGATAAAAAGAATTAACAACGTCAGTTCTATATTCCCTTTCTTTATCAGTCATTTCGTTTGGATTATCTCTAGCGTTGTAAAGATCAATAAGCTTGTTAACATTTTGTTTAGCTTTTTTAGTATTATCTTCTCCTAAATATGCATTTACTGCTTGATCAGCTAACCAAGTTGTTTTTAATTTTGGAGATTTTTTTTTATCGGGACCTCCTAATAAAGGGTTTTTGCTATTAAATACTTCTTTAAAACTCATAATATTATAACTACGTCATGTTCTTTAATTACTTTCCAAAGTTTACCTTTAATTTCTATATTAAAACCGGCAGCTTTATCATAGTATATTTTATTATCTTTTTTTAAACCTTTAACATCAGATCCCACAGCAACAACATCAGCTTCTCTATATCTTACGTCTTCTCGCTGATCTTCACCTAATATTAAACCAGCTTTAGTTTTTACAGATACTTCTTTTTTAGGACTTATTACTATATACTTACCTACGGCTTTCATCTCTAACATTATTTATTATACAGTCAGTAGATATTATAGTTGTAGCTACAGAAGCCGCGTTTTTAAGTGCGCTTTTAGTTACTAATAAAGGATCTATTATTCCGGCTTTAACCATATCCACCGTTTTTCCTGTAACCACGTTATATCCTACACCTTCTCTAGTTGGAATAAAATAATCCTCATCTATTCCTGAGTTTTTCATTATAACCTCAAATGGTTTTTTGATAGCACAATATAATACTTCTTCGCCTACATTTTTAGGTAGTAAATTTTGAGAAGCATTTAACAAAGCTATACCACCACCTGGTAATATACCTTGTTTTATCGCGGCTTTTGTAGCACAAATAGCATCTTCTGCCCTATCTCTTTTTTCTTTTAATTCTACTTGAGAATTAGCACCTACTTTAACTATGGCAACTTTACCAGTATAAAAAGCTAATTTTTTTTCAAGTTTAATTAATAAGTTAGGGTCTTTAGTTGTATTTATTTTATTTTTAATTCTAGTTATGTTTGTCGCAAGAATTTCATTGTTTGACAAATCACATTGCAATATAGTATTTTCTTTGTTAGTAGTAGACTTTAAACAAGTACCTAAATCATCTATTGATATTAAATCCATGTCATCTCCTAAATCTTCATTTATAACTCTTGCATTAGTAACTAAAGCTAAATCTTCTAGTATTGATTTTTTATTAACTCCATATACTGGAGCATCAATAACATTTACGTTTAAATTACCTTTTACTTTATTCATTGCTAAAGCTGTACTTACTTGATGATCTACTTCAGCTATTATAAGTAAAGGTTTTTTATTTGTAATAACATATTCTAATACTTTTTGTATTTTTCTTATGTTTAAAATTGGAGATTCACATATTAAAACCAGAGGATTGTTTAGTTCACAACTGCCTTGAGTTTTATTATTTATAAAATGATTACTTTTTAAACTAGCTGGATACTCTATGCCTTCAATAAAATCAACATATGTTCTTTCATCATCACTAGTCTCTAACATTACAACTCCTGTTTTATCTACACTTTTAAAAGCTTTAGCTATTATTGATCCTAGTTCTGTATCATTGTTAGCTGATATAGTAGCTACTTGATCTATTTTTTTGCCATTAATTTTTTTAGCTTTTTTATTTAAATATGCTATTACTTTTTCTACTCCATTATTTATTCCTAACTTTATATTTCGTAAATAGTCTATTTGATCGTGCTTAATAGCTTCATCTAATATAGCTTGAGCTAATACAGTAGCGGTTGTAGTTCCATCTCCTGCTTCTTGTACAGTTCTTTGAGCTGCTTGCTTTAACAAAGTAGCACCAATATTTTCTATAGGATTTCTTAATGTTATAGAGTTAGCTACCGTCACACCATCTTTTGTTACTATAGGTTTACCATTGCCATCTTCTAATATAACACATTTACCTCCTGCTCCTAAGGTTGAACCTACCGCGTTGGTTAATTTTTCAACCCCAGTTAAAAGCTGGCTTTTAGCAGTTTCACCAAAAGCCAACTCTTTTACTAGTTTTATTTCTTGCATTTTATTTAATTAAATTATATTTGTTTGAATACTTTACTTAAAGGTTTTAACTACTTTAGGTCCTTGAAGAAACTCAAGCTTTTTACTATAATGCTCTATTGAGCTATCTATAGCTTGTTCAGCTCCTTGTATAGTTTCTCTTCTGGTTACATCTATCCAAGTGTCTGGATCTTCAATGTCACAGTATTCGGTTTGTAAAAATCCATTAGGTAGTTGTACAACTCTCCAGTTTTTCTTTTGAGTTATATGTTTCCATAACTTAATGGTTTCTTCATTTGGTTGTGGTGCACTAGTCCACGTGTTAGTGCGGGTATATAAAAACGTCATGGTTTTATGTTTGTTTATTTATTGGTTGTTATTTATACTATCACTTGATAGTAGTTTCTTTTTACTAACTTATGGTTGTATCTACATTTGCTGTTATGCCAGCTGAAAGGTTTATTGTACTATATCTTATTTGTATATACCAGTCAGGTGCAGCGCTTACTTTTGTAAGTGTACCAAATAGTATAGCTTTATTTTTATCGTATGAAGTTCCCCAATTAGTAGAAAAGCTACCTTCTTGCGGCAAAGGTCCTGGCGCTGCCCAAAACCAAGTTCCTGATTGAGAGCATACTGTTCTAGGTATTTGAAAAAATTCTGCTATTACCCCACCGTTTGAATTACCTATCCAAGCACCTATGTTTCCTGTAGTAGCCCATCCAGTACCCGCGCTACTAGCAGCATCTCTATATATTAAAACTTCTCTTGGTATTATAATTTTATTTTCGCCCGGTGCTGCGACTAAAGTAGCTGGTGTTGTATTTAAATCATTCCAACCATTACCAGTTATTTTAATAGTTACTATTCTGCTATCTTCTACAACTTTACCTGCACTTCCAAAGCTTGCGGTATATTTAGGTTGGTTAGTACTAGTAATAACACCAAAATAATTACCTGAACCGTAATTACCCATTTTAACATATTGACCACCTGTTCCACCTGCTACAAATAAGTTTTGCTCTGTGGTTGCACCTACATTAAGTTCATTACGTAAACGCATTGTACCATTTACATCAAATGCAGACTCTGGTGTATCAGTTCTAAAACCTACTTTGTTATTAACCGCATCTATATAAAGAGTAGGGTCCGTAGCTGTGGATTGTTGAAACTCACTTACGCCCGGTACCTCTACTCCTTCTAAAAATTTAATTGTTGCCACTTATGTTAATTTAATTTAATTTTATGCAGGGCATGGAGTGCATGTTACTGCATATTTGTTTCCTGTTGCGGCTGCTGCAAAATTTAAATATACTTCATCTGCACCTTTAATTTCTATGTCTGGATACACTACATTTGCACCAACTAAAGTAGTGGTTCCGGCTTCATTTAATTCCCAAGCTTGAACTATTACATTACTTTCACTTAAATTATGCTTAAACGTTAATTGAGTAGTACCATCTCCAGCAGTAGCTCCAAATACTGTTTTACCTGCACTAGGTATGCTTATAGCTACTGTTGATAATGCTGTAACTATACCTTTACCATCAACTGTTATTTGAGGAACATTGGTAGCATCACCTTGCGAGCCAGTTGGTAGACCTGTTTGAGCTGCAATACTTATTTGACCAGCACTAGCTCCAGTAGTTGTATCTATAGCTAATCCACCTGCTGTAGGTACACTTACTATACCAGCTACACTTTCAGTAGCTAAATCTATATTTCTGTTTACTATAGTAAAGTCACTATCTGAAACAGCACTACCAGAAGTAACTTCTGTAGTTTTAGAGAATATAATTAAGTCACCTACTTCAATAGCTTCATTTAAAAATCTAGGTTTTGTTCCAATTGCACTTACTACATAAGTATCTCCTGGTTCTAGATCAGTTCCTGTAGTTCCTGAAGTATTATCAGCATTATTTTGACCACCTCCAATATCAGGTGAACCAGCAGCAGTAGAGTTGCTATATGCACCTTTGAAAGACATTGCTCCAGATATACCACCTATTACATCATCTTTAAGATTAGCCCAAGGTATTCTACCTACTACAGAAGTTCCTGCTGCATCTCCGCTATTTTCAATTAATAATTGAGAAGTACCTGCAACTGTAGTAGTAGAGGAAGCAGCTGTAACTACGTTTTTGTCGGCTGTGTTAGTACCGTATTCTACATCTAAACTTATAGCTTGACTTGATAAAGCTGCTTTTAATGAGCCGCTTGTTCCAGCTTGTACTGTAGCTGTCTCTCCATCATTTATTGCAACTGATGAACCTCCATCACTAAGATTCCAGCTTGTCATACCAGTATTATTATCGCTCCATGGAACATATACTAAAGCTTTTCCATTTTTATCTATCCAAACTTGATAGTTTCTAGTAGGATCATTACCTGTTTGTGGAGTATTGCTACTAACTACATTAAGCTCACTGGTCAACGCAGTTGAGTATGATTTAATCATACCAAACTTAGTAGTAGTTGGTACAGCACCAGCAAATGTTACAACGTTATTAGTACTTGTTAAACTAGTATTAGTAAAATCATCAGTTTGTAAAGAAACATTGTCAGTTGAAGTTGGATTTGAACCTGTTAAAGTTATGTTATCG
>CENH01000597.1_pt1 | contig 14413 bp, 21 predicted proteins | sample 530171 | NCBI WGS metagenome assembly CENH01 (sample SAMEA2591132, study PRJEB7988) | marine metagenome | biome: marine biome (ENVO:00000447); feature: deep chlorophyll maximum layer (ENVO:xxxxxxxx); material: saline water (ENVO:00002010), including plankton (ENVO:xxxxxxxx) | depth 70 m | reverse complement strand
ACCAGCCTCTGATGTGTCAGCGGCACTGGAATCAGGCACAATGGCCAACTCGGCAGGCAACTGGGGCAATTTTGAAGTAAACACTGGTTCATACGTGAGACAATCAATCAACTTCGCGGCGGCATCCAGCGGACAAGCGGCATCAAACACAACCGTTACTTTTCCACAGGCCACTGCCAACTATGACAACCCTGCAGGGTCTGGATCAACAGTCACATACGTGGCAATCATTGATCAAGTTGATGATGGTTCAACAACTGCAAATGTTTTGTTCTATGGAGCACTAACAAACAGCAAACAAATCCTAAGCGGTGATACAATGTCAATTGCTTCTGGATCATTAACTGTTTCTCTAGCATAACAGGAGGCGACCTGTGGCAATAAAAGAAGCCTTTCAAGGTCAAGATGATTACACATGGGACGACTTTGGTCTAGTTGATCGAAGTTGGGATGAATGGTTCGCAGATAAATGGGAACCGGGCGGTGTTTTCCAAATCCGATCAGACACAACACCCAACGTTGGTGTAGGTTCAACAGTTTTATCTTCAGCAGTATTCAGCACTGTTTTTGCAGGTGGATTCCTTGCCAATATTGAATCAAATATTTCAAGTAGTTTCACAACTGATTTTGCATTTGACAGAATAAGACGTGGTGAATCATCCATAACCAGTAATTTTGCAACAATAACAAATGCAAATGCTTTATTCCTAGGTGGCAGTGATATAACTGGTGCATTCACACCAGAGGTCGATGCAAAAAGTGTATTTGAACCAACTGCAAACTTGATAAGTCAGTTCGAGGTTGGTGTTGACACACAAGCATCTTTCTTGCTTGAAGCAGAAACTTTCAGTGCAATCTTCAAAATGTTATTCATTAGAGTGGCGGACCCATTGCACACGGTTACTCCAAATGCTGAAACAAGAGTGTTGAAGGCGTTTGAAGAAACTAGGACAGCAAAGGTAGATCCCATCACAAAAATTATAGAAGTGCCACAGGAAACAATGCAAACGGTGGTGTTAGATGAAAATAGGACACTCACACCTATCCAGGAAACAAGGGTCCATGCGGTTGATAGAGACTCTTTTGACATTGAAGTTCCAAGAGAATCAAGATTAATAACTATAAAATCAAATTCTGAAGTAAATAGCATTAGACAAGAAACTATAACAATTTCTGTGGAACCGGAAACCAGGGTGATTGTCATAAAAAGACCACCAGTAAAAGATTCCGAATCAGTTCCACGTGTATTAGGAGATTAAATGGCAGACCTTACAGGTGCAAAAAAAGATTTTAAAGGATTGTTCTTCACCAAAGACCCAGATGCTAACATCGTATATGGTATAGACTGGACACAATACCTTGCGGCAGGCGGCGGAACTATCAGTAGCAAAGATGTAACAATTGAAACAATCACAGGTGATAGTGCACCTTTGGCGTTTCCAACAGATGAGTCTACAGACGTAACAGTTTCAGGAAAACAAGTGAACGTTAGATTGAATGGCGGCACGGTTGGCAATGAATACAATGTTGATGTCAAAATAACAACAAACCAAGGTGACACTGACAGCAGAAGATTTAGAATCATAGTCAAAAGGAAACATCTATAATGGCTGACAAGAAGCATTATAAACTTGATAAGGACCTAATTTCAAAATTAGCCACGATACATTGCACATATCAAGAGATAGCAGAAGTTGTGGGCACTTCAGTCACAACGCTTGAAAAAAGATATAAAGCAGTTATTGAACAAGGCAGGGCAGACGGAAAAAAAAGTCTGCGTAGGGCACAATTCGAGAAAGCAATCAAAGGTGATGTCAGGATGCAAATTTGGCTTGGTAAACAATGGCTGGATCAAAAAGATGCACCAACAGACGAAGAAAATAGTGCACCATTGCCATGGGCAGAAGAATAATCCATTCTTAAAATATTCAAATAATTAATAGCATGAAACTATCAGAACCACAAAGAATGGTGGCGGATGACTCTTCAAGATTTAGGGTGTTGGTCACTGGTAGAAGATTTGGCAAGACTACACTTGCGATACGAGAACTTTGTTACACTGCTAGAATACCTGGCAGGACTTGTTGGTATGTTGCACCCAGTTACAGGCAGGCAAAACAGATTGCATGGGTCCAACTCAAAAAATTATTGAATGAACTACATTGGATCAAAAGCATCAATGAAGCAGAACTTACACTTGTTCTAAAAAACAATTCCAGGATATGTCTGCGAGGTGCTGACAACTCAGACAGCCTTAGAGGTGTTGGTATAGACTTTTTAGTCATGGATGAGTGCGCCGACATAAATGAAAACGCTTGGACGGCAACATTACGACCCACACTGTCAGATACAAAAGGCAAAGCACTATTTGTTGGAACGCCCAAAGGAATGAATTGGTTACATGATTTATATCAAAGGGGACAGGACAAAACTGAACAAGAATGGAGTAGTTTCAAATATACCACTCTAGAAGGTGGATTCGTTGACGATAATGAAATTGAACAGGCCAAGAAAGATCTTGATGCCAAAACATTCAGACAAGAATACCAAGCAACCTGGGAAAACTATCACGGTGTGATATATCATGCATTTGATATGCAACACAATGTCCAAGCATTCAACCTACCGGACAATGCTAATGTTTTTTACATAGGATTGGATTTCAACATTGATCCCATGAGTGCTGTTGTCTGTTGGGTCAAAGATAATATTGTTTATGTGCATGATGAAATATGTATTTGGAGTTCAAATACAGATGAGATATGTCAAGAGATCCATAAGCGATATAAGATGAAAAAAATATTTGCATATCCTGATCCTTCTGCAAAAGCACGTAGATCAAGTTCAGGTGGCAGGACAGATATTTCAATTTTACAAAACAATGGATTCATTGTGAAAGCACCAAACAAGCATATGCCTGTTCGTGATAGGATAAACGCAGTCAACTCAAAACTTTGCAGTGCCGCTGGTATTAGAGGACTTATTATCCATCCAAAGTGTAAGAATCTGTTAAATAGCATAAGCAAACAAGTTTACAAGGAAGGCACTAGCCTACCAGACAAGCAAGGTGGATTTGATCATATGAATGATGCATTGGGATATTTGGTTTCTTATCTTTATCCTATTACTACAAATTACGAGAGTGCAGACGCTGGCAGGTTCACAGTCAAAACAAGGATAACAGATGGCAGATTATAGCACAACAAATCAAGATCCTGATTTTGGAAACTACACAATGGGCCTACCAGTCCATCCAGAATACAGGAACTATATCAGAAGATGGAAATTCCTAATTAATTCATACCTTGGTGGTTCACAGTATAGAGCCTCACAATATCTCACAAGATACATCTATGAAAGCGAAAATGAATACCTACAACGTATCACACAGACACCATTAGACAATCATGTTAAATCAGTTGTGCATATCTACAACAGTTTCTTGTTCAGGAACGAACCTGAAAGGATGTATGGTTCTTTACAAAGTCCTGAACTAGAATCATTTTTGAAAGACTGTGACATGGATGGCAGAAGTTGGGAAAGTTTCATGAGAGATGTCAACCTAATGAGTTCGATCTATGGACATTGTGCGGTATTGGTTGACAGACCAGAATCTCAAGCCGGGACTAGGTCCGAGGAACTGAGATTCGACATCCGCCCTTATGTTACCGTCTACACTCCAGAAAACATCATTGATTGGAGTTGGAACAGACTTCCATCAGGACATTACGAATTAGAATATGTAAAATTTTTAGAAGCAGAAGAACTTAACAGTTACTCATTGGGCAAATACGTTATCAGAACTTGGACAAAGGATATGATAATGTTAGAAGAATTTGATAACAACAAATCAGGACAAAAACTTAGATTAATCGAAGAGAAGGTTAATCCATTAGGCAAGGTGCCTGTCACTTGGGTGTATGCAAACAGATCACCCATAAGAGGCATAGGAGCATCGGACATTGGTGATATAGCAGACCAACAAAATGCAATCTATAATGAATTATCTGAAATAGAACAATTGATAAGGATTTCAAACGCACCAAGCCTTGTCAAAACTAGAGACACAGATGCATCAGCAGGTGCGGGAGCAATCATAACAATGCCTGAGAATCTAGATCCAGGACTTGCTCCAAGATTACTACAACCAAACGGACAGAACTTGGATGCAATATTGAAAACAATCGAAAGCAAAGTTAAAGCAATAGACAGGATGGCCCATTTAGGTGCCATCAGAGCAATTGAAACGAGACAGATGTCTGGTGTTGCAATGCAATCAGAATTCATACTGTTGGATGCAAAACTTTGTGAGAAAGCAAAAAATTTACAACTTGCAGAAGAACAGATTTGGAGAAACTGGGCATTATGGCAAGGGCAAACTTTTGATGGTGAAATAAATTACCCAATGGCTTTCCATATCAGAGATAAAAACTTGGATATGGATCTTTTACAGAAAGCGGCGGCAACGCAGAGAGATTCAGCGACAGCAACACCTGATGTAAAAACTTTACTTGACAACAGGGTCAAAGAACTACTTGCCATCGATGATGAAGAAATACAAGATATGACACAAAGGATACCACCCCAAACACAAATGACTCATCCACCAATGGAGAATCCAGCAGACATGGTAAAACACATGAGAGAAATGATTGAACAAGGTTTTACAAATGAACAGATATTAGAATTACATCCAGAAATAAAACAATTCTTTGAAGGAGAAAATGGTGAAGAGACGAGCAGTTCCTAAAGACAAAGCAACAGGCATACCAAAAAAATATCTATCAGGTGTCAAAGGTAGACAACGAAGACAACTTGCTAGAACAATAAATCAAATAAGTTCATTGGCAAGGGCAGGCAAGAGAATACCTCAATCATTGATTGATAGGAGGGTGAGACTTGGCTACAAATAAAGCAAAACCTTTATCATCTACAACAACAAAAATTTTAAGAGACAAAGCAAAAAAAAGCGTTTATAGTTTTGGAACTCTCAAAAAAGTTTTTAGAAGAGGCCAAGGTGCTTTCTTGACAGCAGGTTCAAGACCTGGTATAGGAATGCAACAGTGGGCGATGGCCAGGGTAAACAGTTTTTTGAGAGGTTCGAAAAAACACGACCTAGATCTAAGGAGAAAGAGATAATGTTTAACTGGATAAAAAATTTTATTAGAAAAATAAAAAATAGAATTGAAATGAATAGACAGATAAAGGAACTTAAAAAGAAAGATCCTTTCATTTACAAGTAAGGACATCATGCCAAGACCATCTGCACAAATGAGAGCCAACGCCAGGAAAGCATTAAAACTTCGAGATGCCGCACCACCAAGCAGGAGAGGAATGACACCAGTTGGACTGAGAAGGGCAAACCAATTCAGCAGGGGACAAAACGTGTCAATGGATGTTGTGAGGAGAACTTTCAGTTTTTTATCAAGAGCAAAAGCATATTACAAACCTGGATCTAACACACCAGGCACTCAAGCATATCTTGGATGGGGTGGCAACGCAGGTCTAAGTTGGGCGAGGAGATTGTTAGACAGATGATCGGAGAACTAGATGGCAGGTATAAAAACAAGCAAAGGACAACAAGTCCATCATTCCAAACATTATGCAAAAGGACAGGAATGGGTGCCATGCAAAGTAGTATGTCCAAAGATAATGGGCAAAGGAACAAAAATGTTTATGAGTGCTCAATCCAAACAAACAGGCGAGATTTATAAAAATTCGCAGGGCAGACCAATGCCATGGAAGGCCATACCTTTCACAACTATCAAACCAGAAGGATTAGACTAATGCCAAGAAAAGATATTTTTAGACAACCAGTTGACTCAGCAAAGCATGAACAATTTAAAAAACTATGTTTGGAATATTTCTCACAACATGAAAAACTTATTTCAAACCCATCACAGAGATTCGCGACCAGGGCCAGGAAGGCCTTGATACGAATAAAGAAGGTAGCACATGAAAGGGGACTAGAATTACTGACCCTGTATGCTCCTTCTTTGAACAAAGGTAAACAGCCAATAAATGGTTGTTTAGACAAGGAGACAAAATGATGCATAGAGGCAAAAAGCATAAGGACAAAAAAGGTTCAAAGTCTGGAAGAAGATCTCCACGTGGTGGAAGAAAGAGTGGCCGTAGGAAGTAAAGACATTGAACAATGGATTAGAGGGCAGGTTATTAAAAGGCATCAAGCGTCTGGAAAAGCAATCTGCCCTTTTGCAAAAAAAGTTATCGAAGATAAGACGTTCTCGATCACGCCAGCAAAAAGCAATGTGTTGGCTCAGATTAATCAGTGTTGCAGTCTTTTTAGTGTGCTTGGTCTTGATATCGTCATTTTATATTTCAATAACAGAATAACACAAAACAAAATAAAAAACATTTGCCAAAAGGCACATGAGCAACATCCTAACTTTGCCATATTGTATGATCACCCAGACAACAAAGGTCTCCACAAAGGGGTCAGTTTCAGTTTCAAGAAAGCCCCTCTGATAATGATCCAAGATCTCCGCAAACTGAAAGAAGCACAAAAAATATTGAGAAAGTCAGGTTGGTATGAGGCATGGGGACTGGCAGATTTTGAAATGTTTTATTAATAATTTTACACTAGCAGTATAAATAAGTTCATACGAGGGATAATCCAAACCTCGAACAACAAAAAGGAGAAGTTTACGATGGAACAAAAACAAGCATCGCCAGACAATACACAACAGGTCACTGAGCCAGTTGCAGAAGTCTATAAAAACACGACACCTCAGGCAACGGTTGAATCAACAACTGACAAATCATACTCACAGGACCAAGTGGATGCTATTGCGGCTGAGATCCGTAGGAAAGCAGAGCAAAAAGTATTCAAGAAGTTTGAAGGAGTTGATGTTGAGCACTACAGGTCTCTTATTGCCAAAGAAGAAAATGAAAAACTTCAGAAGCAAAAAGAGAAAGGTGAGTTTGAAAAGATTTTGAAAGATCAGGCTGAGAAGTCTCAATCTAGGATCCAACAACTTGCCGGTGAACTGACAAAGATCAAAGTTGATGGAGCATTAATTAATGCCGCGTCGACAATGAAAGCGATCAACCCCGAACAAGTCACAAGGCTTATCAGGGATCAGATCAGGATGTCAGACACAGGTGAAGTTGAAGTGATAGATTCAAAAACTGGACAAGCAAAATACACCGAAACTGGTGAAGCAATGTCTGTTGACCAAGCCGTGAAGGAGTTCCTAAACTCCAACCCGCACTTTGTTGCAGGAGGCCCAGCCGGAGGTGGATCTCAATCTAATACTAGACCTGAAGGTGCTAAGAATGTTGATGTAACCAAACTGGACATGAAAAATCCAGAACATAGGAAACAGTATGCCGAGTATCGAAAGACACTAGGCTACTAACATTAACAATAATAGAAGGAGATTAGCAAAATGGCTAATGAATCAGACACAGGCTCACTGCAACACTTAATATCGCCAATCGTTCAAGAAGCGATGTTCGTAGCAAGTGAGACATCAATCATGCCTGGACTTGTGAAGAGTTTCACAGTTCCAGCAAACGCAGGTAAGGTATTACAAGTGCCTATCTACGCAACACAAACAATCGCGTCAGACACAGCGGAATCAACTGACCTTTCAAATACAGAAGTATCTACTTCAGTGGCAAACATCACTTTAGTTGAAGCAGGTATCATGACTACATTAACTGACATGGCGAGAAACCATTCAGTATCAAATGTTATTGCTGACCTAGGTAAGTTATTTGGTGAAGCGATTGCAAAAAGACACGACAGAGCCTTAACTGGTCTGTTCTCATCTTTTACAACTCAAATTGGTGCAAACCAAACTGAGATCGAAGCAAAAGACTTGTTCGAAGCATATGCTACTTTGAAAGCAAATGCAGTTCCAGGTCCATACTTTGGTGTGTTCCATCCAAAATCAATCTACAATGTGAAGAAAACTTTAACGAACACTTTCGTTAATCCAAGTAACGCATTGAATGTGACAAACCAAGCGATGACTGAAGGTTACATTGGTAGAATTGCTGGTATCGACATATTTGAAAGTTCAAACGTTGTTGAAACATCAGCAAGTGATGTGACAAACGCAGTGTTCTCTAGAGATGCACTTGGTGTCGCAGTTGCAGAACAATTGAAAATTGAAACACAAAGAGACGCATCATTAAGAGCAGATGAAGTTGTAGCATCAACAAGATATGGTGTATCAGTATTACATAACTCTTATGGAGTGAAACTAATTGGAGACAATCAACTTTAATAGTTGATTTAACTTTCTTCGTTACACTAAAGGGCGGTAGCAATATCGCCCTTTTTTAATGACTTAAATATCATTATGACAATCATATGGTTCAATGGCCCATCCAACAGACAATTGATTCATAGTTTACCAAGACAAACATTTGAACTTGGTTGTAACTTCATAAGGCGACATAGACCGGTTGATGTTGTCTGTGCATATGACATCAACACAATTATTAAAATACCAATTGAGGATTCAGTGCAATATTACACCCGTCCCGATGCCCAGTATGGCAGTTGGAATGTTATAAATGATCCCGTAATTCAATCAACCAATTCAGGACTATTGGCCTGCTACGTTGCCAGTCGGAAAACAACGGCACCCATCTACATAGTAGGCTGTGATTGGGGCATAACCAGACAAAGCAACTTTGAACATCTATATGACCACACAGAACCAAAACGCAAATACATACAACCACACAATGATTTCGTCAAAAGGGTGTTTGCTGGTAAGCAGGTGTGGGTTGTGCATGATCAACAACCGGACATTGACCTGCCAGTGGTGTCTGTAAAACAGTTTAAAGAACAGTTAGAAATAAATATATGAGCAGGAAGGACCTGCACACAATTATATTAAAAAATTAAGGAAGGACCTTTAATGGCGCAATTTAGCACTGACTCGGATCTTTTAGAATTTGAGCCTGACATAAAAACATACGGTATACAAGACTTTGAGACCGATCCAAACCTACACCAAAAATCCTACGATGATATCCTAAGACTCTTAAACATTCGTTGGGCACCCACATACAGCATAGGCAGATATGATGCCAGTGTGTTGGATGGCACGATAATAAAAGTTGATCCAAATAAACTACAGAATTCACAGTTTACGAGGGCCAGTGTGTATCATGTGTTGGGATACTACATCTATCCAAGATTATCTACTTTTGATCCCGCTGGAGATGCCTTCCGTGAAAAAATGACCTATTACGTGAACAAGTTCAATGAAGAATTTGATTTCATTTTACAAGAAGGCGTGAAGTATGATGCTGATTCAGATGGCAACATCACAGACAGTGAACAGCAGACATTCTATCACAGCAGATTACAGAGATAATAACGGATGTCAGCAAGAGAAAACATAGCAAAGAACATAATCGCTCAATTGGAGAATATGCAGAGTCCTGCACCTGGAAAAGTGAGCAGGGTTTTCTTTGATGTGACAAAATTAGCAATAACACAGTTCCCCGCTATACTTGTGGTGACGTCAAACGAGACAAGACAAGACATCAGCACAGACTTGAGGGAAGCAACAATAGAATACCAGTTGCGTTGTTATGTAAGAGGCACTCAAGTTGACACTCTTAGGAATGAATTGGTTGAGAACATTGAAGAAACTTTGGAAGTATCAAGAGACAGAGACATTGACTTGAGCACAACCAATATTCATGATGTGACTACACACATCACAAACATAGAAGTCGTTGACAGAGAACTTCCATTAGCGGAAGTCATTGTGACTGTTCAATGCACTTACAGATATGCGAAAGGAACATTATAATGGCTATACAAATGTATAAAGGCAAAGAGATTCGGGTTGTTGACAACAGAGATGTTAGAAAACACCAGGATGATGGTTGGACCTTCAAACCATCTAAGACAGCAATTCAACAGAAGATCACAAGGAAGAAACCAAAAGTTTCTCCCAAGGTGGAACCTGTTGTTGCACCCACAACAAAAATAGATCTTCCAGGTCCGGAAGATTTTGACTTTAAAATAGAGGAGTAAACAAATGGCAGTAAACACAGGAACATACACTGGTGAAGCAGGAACTATCAAGTTCAACCAGTCAGGTTCAGCAATATCAGTTGCGTCTGTAAGAAACTTCACAGTTGAACAGTCTATGGACACAATTGAAGACACAGTGATGTCGGCTGATGGTGCATCAAGAACTTATAAAGGTGGTTTATCCAACTTTTCAGGTTCAGCGGATGTATTCTTCAGAGACGACGACGATGCACAAAATTTATTGTTCTCAGCAATCGGAAGCGATGCTCAGGCGATAGAATTGTATCCATCAGGTGAAACAACTGGTGTTAAACTTACAGGAAACGTATTGATTACTTCACATTCTATCACAGCAAACTTTGATGGAATGGTTGAAGCATCTATATCTTTCCAAGGTTCAGGCGCTTTAACGAAGACAAACTTATAATAGGTATCTATTATGTTAACGATCCAAGTTAAAGGCCTGGATAGGGCAACAAATTTTATCTTTAGGAAGATTGATAAGTTGGTGTCCAGGGTATCTCAAGATACTTTAGCGAAAGCAATAAGTGTCACGCCAGTTCGTTCTGGTCGTGCTAAAAAGTCTTGGAGGCAGATTAAAAAAGGCAGACGTTCTTTTGAAGTTGTCAATAGTGTGCCCTACGCAAGACGTTTAGACGAGGGATATTCAAAACAAGCGCCAAGAGGTATTACACGACCAGCCTCTAAGGCAATTGCAAGAAAATACAAATAGGAGATAAAACATGAATAATGCAAAAACAATGACAAAAATCACTAACCATTACCAGAATGCAATTAGTGATCAGAAGATGCAGAAGATCTACATCGATGAATGGGATATGGATATCTATTTCAGAAACACATATTCTTTCAAAGATGAAGCCAAGGTGATTGAATATCAAACCGCAGGCAAGCCGGTCGAAGCATTGGTTGAAAGTCTTATTGTAAAAGCGAGAGATAAAGATGGCAAAAGGATTTTTTCCGATGCTGATAGATCTACACTTTTAAATGAGGCTGATCCGTCGGTCATCACTAGGGTATGCACAGCAATAAGCAATGCTAACCTAAGAGTAACAGGTGACCAAGCGGCAAAGGAATAAGTTCCAACCCTGAGTTAAAACTGCTCATGATGTTGGCTGATAGACTTAAAAAAAGTCTTGAAGAAGTGATGCAGTTGTCGGTGTTGGAGTTAGACTTATGGTTAGGATACATGAGTCTAGAAACACAGGAGACCAACAAAAAAATAAGGACCGAAAAGGCCCAAAGGAAGTTTAGGAGATGAGCGAGTCAATAATACTAGCCATAAAGGCGCAAGACCGTGAAGTAAAAAGATTAACGGGTGAAGTTAATCGATTGAAGTCAAGCACGATGGGCCTTGGTGGTGCGGCCAAAATTGCCGCTTCGGCCTTGGGTGCTATAGGACTTGTCACTTTGGCAAGGAATGCTATAACAACTTCTGCAAGATTCCAAGATTTAAGAACAACACTTGCTTCAGTTACAGGAAGCACCGAAGAAGGTGCTAAAGCATTCGACTTCATTAAAAATTTTGCCACCGAAACTCAATTTGGTGTTGAAGAACTTACACAAGCATACATTAAATTATCAGCAAATGGTTTAGATCCAAGTAGAGAGTTGTTGACAACATTTACGGATGCGGCGGCAGTGACATCAGATCAAATTGGATCGTTACAAGCAATAACAGATTTTTACACTAGATCATTACAATCACAAACAGTTGAATTGATGGATCTTGACAGACTTGCTGATCGAGGTTTACCGGTTTATGATATTCTAAAAGAAAAATTAGGCGTATCTAGAAGTGAATTAAGCAAATTTGCAAAAGAGGCAGGCAACGCAGAACTAGTTGTTAAAACGTTGGGTGAAAGTATCAACGAAAGATACGGTGGAGCAACAGCGGCATTACTAGGTAACATGTCTGTCCAATTCTCAAACTTGGGAATAGCAGTCAAAGATGCAAGTGATGTGTTTGGCATGGCCATGGCTCCTGCGATTGGCGAAACTGTTACATTGATAACAGATGCCATCAAAGAAAATGAGGATTTGATCAAATCATTAGGTCAAGGTCTAGGTAAATCAATTCGTTTTGCAGTGGCTAACTTAGATATTTTAGCGATAGCATTGGCCGGTGCATTTGCAGGTGCAGTAGCAGTCAAAATCGTTACAATAACAACAGCGGCCATAAAACTTACAAAGGCCTTTAGGTCGGCCGCGGTAGCAGGAACATTACTGCAAGGGGTCACTGGTGTAGGATTGATTAAAGTAGCGGCAGGCGTTACGGCGGCCACAGCAGTAATAGTTGCCATGGACAAAGCATTTGAAGAAAGCACAAAAGAAATAGACAAGAACACAAAGTCAACTAAGGACAATACCACTGCTACAGGACATCTAACAAAAGTCCATGATTATGAATATGAGGCGTTGCAAGGTTCAATAAAGGCCACAAAAGATCTCACTAAAGAAAAAGAAAAACAAGCCAAAGCAAATGAAAAATTATTAAAATCTACACAAGATACAGTAAATGAAATAATGCGTCTTGGAGAAACTGAGATAGAGGCACTTAGAAGAAGAGAAGCAGAAAAATTAGCATTACTAGAAGCAGGACTGAAAGCAGAAGGAGCCAATACTGAGGCCATAGAAGCGGCCAAGAAAAAATTAAGAGATTTTACTCAAGGCGAGATTGATGGCATCAACAAAGACGCAAAAGCCAAAGAAATAGATGATCAAAAAGAAGCAAGTAGGAAAAGGATAGCAAACTTCAAAGATCTAAAAGTAAAATTAGCAGACACAGAAAAATTAACACAAGAAGAACTTGGACAAGTTGTCAGAGATCAAGCAGGAAAAACTTTAGACGTCCTTGCCACACAAAATAAAAAATTCTTCCAAATACAGAAAGCGGCAAAAATTGCCGCGGCTGTCCAAGACACAGCGGCAGGTATCATGCGAGGTTTTGCACAAGGTGGAATACTTGGATTTGTCTATGCAGGTCTAATCGCGGCGGCGGGAGCGGCACAGATAGCGGCAATCAGAGCACAATCATATCCAGGCAGAGAAATGGGTGGCCCAGTTGATGCAAACAGACCTTACATCGTTGGAGAAGGCGGACCTGAATTGTTCGTTCCTGGCAGATCAGGCACAGTTGTTCCAAACGGAGCGGCCATAGGCGGACAGGTCACAGTTAACTTTAACATACAAGCAATTGACACTTCAGACTTTGATGACCTGTTATTGACAAGACAGGACATGATTGTTGGTTTGATCAACAGAGCAATGAGAGAAAGGGGCAAGAGGGCCATAACGGTATAAAAACATGAGCGGAACATTTCCCACAACAAATTTTACAACTCTAAACTGGAACAGCAATGTCACAGTGAGAGAAACAACATCAATCACTGGCAAGGTTCAGAGATCAAAGACAGGTGGACAATATTGGTCATTTGTTTTACAATCACCACCACTGGACAGGGCAGATTTCATGAGCATCTACAGTTTCATTGTGAGCCAGAATGGTTCGTTTGAATCATTCACTGTGGTGCCACCAGTTGTTGCATCAACCACAGGCACCATGACTGGAACCGTAACATTGACAAACAATGCAGGGTCAACTGTTGCTGTTGGGGGTAGCACAGTCAAGGTCCGTAGCACAGACACAGGCACATTGAAGAAAGGTGACATAATCAAGTTTTCAAACCATGACAAGGTCTATATGTTGACATCAGACACGACATTTGATGGATCATCAACCCTAGACTTGGACATATTTCCACCATTGGTCAACGCTGTGTCAGATACACACACTGTGACATACATTGACGTCCCAGTGAAAGTATTTTTCGTAGAGAATCAACACAGTTATTCGGTGGGACCTGATCTACTTTACACATATGAAATTGAAGTTCGTGAGGATATCTAATGGGCAGAAATATTGCATCAGCAACAGTAACCAAACTAGAAGGTGCCAACGTATTTTATGCGGAGTTGATCCAATTGCATCTCACAGATGCATCGGGCGATGACACCGTTGTCCAATACACCACTGCCAACGTTGATTTAGTTGTAACTACTCCAACCTCGACAACAACTGCATATGTTTCTCAGGGACAGTTCATTAACTTTGGCAATCTTAAAGAAACAGCAGACCTCCAGATACAATCTTTTGATCTAACATTCACAGCAGTTGATACAACAACACTGGCGGCACTGTTACAGTCCGACCAAGGATCAAAAAAATTAAATGGTAGGAGAGTAGTTGTCTACAGGATAGTTTTAGGCAATGATTATTCATTCACAACTGATGATGTATACATGATATTTGATGGAAGCATAAATGGATTTGCAGTTGACCAAGAAGAAACAACAGCAACA
>CENH01005773.1_pt1 | contig 14492 bp, 3 predicted proteins | sample 530171 | NCBI WGS metagenome assembly CENH01 (sample SAMEA2591132, study PRJEB7988) | marine metagenome | biome: marine biome (ENVO:00000447); feature: deep chlorophyll maximum layer (ENVO:xxxxxxxx); material: saline water (ENVO:00002010), including plankton (ENVO:xxxxxxxx) | depth 70 m | reverse complement strand
CCGGTCCAACCGACATTCTAATCGGTGGAACAATAACTAACTCTGCTGGAACATCTACTGCTAAGATTGATTTTGTTGATCGAAGAGGCTTAAGTAATCCTGAGGTTCGTACTTCAGTTAATTCAACGCCAAACATCGGAAGAGTATATCTTAATAAATCATTTACAAATACCTCATCTGGCGATGGATATTGTACAGTTACAATTGAACCCGGTTTCAATTTATATGGTCTTCAATCTAAAACTGAGATACAATCATCGCAAGACTTTAAAGTTAGAAATAGAGTACAAGTCTATCCTACCAAACTTTCGGCAGGTATGTCAACAGCGAATGGACAAAAAGAAGTTGTTTCTGTAGCACTTAAAAAGAATGTTAAATTCCAAACTGATCAAGTGCATAATTTGAGATTAGCAGGTGTTGGTAACGCAATTGATACCTTTACATTTAAAGGAACAGGAACTGCATTAAATCTAGAATCATCAGGGTTACCTACAAGATTAACTTCAAGTAACTCGTCACCATTCGAAGCTGTAAGACAGGCGACCGGTGCTGGTGATTGTCCTACCATTCCAATAGGAACAGAGTTCTTTGGACACGCCCGAGTTGCTGATTCTTTAGACAATCAATTTACATTATTTGCTAAGATTAAGAAGAGTGCTGTTGATGGTGACGGAAAAGGTATATTTGATTTTATTCCTTTAGAACCTTATTCAGGAACAGCTAAATTTGTAAATAATACTACATTTACTCATTCATTACAATATAATAATGATGGTGAAATGTTAACATCAGCAATAACACCAGACACTGAAGAGATTGAAAGATTAAGTTCGGTTACAGTCGACAATCAGATTCGTAGAGCAATCCCAGGTACTGGTACTCGAGTAGCTGAATTTTTCTTAGAAGATGGTAGTGATTACTTTGATCTTCAAGCTTATTTTGATTATAATAAGGATTACATCTCATTCCCACTTACAGATGAACCCGATAATCTATATCTAGAAGCGAAGATAAATCATCTTAGCCAACAAGGTTCTAATGTTGGTGATACACCATCTGTAGCTGTAAGTTTGACGTGGGAAGAACAATAATAGAGAGATGAACCTAAGATGGCAAAACATGTTTTTACTCCATTTCTTACATCAAATTTGGGGACTGATGAACTGGTCTTCAGAACATTATCAGAAGATTTAAATAATTCTCCTGTACCTGTAGATGTAGATATAGTATCCGTTATCCAACCGGGTGACTTTGTTTATGCTCTTACTAAGAACGCAGCAGTTGCAACAGGAAATAGACCTTCTGCTCCAACACTTGGTTCAACATTAGTAGATGATAATGATATTGTTATTCGTGATTCAGAGGGTAATGTCTTAACTTACGACGGCTCTCAACTTTCCAATTTTAAACAAGTAGGTTATTCTATTGCCGACTCTGAAATGGCAAAGGTTTTAAGTATAACTGAATCTGGTGATCAAGTAACAATTAAAATTGATAAAATTTTAAAAACAGATTTATATGGAAGTTATGATCATCCAAGTGATTTTGATGTTATAGGATTTGAAAATGATATTAATAAAATTAATGAAGCTAAAATTGGTTTCGATAGAGAACCACCTCAAAAAGTTCTAATAGATATAGGTCTAAAAGATACAGCAACCAGTAAAGTATTAATAGATGGTGGCCAAAATCTACTTACTACAGAAGGTGAAGTATTTTTTGACTCAGCTTTAAGGTCTGGTAATTCAACTTCTATAAGTGTAAGTAACGACACAAATCAACAACAGTCTGGTGGCCCGGTTACTATAGCAGAACAATTCCCAACTGAATCAGCTGTGTCTTCTTCTTTACTTGGTGTTCCACGCGCTGAGACTCAATTATCTTTATTTTCTGATGTATCTACTTTAGGTATGGATGAAGATAATTGGGAAGTAACAGTTTTCCAAAAATCAAAAATTAGAAATGATGATTGGGAAAATAGAGCATCTGAAGAAGGTGGAAGTCGTTATGTTGGTAAGATGCAAGAAAATATTAGAGAACAGGCTTTAGAACTAACAAGTAATTTATGTCCATATTCTTATCCATGGCCTAATTTAAGTCAAACACGATACCGAGAAGATGAATGGGAAAAATTTAGACGCTTTATAATTTTAGGTAACTTATTATATAAGCATTATGAATTTACTCCATTTGCAGATAGATTTTTAGATCCGTCTAAATGTAATTTAGTTGATATAGAAGTACGAAGAGCAAGTGGTCTTTTAGATAGAGTAGAAATTATAAATTATGGCTCTGGATTAGATGCAACTGAGGTATTTAGATATATCGATATATGGACTGTAACATGGCAAAGAATAAATCGAGACTCTTTTACTGGTACTTCTAAAAATGTTATTAATAATAGTATATTGCAAACTGGTAGTGCTTCAATTGTATCTTTATTAGATTTTATGGAAGATTATTTTGCTACTAAATTTCCTGGTAATACACGAGAGCTAAGAGATAAAAGACAATTATCATTAAGAATATATGAAAACGAATTACAAAGCTTCCTAGGTGATTTTACTTTTGCTAATACTCAGCCTGGATACACTGAAAATAATGATCCTCAAGAAGTAATATTACAAACTAAAGAAACATATCGTTATCAACCTGGTCGTATTTCAGGATTTACATTTGGTACAAGGTGTAATATTGATCCCCGTATGACTGAGAATAAAGCTGAATGGGGTGTTGCTAATGATACAGATCAATATATTTTTCAATTAGCTGGTCCAACACTTAGTATTATACGAAGATCAACTGTTCCTTTAACACAAGGATCGATAGATAAATCAACTAAAAGTCCAATTGCTCAACAATATATTAATGGGCCGGATTGGTTAGAAACTCGAGATGCTGAAATAGATTTAATTACTGGAAAAAGTAAAACACCATATTATGAATTAAAGGTACCACAATATTCTTGGAATATTGATGGCTTGGATGGTTCAGGTCCGTCTGGTTACACAGTAGATATTAAAAATGTTACTATGTGGAAGATTGAGTTCTCATGGTACGGAGCAATAGGTGCATTATTCTATGCATATATTCCAGTAGGAAATGGGGAAGCACGGTGGGTTAAAGTTCACCGTATAGTTATTGAAAACTTATTAACTCGAGCTAACTTACAAGACCCTTATTTTAAAATGAGGTATAATTTACAAATCAATAATCGTTCCGAAAGTATAGAACCACAATATGTATATAAATATGGTTCTTCTGTTTATATCGACGGTGGTGATGAAGGTACTAAAAAATTATTTAATTTTTCATCAGACATTAGAACAGTGCCACAAGATGTCGATACTAATCCAAATACAGCAACACAACAAAATAGATTAGAACCTGTTTTAGGTATCTATCCAAAACGTTTTCTAAAAAATAGTGATGGTGTTGAAATACCGAGTAGGGTTATAGCATATCCTGAAAGTATTAGTGTTGATGCATCAGAATTAATTGAACTCGATTTTAAAGAATGCTCAGCTGGTGTGGGATATGGATTTACTTATGATGATGGTCTTATGTGGGCAAGAGATGCTAGCCCAGCATTTAATCCAAATGCAGAAACAGTATCTGCTGCGTCAGGTGGAGTAAATAATAATATTTTACATAATGTTACTGGCGCTACTGATTTAGAGGGTTCTAGTTTCTTATCTACATCGGTACAAAGATTTGGCGAAAAAGTAAGAGATGATAGTCCAAATGCTGGTAGAACAATTGATTTCTGTTTTGATTTTGAAAATTACCAAGATGCTACAGTTGCTTGGAAATTAAGATTACTTAAAGCCACAGCTCACACTGCTGATAGTGAAGGTAAATTTATACCAACAGAATTTGATTATTTAACTGCGGCCGATGATGGTATCGATAGTCCATTTATTACTAGACATGATCATCATGCTAAATTAATAAACCCTGGTTTTAATGGATATTATATTGATTATGAAGATACACTAAGAGACTCTACAATTACACCTGTTACAGGATCAGAAACAGTTGATCCACCGACTGCTTGTTATGAAACTTTCAGAGTACGGAGAATTGGCGATACCAATAGGTCAGGCGCGGAAGAAGCTTTCTCTCTTGACCCAATAATTGGTGCGAGTGAATACGGTAATAGTGAAGATAAAACTACAACACAATATAGAAAACTTCCAATAAATGAAAATTACCCTATTATATTGTCAAGTTCTAGTACAGGTCAACCAACACATAGAAGTGAACCATGGCACTTAATTCCTAATTCACCATATTATAGTATGAACTCACCTCATGGTGGTGCTTATGGTACTACTTATCAAACTAAATTAATGGGTAAAGACTTTACTGATAGACATGACACTGCATTTACAGCACAATCTTCTGATATAGCAAAAGAATTTGTAACAGATGATATCTCAGGAACAGAAGTATCAAATCCTCGATTCCCATTTAATACAGTTACTAATGGACTAACTACAAAAACTTTTTGTGATAAATCTGTAGCTAGAGAACATACCAACGGAGTTAAAGTTCCCTTTTCTTCTTTATTTGGTAGAACTAAAATAGGAAGAGCAAATGATGCGGTATGTTCAAGTGCTGATGGATTAACAGGAAAAGAAATTACAATGAGATTCCTTAATCCACATGCTGGTTATCGTGCAGATGGTCAAAATAGAAATATCCATAATGGTACTACATCAAAAACAATATGGCCTGAGTTTAGTATTGGATTTAGTATTTATCCACCACACGCTAATTTTGCAAAACATGGTACATTTGATAAAAATGGAACTGAAAGTCGCTTAGTTGATGGTGATTTCATTTCAACTGATTATACTCATAGAGAGATAAATGTAGATATTGAGTTTGCTGTAGAAGGTTATTATGCTGAAACCATGTGGCAAAATGCTGGCAGATTTAGAGAAGACTATAGGATTAAAGCAATTCCAAGTGAAAATAGATTTGATGGTACTGCACAAAATGATGGTGGACGAAAAGGATTAGGTTCTCAATCATCTACTGCTAAAAATGGGGCTCCTGCTATAACTACTAGTATTGGTGGATGGCCTTCGAATATAAAATTAAGTATAGATGAAAAAGTTGAGTATGATGTGCTTTCGGGTGGACTATATGCAAATATAGGAGCATTTAGGTCTGGCATAGGAGCTGATATTAGTTCTGGTCAATATGTAAGATTTCCTAATTTTCCTAATGTTGATGGAAGATACGCATCTTTCGGAGATGATGACGCAGACGTAACTCAAATAGGAATGTTACCTAGTCAAAGTGGAGATGGTTTTATAGTAATAAAAGATTCAACTTTTGATAATCTATTAGCAACTGAATCAATTAAATTTAAAGGTGGAGAAGTAATTGACGATGGTGGTACATCACGAGGATTGATAGCTTCAGAACCAGTAAAATTTGATTATTATGAAGCAACAGGAGGGTTAACAAATTTAGTATATAGAAATAATAATCCCGGTTCATATAATGCTAGTGCTTATTTACTCAGAGTTAATTTTAACCCTTCATCATTTACTTTAACTAAATTACAAGTAACATATGTTAGATTATCATATCCTGATGGCATCAATGGAGCAGGCACAGAAACAGTTAGAGGAATATTAAGTAACGCCGCAGCTAAAACTTTTTATCCGTATGTTAGGCTTAAAAGAGGTAGTCAATTAAACTCAATTAATTATCTTCAAAAGAATGAAAATTCACAAGTAGTTATTTCTCCTGAGTGGCAAGTTTTCGGAGCAGCTCTTATTCATCAACCATTAATGAGCACTGATCCTAAAAAAGCAAATTCTCTTGTTAGTGGGGGAACTGCAGATAAATTGGGTGCAGAAAATTTCAATTCAGTTGCTAGATTATCAGGTCTCTCTGTTGCAAATAAAATTGCTAAACCTTTAAGATTAGCAATAAGTGATCCACAATTTACATCACTCAGTGAAGAAGCATTAAATGGATATTTTCCTGGTGGTATTAGATTATATGATGATAGAAATAAATTAGTAGAAAGAGCTAAAAAGATTGCTTCTTATTATGTTGGCGCTGATACTGGTTTCTCCAGTAGGGTACCTACCTCATCAAAAGGAAAGACAGCATCACTTCCTTTACAAACTATATTTGGTGAAGACCGAACTAAAATTATACCAGATGGTTTTGGAACAAAAGTGTTATTCTTATCAGCTCAAAAAGTGAACTTAGACGATGGTAGCCCTTCAGCTACTGCAAAAGTAAAAGTGTCAATGAACGTTAGCGAGATATAAATAGCAATATGGCCGAAGAAACTTCAATTATATATGGTATTAATGCAACTGGCGGTCTCGGTGAGGTTGAGAATTTTGATCAGGCATTAAAAAATCTAGGCCTTGACCCAGTTGATTTAAATAAAATTGGAGCCATAGCAAATTCTAGTACTGGTTTAGATCGACAAGAATTTTATACACTATCTGGTTCAGACGAAAATTTGTTTCGAAGAATCAGTAACACTTTTGCTGCATCTGAAGATATTGTATTTTCAGCAGAAAAATCAGCAGGTTCTTCATTGTCAACAACTCAGACCGGTGACGGACCTGGCATAGATGGTAATCTTATTGTAAATGGTCCAATCGGTGCACCAGCAATAAGATTTTTCACAAATGCTTTATTACAGACAGGAACAAATAATCACGAACCAGTAGATATTTCTACATCTCGAGTATCATCTTGGAATAGACAAGGAACTACTCTTAGTTATGGTGGTGATTTACTTATCGATAGTGGAAGTATTACAGGCGCTACTGGCAAGAGAAACGCTAAAGGAAGTTCCGCATATACATCAGCTGATAGAAGTGGTTATACAAATAATGATGATCTAACTACTAACTCACCTGCACTAGGTGTTGGTTCATTTATTATTGATGGTACAGCTGGCTTAACAGCTATTACTCCTAAAACATTTTCTGCAGAACAACCAACTCATAAATTAAAAGCTACTATTAATGGTTATACGTATTATATGTATGCAATGAAAAATATTCCATTAATATTCAGTGGAACTTTTAAAGGTAGAGGTAGTTCGACGGCAGTAGCTGAGGTTGAAGCTTCTAGTGGATTTCCAAGTTTTAGGGTTATTAGAAAAAGTGACGGATTAACTCAGGATACTTTAAATCAAACTGAATTATTTGTTAGTAATACTGACACAAGTGAAAGAGATATAGAAGTATATATTAATCCAAAAATAATTACTAAGATTGATTTATCAGGAGATAGTTCAACCGCGTTAAATATTACTAATTTTCCAAATGCAGAATATGATGCATTAAATAGTTTAAATTTTTCTTCAAATTTAATTGAGACAATGCCAAACTTTAAACAGATTGCACCTAGTTTAAATATTCTTAATCTTCAAGATAACCCCTTATTTAAATCACCAGAAGGTAGTAGATTTGAGGATAATAGATTAACACAGACTCTATTGAATAAATTACCAGCAGGAGATAGTACTACTGACACCGATGGTATAACTACATTAAACATTAGTGGATGTTTTGATAATGAAGTTACTGGTAGCTTTAAAAATACTTTTCCAAATATGACACTTTTAAATATAAGTGGTAATAATTCTATTCGTTTAAATTCTCCTATCATGCCTGAAATACCAAGTACAGTAACTGAATATAATGTTAAGAATACAGGTTTTCAGGTTATACCAGGTACAGCAGTTTGTAAAACAATTAATGATACACCTCTTGTAGGAGCAGACCTTAGAATTGATGGTGCTGTCAATGGGCGAGGTAAACTTCGGATTCAAAGAAGAAAAGATTTATTTGAAGTTATAGTCGATTCACCAGGTGGATATTATACTGCTAACGGTCAGAAGAGAATTTCAATCCATGACCCAAATACTGAGTTTGCAAACGGAGGTGTGATTGGAGTGTCATCCCCACACGGTATTCCATTTGGTAATATTGTTTGTAATATAGCTAGCGGAAGTATTCAGGATGCTTATTTCTCTCCTGCAGGATGTTATAGTAATGGACCGACTGGTGGAGTTGACGGCCATAGTGATACACCTAAACCTTGGGATGTAAGAGCAGCTGGAAGAGCTTTTGCTGTTGCTAATAGTCAACCAACTGAATTTGTTAAATTAGGATATTATGTTGATGGTGGACTATTCAGTAGTCCTATGAGTATGATAACATTTAGATCAGCTGGAGATGGTGTTATTAATGGTGTTAATAATAGAACACATGCATTTATGAATAACACTATGCCACAACAAACATATCTAAGTGCTGGTGTTAGTGCTTCTCCACATTCATCTTATAATTCCGATTTCGAAACATGGGATGGCGATGGTTGTGATAGACATGGTATTCCAAATTTTACTGGGTTCACAAAACTTAAAACTTTCAATGTTAGAAGTGGGGGAGATGTTTACAATAGTCTTAGTACTACTAATAATAAATTAGAAAATTATTATGGTAAAGGTGGATTTAAAAAAACAACTGTTAAAGATATTTGTGAAGCATTTACTCTTATAGATTCACCAACTGGGTCATATAAATTTTCTGGTTGTAGTGCTTTAAGTACTGTTTATTTAGATTTATTTAACTTAAGAGGAAAATTACCTAAATTTACTGGTAACACAAGCTTAAATGTGTGGAGAACTCATTCTCTTACAACATATGACCACCAATCTTCAACATCTAATAGTCCTGTTGGCTTACCTCACGATCAGTTTGATTCATGTTTGAATAAAATTACTTATTGTAGATTTCAATTTAATTCAGCAAATAATAATAATGGATTAAGAAGATATTATGATGTTGCTGAAACAGGTGGCCCATTCGGAGATTCTCCTGAGCCTGCTAGGACAGGTGGAGTTTCAACTATAGGTGGCTATACAAAAGCATCCTTTGATCCGTCTAATATCTATAACAATCCTGGTAGAGTGAAATGGGATACTACATTTAATTATAATCCAGCGCCATTTGGTCGACAAGACACTCCAGCTGGTCCAATGTCAACTGATAAACTAACAAAGATTCGTGTTTTTGCTTGGTTCAATTCAAGATCAACTCACGGCCCTTTACCATCATTTTTAGGTGCTGAAGGTGGTCCTTATTGGTGTCACATGGGAAATAATAAGTTCGGAGATGATTATACATATACGATGGATGATGGTAAAACAAAAACTATATCTGGTGGATTATTTCAAGATTATCATTTTTCAAATCCAACTAAGAATCATATTAGATTTTGGTGGGTTTATGGTAATAAATTAAAAGGTAACATTGATTTTGCTAAACTTGTAAATCCTGATAATACAACTACCGATGACCCTATTAGATTAGAACAATTTCATGTCGCTAATAATGAATTAGATAAAATTGCAAACTGGGGTAATACCTCATTACCAAAACTAAAATATATGTGGGCTTTTGATGCATTTAGAGGTGCTGAAGGAGCTAATAATAGTTCTAGTGGAACTGAATATGAAATACCATCCATGGCAGGTAAATTACCAGTAATCAGATTAATGAGATTAGATAATACTCAAGGCACCGGGTTTGGTCCTTTTAATAAATTTGAAGATAGTACTTTAGAAAACTTTTTTGCTGGTTGTAATGAACTGAGAGAATTAAATTTAACTGGTAATAAATTTAACGGTGATGAAGTAATGCATGTTTTAAAGGCCTTGAAAAATTTAACAGACTCCGGTGGAAGACAAAATATTAAAGTATTATTCAATAAACAAAAGGGTTCAACTGGTGGATTATTAGATTTTAGAATTGTTGAAGATGGTAATACATTAGCAAATGGAGCGCGTTCTATTGAAGATAATAGATTTATTCAAGATTTAGAAAACCCTTCAGGAAACTATAAGTTTTCAATATCGGGGCTTCGTACTAGTATTATACCTGATCCACCTAATGCTCCTAATTTTACAGTTACCCTTAGTTTCGATTCAACTCGACAATTAGTTTCCGGTACTAACCTTGGTCCGTTAGTAGGTGCTGAAACACAAGCTGCTATTTTGGGTGGAACAATACCAGTAACTCTTAATATCAATCAACCAGCAACAGGAACAAGAAAACTTGTAATATTAAAACAACAATGGGATAATGATATAACAACAGTAGCAGAATTAACAACGGGCCTTGGCGGAGCTATAGTATTTACTGATAAAATTAGAATGAGCGGAACAGAAACTGATCTCAATCTATTAGATTCTAGTTGGGTAACAGATACTGGTGCTGAACAAACAGTAAAATATATTTTACGAGCTGAAGGTCTAAATGATGAATCAGGCACAGTAGCTTCTACATCACTTAAATTTATTAACATAACACAAACGGTATAAGAAAATGGCAACAGGATTACCAGGTTTTACAGTAAAGAATAATCTCGGAGAGATTTCTGCGGGTAATCTTGCTATAAGTAACTTGATTTCTGGTAGTAGTAAACCATTTAATTTTCAAGCCTTAGATATTTTTAGATCAAACTTTAAAACAACAGCCACATTATCTTGGATACCTAATAATATAATATTAACAATACCTCTTGATCCTACCTTTGTTCTAGATACACCAGATTTACAAATAGACGTTGGTAGTAATGTGAATTTAAGTCCTGGTGTTACAACTAACTTGGGAATAACAAATTCTGATTTATTAATTACTGAACCTACAGGCCCTGAGAATGCTACAGGCACACAACAAATTAATAGCATAACAAGATCACGACTTGCGGATACCGCTAGCATTATACTTTCAGGCACTGCAAATTTAAGTAGAGAATTAGCTGATCCTAATAGAACAATAAAAATTCAAAAACAAAATAATGCTAGTTATTCTCCTGTTACTGGTAAATTTACATTTGGTAAAGATATTAACTTTGTATTTACTAATGGAGATCAAATAACAAGTATAGATATTAAAAACTTTAGTCCTGTAACTCCAATAGATTCACCAAAAGATGGTGTATCAATATATCCATTAGTTATTTTTGATTCTCAATATGACACAGATAATAAACAACACTCTTTTAGACTTAAAAGAAGTACAGCTGTAAGTGACACACCTATCCTTTTCAACTCAAGAGAATTAACAAGTGATTCACCAGATTCGCCAGCTAAATTAACATTTGATCCTAGAAGTATTATTAATTTTACTCGTACTAATCCAGTTTCTCAAGCCAATCTTTTAAGTATAGTTCCACCTGTTTTAAAATTTGGTGAGATTGAAGATTTGGATGAAATAGAAGCAAATAAAACTGGTACCTTTGGGGATATTACAATTTTATTCAATGGTATGGATACTAATGCTACTATAAGTTATGGGTATCAAAGTTCTAATGCTTCTGATGATTCAGAAGAACCTAGTTCAAGTGATTATACTAGATTTAAACAAAGACTAGATGACATTAACAACGACATAGATTTATCTCGGACAATAATAGCTACTAAGCTTGATAAGAGAAAAAATTATGTTAACAGTACTAGTAATGAATTTATTGTAAATGGTCCTATTGTAATACAAGACCCTGATGTATTAAATTCACCTAAAGGAGTTCTTGGTTTTCTTAATTCACCAGCCGGCTTAGTACCTGCACCATATATTAAAGAAAGTGATACATTTACACGAGCATTCTCTACATTTGACGGACCATGGACAACAGTTTTAGATACTAAGAACAGCCCCCGTAGCGGATTAATAACAAAAGGTGCACCCGGTGATGATGATTATGTACAAGATTTAGTAGTAAATGAACTAGTATTTAGAAATTCCTTTAATATTGAAAGGTTTAGTTCACCTACTAATATTCTTGATGCTGATGATATAGCAGTGGGAGATTCGCCAGTAACTAATTTTGATTTTAAAATGCCTATTAAGGTAGAAGAGACAGACCCAATTACGGGTGAAATAAACGAGGTTGATTATTTCTTATTGTTAAAAAGTGAATAATCATAATAAATAGAAGATGAGTAATAGCCCTAACAGTCCATTACAAGCAGAGTTTAGAGAGCTCTACGTAGATTTACGTGGTAGCCCTCAAATCAATTTAAACTTTTCTCCGTCGCCAGATACTCCAAGCGCAACGGGTTATTCATCTAGTCCTGGTGACCCATTAAGATTTAATAGAGGAAGTCCAAGTGGCCGGCCTTTCGGTGGTCCAATTAGATTTGCATCTCCATTATTATCAGCTCCAATAAGAAGCTCAGTAGAATTTACTGGTTATAGTAGTGAAGGTATTTTAAGAAGTAATAATTTTGCTGATGTGCCTGATGGTAAAAAAGGAATAACTAATATTTTAACAAATGCATTTGGTGTAGAATACACTTATGAAGATATTGCAATTGTAAATAGTATATCAACTACTTCATTTAATAGAAGCAGAGCTTATGTTAGATTATATGATGATCAGACTACTAAAAATTATAGAATTGTACAAAAGGATGCTGAAAAAACTTTAGAAAGTGGTATTGCACCAGACGCAGTACCTCTTCAAACTATAAGCAATCAATCAGCTCAAATAGATGCATTCTTAGGTTCACCATCTACTTTACACGCAGGAGACGGATTAGTAGGAAGATTTTATTCGTGGAGTAATCTATATGGAAACTCAGCTGATGATTTAGTATCAACTGGAGGTGGAACATATGTTGAAAATCAAAATGCCGACGATAATCCACAATATGCATCACCGAATAATTATGTACAAGCTGAACCATCAGAAATTTTCTTTTCTTTTAGTGAAAATGAATTATTAAATGTTGAACCAGTTGAAGTAACAAAAGAATGGAACAATGGCTTTTTCAATTTTGGAAGGGGTGGATTACATCCTACATTTACTAATAAAGCAGGAGTGGTTCAATATAAAGGATATTATAATACAGGTATACCAATTTTCGAAAAATCAACTGGAGCCAACGGATTAGGGTTTGATGAAAGATTATATATCGTTGAAAATAATGGAGCTATTGATGAAGATCAAACCGATTTAGCTCGTACAACTGTTCCTGTTATATGGAAGTTTTGGAAATTAGATGCTAACGGTGATAGAATAAATAGTGACCCTGATATTTTTGCAAGATATGCTCCTAAATTTGAAGACACTAATTCTCCAGCTTATAAATTTACCTCTGCAGCTGATTCTCGAGTTTCTATTAATGATAAACTACACCAAGATAACGCATTTGATACAACTAGTGATTGTCCTAGTAATATTTTAACAGCTAATCATGGAACTTCTTATATAATAGCACCTAGAGTAGATGATACTCCTCGTGCGCCTTTACCTTCTATAATACCATTTTCACAAAATGAATATTATGAAACTGAATTATATTTCATTTTAGCTCCCAGAGTTGGTGAAAGAATAGGTAAAAAAACAGTAATGTTATGTCGCCATGATGACGTTAATAATGCTTTAAAACCTTTACCGCCTTGGAGATTCCATTCTCAGAATCCTCTAAAACAATCTAATAGAGGTGAAGCAAAATTATTTTATGAAAATAAGATTCCTAAACACGGCAGTCAATCTGATCTTTCTCCTAATGCACACATAAACGCATTTGGTGAAGCAACCATTATTGGTGCCGGAAATGGTGGTGGAACTAATTATCGTTCTTTAGTATCTAATACAAGAATAAGAAGTTTATATAAACCACCAGTCAACTGGACAGACATCTATAAAGGTCAGGGTAATGCACAAGGGAGAATGTTTCAAAATCAAGTTGATTTTGGTAATGTGTTTACTACTGTTTATAGTGACGACCGAAATGGGGGATTAACTGATTTTGGAGTTACGGAAGGTAACTTAGTTATCGACGCTCATAGTACACCGAATAATGGTGTATTCGATACATTTACATATGTCGATAAAATCATGCGTAACCGAGATATACATTTAAGTAAATCAACTATACGACTTAAGAATAGAAGTACAGTGAAAGCTAATCACACTGGCACATCTGTTAATGTTATACCAAAATATGTTGATCATGTAGGATTAAAAGGATATGGTTTTGGTTTAATTAGAGCTGCCGCAGGATTAGGTCCACAGGACGAAGATTTATGTTATATGTCACCACAATTTTATTATGGTGAATCTCCATCTGTAAGAGATGTAGTAATACCTATGGATTACACTGATACTAAATGGATTCAAGTATTTGACACCAACGGCTCACCTGTTATTTCTCAAAAGAATGCTTCAGGTTATCCTAATATACCATTAAATAGAATTACAAACGGAGTAGTAACTCAAGACATTCCACAAAATTCACCTGACGGAAGTTTAGGAGTTGCTTATCCTACTTACCATGGACCAACTGGTCATTTTAGACAAACAGCTTCGGAAGCTTCTAATGACCAATATAATTTAATTCCATCAGGAGAGTTTTTCTTTGTTTATCATTCAAAAGGTTTAATTGATAAATCAATGGACGGAATGGGAAAAGATACTCC
>CENH01032352.1_pt1 | contig 14631 bp, 19 predicted proteins | sample 530171 | NCBI WGS metagenome assembly CENH01 (sample SAMEA2591132, study PRJEB7988) | marine metagenome | biome: marine biome (ENVO:00000447); feature: deep chlorophyll maximum layer (ENVO:xxxxxxxx); material: saline water (ENVO:00002010), including plankton (ENVO:xxxxxxxx) | depth 70 m | reverse complement strand
AAAAAGCTGGAAGAATTAATTTAGCTAAAAAAATAAATAATAGAGCTACTCATTACGCTAATAAACATGATGATGTATTTCAAAGCGCAATTAGAGAAGGAATGGTTCCTAAAGCATCAGGGTTTTTAGGAAAAGCATTGCCTGGATATGAAAATACAATAATAAAGTTAGCTGCAAAAAATCCTAAACACGCACGAGCTTTAAATCTTTTTGCTAACAATATGGGGACTATGGCTCTTGTAGGTCAAACTAAATTACCATTACAACTAGAGGGAAGATTAGAACAACTTACTTTTGACGCAGCTTCAGGAGTTGTGTTTTCTGTAGCTGGTTTACCTACTATGTTAGGATACGCTTCTAAGGGTGTTAAATACGGTGCAGAACCTTTGTCATTGATGGGAGCTGGTATGTATTCTGATTTAGGTCAAACTGACATGAGTTTAGAAGAAAGAATGATACATGGTTCTGCTTTAGTTGGATTTCATTATGCTAGACAAGGACTAAATTCATTACAAATTAAAGAAAAAATAGGATACGCTTTAAGACTTGCAAACCCTAAACTTTCTGAGTCTAGGTTAAATGATGTTATGGCATCTAAAGGAATGAATAATGTTGTAGAAGCTTCTATGAAAGAGTCTATAAAAAAACCAACATATTCAGAAAAAAATAATCTAGAAAGAGTAGTTGAATTACTAAGAATAGAAAACCCAACTAAAGATAACGCAAAACATAGGGCTGTATATAGAGACATAGACACAGGACAAGTATCTACTGTTCTTGGTGGCAGTAGGCCAGATGTATTGAAAAAATTTCAAGACAAATTTAGTAAAAACATATCTCCTCTCAGAACAACACCACAAGGTAAAGACCTATCTCCAACTGAAAAACAAAAACTTAAAGATATAAAATCACATGAAAAAGAGTTGAGAGAAGCTCTTGAATCTAATAGAAGTTATAAAGTAACTGAAAATGTACAAAAACCAACAGAACAGTTATTTGTAGACCCTCTAAAACGTAGGGGGGAACAACCTTTCGACAATAGACAAGCAATAAGTGTAGACAAAACTAAACAAGTTGCAGATAAAGGTTTAGAAGGAATAAGTTTTAAAGTTGGTGATATGGTAAGAATACCTAAATATGATACTGAGACAGGTCAGATTGATTATACAAAAGCGGGTTTTGGTAAATATATAGGTCGAATGACTGATTTTACAAAAGCTGATAGACAAAATTTTATTATGCCTGAATGGATGAAAAGAGAACCATATAAAGGTGTTAATTTTTTTGGTAATGTTCCTATATTTGAAATTCAAACCCATGGTGGTTCTAGAAAACAGGTAATAGCATTAGATGGTCAAATACCAAGAAGGGTAAAAGAAGCTGTAGAAAAAGCAAATCAGCAAGAAAGACCATCTTTAGATAAGAACAAAGAAAATCCAAGATTTAAAGAAATATCAGAAAATCCTATTCTTTTCCAACAATTTCAACAAGGACAAAGAACTTTTCAATGGAATGTTAATAGTCCATTATTAAAATTATTAATGACTGATAAACCTAGAGGTGGAGCTAATAAACAAATTACACAATTAGTTACGGTTCCTAAAAGTAGACCTCCAAATAAAAAAGAGTTATCTAAGTTTATTAAAGAAACTGGTTTTAAGGATAATCAAGAATCTACTTTCTATAAAAGTGAAAAAGGTAAATTTGCTATAGAAAGAGAAGTTTCAGGAAGAACAGCTGAAGATAATTTCACATATCACGCTCAAGAAGTAAAAGCTTATAGAAGAGCTTGGGAAGATAATAAAGGTGGATTTTTTGGAGCTAGACAAACATCACCATATAATACACAAATGTTTAAAGATATACACGCATCAGCGGCAAAAGCAGGATATAATAAATCTAGAAAACAATTGTATGAAGATTTTACAGAAGGTAAATATAAAAATGTAGATAATAAAGTTACAGAGTTTGTTGAAAAAGAATATACTTTTTACGCTCCTAATAGACTTACAAAATTAAAACTTTCTGATGGTAAATCTGCTTTTCCAAAAGGAGATGTTACTCCAGATAGAGCTTTAGCTTATCAAAAAGACCAATTAGAATTACTTGCTAGAAGATTATCTGATGAACGTATAAAAGAAAGAATAAGATTTGAACAATTTAGAAATGCTGACATATCTCAATATCCTGATATAAATAAATTAGAAAAAACTGCTAAAATAGATAAAGATGTTTATGAATCTTATCCAGAATTAAATCCATCTAATGACGCTCCTTTTACTGTAAACTTTCAATGGAATTATAGAACTACAAATAAAATACAACCAAAATCATCCGTAGCTATGAGAAATGGAAAGATTGCTACGTTTAAAACAGAGGCAGACGCTGAATCGTTTGCTAGAGAATATTGGTTAAACGCTAATTCTTTAGAATCTATGTTGTCTAATACAGTTCAAACTGCTAAAAATTTACAAGGCCCTGAATATGCAATATGGGAAAAACAACGTAGAAAATTAAAACAAGTACAAAAAGAAGAAAAAATGCCTGATGCAGAATATAGATTTTTATTAGAAAATATATATCCTGAAAGCAGAGGTTCTTCTAAAAATATGACGTTTGATGAATTAAAAGGAGCTACAAGCATTATTAGTAATGATGGAAACTCCATAACATATAATAGTAAACAGACATCTATTGTGCCCCCAGTAACAATGCAAAGTAATATACAAAGCAAATATAGAAGATTTACTCAAAAAGCATCTGAATATGTTCTACCTATTTATACACAGTTAATGATGTCTACATCAAAAGCTGGTCAATTATTAGGAAGAAGAATGGTAAAACATGAGTTAGCTAGACAATCTATAACAGGAGATTTTTCTCAATTTAAGATAGAATTTAAAAAAGCTTTTAATTTAAAAAATAAAGATTTTGATAATTTTTCAACTTTAATTGATAGAAAATATAAAGATTTTTACGATAAATCTTTAGATAAATACGATACAAATAGTATGATAAGAGTTTATACTGCTTTTAGACATAAAGTTTTAGCTGAGTATATGATAAACAAAGGAGTAGAGGTTCGCAACGCAAAGACAACAAATGCTCAACATGAAAAATTATTTGAGTCTTATGATTCCAAAGGAAAGTTTATAGAATTAGAAAATGGATATGATGCTATAAGATTAGTAGAGGGTATATCATTTCTAGATAGTAATGGAGCTTTAGCAATGCCAAAAGGATTTGCAAAGGTTTTAAAAAATACAGAAAAGAACAAGTTGATTTCTTTGAATCAAGAAGGTAGAGAAACTTTAACTACTAAATTTCCAATAGCAGATGACTATATAAAAACATTAAGAACTTTTAATCCTCAAACAGGAAAGTATGATGGTGGTTGGGTTATAGTCGATAAGACTAGATATGCTTTTAACTGGACTGATAAAAATAATTATTCAGTTACAGAATTGACTAACAGAGTAGAAAGAAAAAATCCTAAAAAAGAATCTGATAAGTATGTTGTTGTACATAATAAAGATGGAGCTTATGGAAAATTTAATCATCATATAGAAAAAAATTATTTGACCAGAATGATTACAAATGAGTTCAAAGAATTAGTTGGTCTAAATGAAGATTTTAGATTGGGTGTAGCTGATGTTATAGCTACTACAGACCCAACGTTTATGAAAATGCAAGGTAATCAATCATTCAAACAACAAGAAGCATTAAAATATATAAACAATATAGATAAGTTTTGGAGAGACCAATCTGGAGTATTTGGTACACAATACACTAGAATAGCTGAATTACCACCAGTAATAGCGATAGAACAAGGAACTAACAGAATTATCAAATTAAAATCTTTTAAAGATAGTAATGGTAATCCTGTGTCTAAAGGTTCTAGAGTTGTAGATAAAGATGGGGTAGGTAGAGATGTAGGTAGGGTAATAGATGTATATGAAAGAAGTTTTGATAAGATACTTAGTAGGTATGGACAAAACATTGCTCACATATCACCTACTTTTGAATATTTTGGTAGAGGTGGAGCAAAAAGTGACCAATCTCTAAAGGAGATAAATAAAATAGCTCTAGAATCTAATGAGTCATTTGCTAACTGGGCTAAAGAGTCGTTAGAATTACAACTTAACGCAGTCCAAAAAGACGCTTGGTATTACAGGGCGGCTAGTAGATTAACATCTGTTACAGCTCAAATAGGTTTATCTTCTCCTCTATCTGGTTACAAAAACTTTATTTTAGGTCAACAAAGTAATGCAACAGTATTTGGTTTCAGAGGAGCTATGAATGGATTGTTCAACTCTTTAGCAAATCCTAAAAGTATGTCAAATTTAACTGGTAGAATTGGTGGTAAGGACGCAGGTGTTCACGAGTTGTTGTCAGGTAGAATTGTATACTCAAAATATAATCCAGGCATGATGAGACAAACTGAGATTATAAATAGAATAGTCAGTGCATCGATAGCAGAACCAGCGTTAAGAATGCATATAGACAATCTGAATAATGTCAAAAGTCCTATGAATACAGGAGTGTCTAAAGAATCTTCTATGAGAACATTGACTGATGTTTTCAAATTTACAGACAAACAAATTTCTGACTTAGTGAACTTAGGTAGTACACAAATGCACACAAGACCAGAGTTAATACAACAAGCTCAACAAATGTCACATTTAATAACTCAAGGTGGCCCAAGTTTACCTTTTGTACCAAAATGGATGGGTAAGAATTGGGCTAAACCATTAACTCTATTTTATAGAGTAGCGTATAGAATGTCAGAAAACATAGCAAACTCAGTTATAAAACCAATTATAACAGATGGTAACCCTGTTCCTATATTAAGATACATATCAATGTTACCTGTTACAGGAGCTGCTATATTTAGTGCTCATTTTAGAGCTTTAGGAGAAGACACAAGAAACAGATTTAAAACACAATCAGAACAATTATATGAATTAGCTTTAAGAGCTGAGGGTTTAGGTATAGCAAGTAATGCTATGGATGATTATGGAAACGTTGTTGATTCTTTTCAACCAGCTACAGTAAGAGCTGTTAAATCATTAGTTACTAATACGTTAGCTTTAGTTAGTGGTAAAAAGTTTGTAGGGCAAACATTGAAAGACTTAACGACAGAAAATGTAGTTTTTCTTGATAGAGTTTTAACTGTGTATGAAAATCAAAATTTGCCTGACAGAAAAAAATACAATGATTCTCAAAGAAGACAAAGACAATTTGTTAACGTATATTTTAAAAAGACACCATATCTTGGTGATGAGCTATCATCATTAACTACTAAAAGTCCATATTACAGAGCGGTAAAAGAAGTCTTTTGGTCTAACGCTAGTCCAGAGGAAAAAGCTCAAGTTTATTATGCGGCTAGAAACTATGTATCTCAATCTGTTGTAAATAGTAATCCATCATTAATAAAAATACCACATAAAGCTAAAAAAGAAGCTAAGTCAAATCTTAAAACTATACTCACGTCACAAAGACCAATACCTAGTTCTTGGCGTAAAAGACGTGCAACTGAAGGAAAGACAAGATATGATTTATATATGTCAAAGATAGATGATAAAACAAAAGCAGAAGAAATGGAAATAGAAAATATTTATCAAAAAAGATTAAGAGAAATGAATTTTGCTATAAGTAAATTTAGAAATCAATTTGACAAAGACCCATTTTTACCACCTATGGATACTGATTCTAGTGTCAGTTCTCAAATTAGACCATCAACAGAATCTAAAATTCCACAACTACAATACTAAGGAAATATTATGCAAAATTTATTAGAAATGATTATGGGACAACCATCAGCTATGGCTCCTGCTGACGCTACACAATATGGTATGGATTTACCAATTATGGAAGAAGAAGAAACACTTAATATTCCTGATACAGCTCATTCATTTATTGACAAAGAGATAGGTAGTATGAGTCAAATGCAACCTCAAGTAGAAGGAACAGGATTGGGATTATTAGAATTAGCTGGTAAAATGATTTCTCCTGCGTCTGTTCAAAAATTACCACAAATGTTAAAAGACAGTAGAGGTTATCTAAAAAGATTGCAAAGTCTCAAAATTGGTACACGAAAAAAATTAGTAGATATAGCTAATAATAGGGATTACGACTCGATGAATCCTGAAGACATAAAAAAAGCTTTAGATACTAACAAAGCAATGATGCAAATGGCGATAGACAGAGAAGCGGAGATGGAAAAAACTAAATCTCTTATAGATTTTCTTGAAAGATATAGAAAGTTAGGATTTTAAAATGGAAAATTTATTATCATTATTAGGAAACCCAATGCAATTGCGTGGTCAAATTGGAGACCAGAAACAAACAACGCCTTTAGAATTTGCTGAAGGGGGTAGATATACAGACCAAGAAGAATTAGTAAATTATATGAATAGTTTATTTACCTTTTCTACTCAACCCAACAGACCTATAAGAATTGCTGATGCCCCTGAATACGATGATGACCCAATGTCAGAAAATTCAGCAGCGTTAAATAATAAAACAAAATTAATGATAAACTTATTGCAAACAGGTTATTTTGGAAAAAATCCTAATCCAAAGCATTTAAAAAATATGTGGGAAACTGATTTAAGAAAAATAGATTTTAGACCAGTTCTTCAGTAATAATGACAAATGAGCAGTTGTGGGTAAAAGCTTTACTTTCTTGGGAGTCAGAAGGATTACCAGTAAAAAAGAGAACAGAAATATTACAAGCGTTCAAAGATGGTAAGATTACACTAAAAAATCTACAAGTTTGTTTAGATAGGATACAAGATATAAGGCAAGGATGGTAGCAGAAGGTGTCTAACTCTTAACATACAAGACTTTTATTGCAAACTTGATATACAAGTCGTCTACAATATATAACAGGGTTCAAACGGTTATTTGTATTTGTTAATTTGTGAAATTAATGAGTATATTTCTAAAAAATAGAAGGTATCTCAAAGTCCTGCAATATCAAACTCAATTGAAATCTCAAAACTTATTTATGTCCAAACCCTATTATATATATATTATATAATATAAACTATATAAGCTATTAACAGCTTAAGCTTAAGCTTATTAAGTCACTTCCTCTAAATTTGTAAATTTAGGAGGGGCAGAATCATTGTTCCTAGCGCCAACTAAGGTTTTATCTTCTTTTTCTTTCCACCCCTCTTCTTCTATTATTATAGCGTGTAATAACATTAAATAATTTCTAGCATCTCTAATCCTACCTGATATGCTTTCATCACAAAATTCTTTGCCTGTCAATACGTAGTTACGTATACTGTCTATGTGTTTTAATAAATATATCATTGCGACAAAAGAAGATTTACATTTCATTCTTTCTCCCAATGAATGGAAATTAGCTAACTTATCTATGTCTGATACCGTATACTCAACGCCTTTATCACGCATCAAAATCATTTCTTTTCTGTATTCTTGTTTAGAAAACTTAAAAAAATCATCAACGTTCATATCATATCCTCTATCTCAGGCACATACAACTCTACACCACAATCTTCACATGTGTAAGACTCAGGTGTGTTTGTATCTTCTTCATAAGGTTGGTAATATCTATTTCTGTGTTCACATTTAGTATTTACATCTTCTATATCTTTTACTATAAAACCATCATTTGTTAAATACCATTCTCTTGGTGTATCTGTCATACAAATAACTCCTGCTGTCTAAATCTTTCGTTTGCAACGTCTATGTAATCTAAGTTTAACTCTATACCCAACCATTTCCTACCTAATCTTTGAGCTACCCAACCAGTTGTACCACTACCAAAGAATGGGTCTAATACAATGTCATCTTTTTTAGAACCAGCTTTTATACATAGTTCAGGTAGTTTTTCAGGAAATGTAGCGAAATGGGCCCCTGCGTATGGTTTGACTGGTATCTTCCATACACTTTTCATATTTGCACCATCCTTCATTTCAAAAAAACCTTGAGGTGTAGATTGTAACTTAGTTTTCATACCTAACTCTGAATTACCCTTCTTACCACCAAACTGTGAACCACCAGTTGTACCCTCTGCATATGGTTGTTTTATAGACTCATAGTCAAAATAATACTCAGTAGATTGTGAGAATAAAAAGATATACTCGTGAGATTTTGTACACCTATCTTTGACTGACTCAGGCATAGGATTAGGCTTATCCCATATGATGTCTTGACGTAAGTACCACCCATCTTTTTGTAGTCCTAGAGCTGACCTCCATGGTATACCAACTAACTGTTTATCTCTGTATGTATCCCCTATATTCAACCAAAATGTACCATCTTTACGTAAGACTCGTTTTATCTCTTGACCTATCTCTACTAATTTTTCTACGTACAATTCTGGTGTTTTTTCCAGACCAAACTGACCATCAGATTGATAATCACGTAAAGCCCAATAAGGTGGACTTGTACAAACCATTTGTACATAATCATCAGGTATGTCTTTTAGACGTTGCAAAACGTCTCCATGTAGTATTGTGTTTTTCATAATTATTTGCAGTTTCAGTTTCTAGACTATGTACTGCTAAAAAGTCTGCTTCTTAGAGTTAAAAAGGTAATTCTTCTTCACTCTGCTTTTTTTGTTCTTGTTGACCCTCTTGTGTGTCCTCTGATACCTTTACAGATATGTACCTTTTGCCACCTTGTGATACATTTTTCCAACCTGCTAGTTTAAACTGATTACCATCGACATTTATGTTGCCTACAAAATCAGGTCTACTATCACCTTGTTCTTTGTATTGGTTAGCAAAAAGCACACCTGAATTGGTATTATCATATTCAGCCATATTCTATTGCTCCTTGTTTAGGTTAAGTAAGATAGTTTGCTAATCGGAACTAACACCATCTTACTATCATTATTGTCTCCACCCATAACTACTCGGGCTTCTTTTCTTGAGACTAATCTTCTAATTTTTTTTCTTAACTTACTTACTTTAAACATAAATAACGTATCTATATCTCCATTGTCTGACAATATATGTATCCACCAATCAGCGTTTGTAACAGATATACCACTAGGGTAACCTTTGTACGATACTTCTATAGCTATGTTGCCAGTAATCTTCCACATATCTCTCTCTGTCTTTACCTCTATTGCACCCCTACCTTGAAATATGTTTTTTACTTTTTGTTCATACACTTGACCAAAGTCTAAGTCTATATCAAAGTTATTCACTTTAGTCTGCCGTTAAAACCAAATGTTAACTCTTCTTTAATTTCTCTATATCTATCTAATGTTGCTTGATTAGGTTCTCTACCTTTTTTTCTAATATTATCAATAGCGTCCTTATAAGCTCTAACCATTAAATATTTTTCATTTATATTTATTATTTTTTCCATTTTTTTGCCACTTTCAGTAAAAAACAAAACATGTCAAAAGGAATTGATATATAAGGTATGTCTCTGTCCATTCTAAATACTACTCCATGTTCCTCTTTTTCAGGTAATACCCAAGCTGGAACTTTCTTTCTTCTTTTACAACCATAGTATCTATCTTCAATTTCAATGTCTCCTTGTTCATGTTGAGCTCCACCCCTATCTCTGTTAAAAGCTGTCAAGCCGTATTCTTTAGCTATGTTTACCGCTTGTCTTTGTAGTTCCGCTCCTCTTTGTCTGTTTCGTTTGCCTCTTTTTTGTGCTGTTGTTTTCATTTTTAACCTTACTATCTAAATATTTAACAAATTCTTTTGTGTCACCTTTCATCTCCACGTACTCTTCAAAAGCCTTGCTTATAATTTGTACTGATTTTATGAGATGTGATGATGTGTTAGCAAGTTGAGCAATAGACTCTCTTACACTTGGTTTCTTTTTCATATGTCACAATCCTCGCAATTTATAGGAGATGAAGAAGAACTAATTTCTTGCTTTTTATCCGCATCTTTTAATTCTTGTACTATTTCTCTTATTCGTTTTGTTTCTTGTTCTCCATTAATAGGTTTTATTTTTTCTATTTGACCTAGAGCTATTTTCATACACTCTCTAATTAATACAGAATCGTTTTTGTCGTATGTTATTTTCATTTAAATGCCTCCGATAATGCTTCTTCTGACGATGAGTATATCTTACATCTATCACCTGCTACACCCATTTTTACTCTACCACTCTTACCATATCTATTCTTGCCTAATATAATTTCTATACCATATTCACCCATCTCTGACTCTTTTAGATAGTATCTCCATTCATAATACATAAATAATATTATCTCTGCATCTTGTTCTATACTACCACTATCTCTTAAATCTCTCAATAATGGTCTTTTATTTGCTCTCGATTCACAATCTCTATTTAATTGAGATACTAACAATACAGCCATATCATGACTTTTAGCTGCCCATTTGTATTGTTTCATAATATTGTCTATTCGCAATCTGTTATCATCTACTCCTGATACACTAACTAATCCTATATAGTCATCAACAACAACATCAGGTTTGTGTTTACGTACCTCACGCATCGTACCATCTATATCAAATATGTTATCAAACATAATTAAATTCTTGTATTTATCACGTATGTTTTGTTTTGCTTTGTCTAACATATTGTTATCTTCTTCGTCTAACACTCCCATTCTTATTTTTTCGTATGATAAATTTTGTGATTCTAAGACAATAAGTTTTTTCATCATCTCTACATTACTCATCTCTCTGTTCATAACAAGCACTTTGTACCCACCATGTATTAGATTGCGTACAACATTCAACATAGTAGTCGATTTAAAATGGCCTGGCCTACCAGCTATTACTGTTATCTCACCCCTTGTCATGCCTCCAGTTAACTCATCTAGCTCTGGGTAACCAAACTTTACTAGGGCATCTTTATCAAACATTTTATCTAATGTTTCGTCTAAGATTGTGTCTATGTCAAACTCGTTACCTATCTGCATATCTAATACAGATTCAATCTCTCTAACTAATTGTTCTAGTACAGTACGAGCGTCAGAAGCTTTTACATTAATAACTTTTTTAACTTCTTCTGATTTAGTAATTACTTTTCTGAGCAACCATTTTTCATACAGTATCTTTGCATTACTTTCGTAGTTACTAACAGATGGTATATCAAGTAATCCAGTTATTTGATAAGCTATGTTATCATTAGACATAGAAGGCGGTATCTCCGATAACAATGCATTAACTGTAATATCATCTATGCCTTTTTTTCGTAAATCATTAATACCTCTCCACACGCTTCTATGAAAATTGTTATAGAATATAGTCTCTGTGTGCAGATAGTGACTAATTTTATCTATTATTTTATTGTCAACAATCATTTGACCTAACAACTCAGACTCTACATTCTCAGCTGAAGGCATTACAAATTCAGATTGTTTTGCTAATCCATATAATATATCTTTTTTCTTCGCCATATGCTTCCATTGTTTCTGCTTTTGATTTCATAACCGTTTTTTTTTGCTCTGTCTATTGCTCCTGATATATCTGTAATACCTAACATATAGACATCTAATTCATTTGCTTCTTTATTATTTAATATAAAATTGACAAACTTATGCACTGTCTTATCCATTTTCTGTATTCATCTCTCTAACTAGAGTAGCTAGAGCAGTCACATTCCTACCGTACCTACCTTGCCATTCGTCATGCGAAACACTTATTATAACCTTTTTACCTTTTATTGCAGTACTATCTATATGTGGCAATCTATATACTATTTTTCCTTCATACTCTAATTCTGTCATAGGAATGTTAAATTTTTCTAAATATCTTTTATAATTGATATTGCTACCACCAGTTACTCGCTTACCATTTTTATCTTTTACTCCATTGAATCTCCATATACCTACATCATCTACTTCTCTGTTATGTACTGATGGTTTTGACTCTGCAATAATTTGATATTTAGGTTTATACAATAATCCACTACCACCCTTTTTTGTGTTTATTTTTTTTGTATACAAACTTATAACTTCTGCTCCGTATGTACCTTCAGGCACAAGAGTAGACATATCAGGGTCAAAGTATATATCTTGCTCATCATCAAAGTTATCTAACAAATCATCAATGTTGCTCATATCCATTCCTCAGTTTTGTCATCTATATTTTGTTGTACTTTGTCTGTTGCAACATACTTGTTATCATCGAACCTGCCCATAAATACATCAGCATTAAAACCTAACTTAGACAAACCCTTAGTCAGAGCATCTGTTTGTACTTTTTTAATACAATCATCATCTACTCTCTTACCCATCATAGTCTTTATAGAACTAGCAATTGGAAACTCACCACTCTTACCTTCATGTTTGTACCAAAACGTTGCAGTATATAAGACCATTTGATTGCTAAGTATCAATTCATAGTTCTCATCCTTTACACCCCACATAGCACCAAAAGGCCCAAATACCTCTGTAGCGTTTTTAATCTGATATTGAGCTCCTATAGCTGTGAATCCACCTCTTTGATTTACTGTAGTTGTAAACTCAGGGTCAGTAGTTTCTACTTTATTCCACAAATTCATATGGTCATTCTTTTTTTCGCTCATATTTATATTCCTAACAGTTTGTTTTCAGCAATTCTAATACACTCATCTTGCTCATATCTATTTAACTCACCAAATTCTCTTTGGTAGTGGTCTACTGCTTCTATTTCAGCTTGTTCTAAAATAGCTTCTTTCATTCTCATAATATATCCTTTCATTAAAAAAATGATAAAGCCCAGCGGAATAACATAATAAAGGGAGGATAAAGGTAACAAACCCCCCATTACTGAGCTTTATCTAATTTTTCTTGTTTACGTTTTCTGTATCTTTCTTTAAAATCGTACTGATGGACACCAGCTGTATACCACCATCCATTGCCATGTTCTTCAAACAGCTCATCTCTGTGCTGTCTCCATAATCTATTGTTAGGTGGACTAGAACTGTACGGCCATCCATTAGGAAATGCTTGATGAGGAAACTTAAACTTACCCTTTGCCATTTATACCGCCTCCACAAACATCATAATACGAGCAATACTTAACATTACACTCCCATTTCATAGCAGGTGCAAAACCTAACTCTATATCAGGCAATCCTTTTTTAGTTGTATCTAAGACTCTATTCCAATACATAAAAGCCTCTTCAATCTTATGATGTGGAACTTCTAGCTCTTGCATCTTAGATGTGTTTTTATTGTAGAACAACAATTTCATTTTATCTACTGTAGGTAAATCATTACTGTGAGCAAACCCATTGTACCAATATGCATATGTCGCTGTCTGTAACATGTAATTGTTTACAGACTTAGGGTCATAATATTTTTTACCAAAAATTGTTTTCCACTTAAAATCATTGCAAGACTTTATATCTATTAACTCTCCATCATCAACTAAAACTAAGTCTATAAAACCACGCACATTAAATTCCTTTATGTACAATTCTTTCTCTATAAATATTCTAGCACCAGTTTGTTTTGCATACCATTCAACAGCATCTTGTATATCAGTATGAATGACATCACCAAGTCTAAATAAACGCATGGTATCTACGTCTTTATCGCTTGAAGGATGTTTTTCTACAGAAGAATAATAATGTTTACGAGCACATAAACCAGCTGATGAAGAATGAAACCACTCTTCTTTACCAACATAACGTTGGGATTTTTGTTTGTTTAAATGCTCAATGTAATCATCGTAAATCTTTATCGCTTTTGTCGTCACTTTTTATCTCCGATGATACTTTTGGATATTCTTGTTCTACAAAACTGTTGACTAAATTCTGTAGTTTAGATTGCATTGATATGTTGTTTACAGTACATATTAACTTAAATCTACGCCACAAGTTATTGTCGCATCTGAATGTTCTCATATTACTCATTTTGTCCTCAATAGTTACGATTATATTACATTCTAATTGCAATACAATCAATACTTTTTTTATGTTTTTTTGTATTTAAAATTACACTTGACGCATATTATAATTAATAATTATACTTAGCTATAACAAATATAAGCTTAAGCTTAAACTAAAGCTTAAGCCTATATTTTTATGGTTTATTTGTTTGTTTTTTTTCTGATGTAATTAGCTATTACGGATAATACACCAACAGTAAACAAAGTCTTGAGCGTAAATATCAATCCATGTGGTTCACCGCATAGACCTAACAAGTGTTTTACATATTCTAGCATATTTGAAAACCTCCTGAGTATTTACAAAACTCTATGAACTCACGCATCAAATCTGCACTGAAAAAGTAAGACGCTCTAGTAGGTCTTCTTTTGCCTGTACCTTCACACCCATTACACCCTTTACATTTGTTAGCCCATTCAAATCCCGAAACCATGCGATTGTTACTTATAAGCGAATCATTGTGTTTTAACCACTCTTCTTCACTTTCCCATCCTACCCACTCATGACGTGTGCCAGTACCTTCACATATACTACAATCAATATCAGGCATAGCATCTACCCTGTCCTTCTGTTCGTTTTCAAAGGCATCTATTAAGCCTTGTTTATCTAATTCAGACAGTTTTTTATGTATAGCTAACGCTTTTTTCTTTGTAATGATGTGACCACCGTTATGACAACCACCTTCAGCATCTTTTACTGTCAGTATGTCACCACATTGCGTAGTTATATAAGACCATATACCAGGCCATCCCCATACATTTGAGCGAAAATAAG
>CENH01009186.1_pt1 | contig 14669 bp, 14 predicted proteins | sample 530171 | NCBI WGS metagenome assembly CENH01 (sample SAMEA2591132, study PRJEB7988) | marine metagenome | biome: marine biome (ENVO:00000447); feature: deep chlorophyll maximum layer (ENVO:xxxxxxxx); material: saline water (ENVO:00002010), including plankton (ENVO:xxxxxxxx) | depth 70 m | reverse complement strand
CGTTGTCCATGTCGATACTTTTTTAAAAGAAATCGAACAATTAGAAGAAAATGGCATACCAGCTGGTGATTTTGTGTTTGTATCAACAAACGCTCACATTATAACAGACTTTCATCGGGCAGAAGACAAAAAAGATGAAAATATTGGGACCACAAAAAGAGGAAATGGGCCAGCGTATAGAGACAAGTATGCCAGAAAGGGGGTTAGGGCCTTTGAGGATCCGCGGCTGCAAAAATATTTAATTGATATTTATGAAGAACTCTATGAAGATAATGAGTCAAGTAAGCTTGAAATATTATTTGAAGGCGCCCAAGGCTTTGGGCTTGATGTTGATTGGGGGGATTATCCTTACGTTACCTCTTCACATTGTACTGTCGGATCTGCACTATTAAATGGTGTGCCACCTCAGGCAATTCGCGATGTCTGGGGTGTTGCAAAAATATATGAAACATATGTTGGTGCTAAAAAATTTGAAGGTGACGATCCTATCTTTGAGGACATCAGAGAAATCGGTGAAGAGTTTGGCTCTACCACAGGACGGCCGCGGCAAATAAACTGGTTAGATTTTGATATGTTAAAAATGGCTTCAAGGATAAACGGGGTTAATAACATAGTCTTCAATAAGATGGATGTTTTAGAAGAAGTTGACACCTGGTGTGCCTATGACGGTCCAAATTTATATGAATTCAAAAACAGAGATGATATGGAATTTTGGGTAAGAACAAAACTTCATGTTCATGTTGATGAGGAAATGGAAATCTTGTTTTCTGGAAATAAAGAGTTTATTTGATCTATTTAGATCATGTCCAAAAAGTATGTTAATAATGATGGAACACTAAACACTTATCAAGAAAACCTGCAGGATTTTAGATCTTATGAAGGTATTGTTTTCAAAGAGACTAAAATTTCAATAGGACATGATTTTTTAAACACCACTGGTGCTGTTTCGTCATCTGGTGGGGGTTCTCCAGAGTACCGATATGATCATATGATTTTCGCCTCCACAGGGACTACTCCTAGCCTCACAGACAGGCTGTTCAAGCACCCCAAAGTGGGTAATCACTTTAATAATGCGTCTAGACTTGGATCATTCGGAGGTGCAATTGTTGCTAGTGGAAACAGTATAGCAGTTCTACATAAAGGCAACTTAGATGATACGCCTGAAGATAGTTTCAGAGACAGACAGGGTGTTTTTATTTTTAATAGCAGCTCTGAAGGATGGCAATATTCAGATGCCATATTTCCTAGCGCCAGTATTTATCCTAGGACGAACGAATCCGATTCCAGCACTGATGGTTTTGCTGTCGCCCGAAGTTTTGACTATGATGGAACTCACTTAACAATTGGAGGTATTGTTGATGGTGGTATGTCAGCTGAAGATAACAATGATGTGTTATATGTGTACAAGAGTGGAGGTGCAGGCTGGGTGCTAGAAGCCACACTTTCAACTGCTTCTTTTCTTCCTGGGCTTACTTTTTCATATTCGGCTGCAAGTCAAGATTATTATATACGCGATGGCACTTATGGCCTTTTTAATGGTCATAAAGTATATAATGGCAAAATAATTGCTGGTGGACTTGACTTTGCTGATAGGTCAACTGGCTCGGAAAAAAGACATTCTGGGGCAGCTGTTTTTGCTAGTTCCTCTGGTGGCTGGGCATATGAAACTTTTTTAACATCTAGTTTTAGTCATTCTGCTAACGATGATGTTACCCATGAATACAGAAAAGGATCAGGTACCAACGCAGGTTCTTGGTGTGGAAATATAGATTATGATGGACAAAGAGTCATAATAGGAGGGTATGGAGGCTATAATAATACTGCCCACCTACAGCAAAACGGCAGAGTTACTATTTGGAATTCTGCAAGTAGTGGTTGGTATGAAGAAACGCAAATAGACCTAAGGTCGGCGGGCCTAACCGACACAGTGGCATACGGCACCGGGGACGATGAGTATAATATATACCAAATAGAAATTGGTTCGTCGCCACATGATGGAGCTAAAGAATATAAATTATATCATAATTTTGGTTATTTCGGGTGTACAATTAGTGGAAGTTATGTTGCGGCGTCTGCAATAGGGTATAATAGTGGTGGTAATACAAGATCAAAAGTAAAAAATAGAATTTTCATATTTAAAAGTTCTTCAGCTTCTGGATGGGGCCTGCAAGATAATTTTAAGTCACCCAATACAAATACCGGGGGCCTAGGTTCTAGAGGGACTACTCATTATGATGATGAGTTTGGGTATCATATAATTTTTGACAAGTCTTTCCCGGGGCACCTCATGACTAGATCTCTTTCCTACAGAAATGTCACAAGCAGCAGCAACAATACCCTGGGCAGGGTTTATCTTTACAGGCAAGCAAATCCGCGCAGTGACGGTGATGGTGCAGGGTCTTGGTCACTTATACAAACTATTGAAAACCCCTACAGTGGTTCGCTCGCGCCATTTAGTATTTCTGGAAATAGAAACGATTATGAACAGTATGGAGATCATGCGCCTGATAGTAGATATAAACAGCCGGATCTTTTAGGATTTGACAATGGAAATTTAATTGTTCCCTTTAGTCATATAGCACAATCAGAAAATGATAGTGGAAGCACCTCAGATCAGTATAGATGGGGTGCGGTGCAAATATTAAAGTCTACAGAAAGATTTAGCACTACAACCGATAGAGTAACTGAGACTATTCAACAAATAGAAAAGGGCGGGCGCCCTGATTTTGTTCCTTTTCGGTTTTTGTCCAACGGCGCGCCAAATCTTAGATTAGGTGGTGTGAATGGGATAAAAACTTTTATTGGAGTTCAAAAGTCTTAAAACTATTTATCTTAGGAGTTTTTTATGGCAATGATTGACCAACTTAAGCCTTTGTTAGGTAAATTCACCAAATTTGCACAAAATAAAATGGGTTTTGACCGACCGCCTAGACTGTTCTTGAAACAAGATATGAACAATGCCAAGGTACCACTAGGGAGGACTGCGCACTACGATCCAGCTAACAAGGCTGTGACTATCTTCATGACCGGCCGGCATCCAAAAGATATATTAAGATCATTTGCCCATGAGCTAGTTCATCATACACAAAATTTAAGAGGAGATCTATCTCCAGAAAAATGTGGCGACATGGGTGACAAATACGCGCAAGAAAATCCTCATATGCGTAAAATGGAAGAAGAAGCCTATTTAGTTGGAAATATGTGCTTTAGAGACTGGGAAGATAACGAAAAATTTACTATGCAAGAGTCAAAAATGTTAAAGGAGAACAAACAAATGACTACAAAAATGACAAAAGAATCATTAAAAAATATGATTCAAAAAATCCTAATGGAAAGAATGCAAGATGAAACAGAGCAAACTAATGAAGATAATGCGTTCGCTCCAAACCACTATTGTGTTCACCATGGTGGTGTACAACACGAAGGGAAGATCGTCCATGCGGAAGCAGTCAATCATAACTGGAATGAGAAATTACAAAAAGTTACAGCTTATGATATGAAGTTGCCGGATGGAACAATTCTTGAAAATGTATCCGCAGATGACATTCTTGTCACAAATGCGTCTCTAGCTGAGGGGCATCATTCCCATTCATCGAAAAGGGACGAAGATGAGGATGTGAGCGAGGATATTGGCGATGACGCTTTAGCTGCAACTAGAAAAGCTAAGGCTGACTTGCGAGCAACGGATGCAATGGCTCAAGACGCTGTTGTTAAAAGCCGCACACCTGCAAGCGCTAAAAAGAAGATGCCACCAGCACCAAAGGTGAACCCAAAGGCTGCAAAATACGACGATGATCTTTACATGAAAGAAGAAGAAGATATTGAAGAAGGCGCCAAACCAGATTACATAGATATTGATGGTGATGGTGACAAAGAAGAATCTATGAAAAAGGCAGCTGCTGACAAGAAAAAAGAAAAACAGCAAGAGTCCAAGATTCAAACACCAGAACAAGAAAACAAATTGTATGAAAGTCGTTTTGACAAAAGAAACGCTAAGCTTTTTGAAGACTTAGTTAAAAAATGGACCAAGTGAAGTTATAATACGAGGTATATTATGAGTAAAGATCTTCTCTTAGAGGGCGGTGTGCCAGGCCACATGAACCATATCTACGATAATGGTGAAATGACCTTTGGTGAACTAAAGCAGCTTTTACAGGCTGCCGGTGATGGAAAGCTGCGCGGGACCGAAAAAACAGACGGCCAAAACCTGTCTATCTCCTTTAACGTACCCAGCGGCCGTGCAGTTGCAGCTAGAAATAAAGGTCAATTAAAAGCAGGTGGGCTGGACCCTGAAGAGTTAGATAACTTTTTTTCTGGTCACCCTTCTCAAGCATTAAGATACAGTTTTGTAGAAGCTTTGTTATCTTTTGAAAATGCAGTAAAAGATCTTGATAAAGACACTTTATTAGATATTTTTGGAAACGGTAAAGATCATAAGATATATTTTAATGTTGAAGTAATGAATCCGGGAAATCCTGAAGCTGAAGAGGGAGATCCTCGAAGAACAGGAACAACTAATGTAATTCCATACGATAAAAAAACTTTGCTTATTCATGAATTTGGGCACTTTTATTTTGATCCAAAACTTACAGATGAAGAAAATAAAAAAGTAGATGTTTCTTCAAATTACAACAAACTTGAAAGAGCAGTTAGAGGCAAAGAGACTGATGACCCTACAGTGTTTTCCGTTGAAACACATCAGCAAAGAAAATTATCTCCAGAGGGTTTAGAAAGTATAAAAAAAGTTTTACAACCTACATTTGATGCAATCGACAATCTTATGCAGGACATTCGAGTTGATGATTCTGACACAATTAACCACTATGTATCAGAACAAGTATCTCCTCAAATCGAACAATTTGGATTAACAGAAGATATTAACCGAATGATTTTAAAAAGAGTAATGAAAATAGGAGATTATCCTGGTCTTCCTCAAATAACAAAAGGAATGCCAATAGAGTTAAAGTCAAAAGTTAGTCAATTTGTAAAGACATTTAATTATGCTAACTATACTTTAGACCTTCAACGTATTCTTCACGACTTTTCTTCTGCTGCGCTTGAAGGTTTTGATTCTGCGTTTATTGGTGACAACCCGCGTCAGATAAAATTCTTACAAGATAAAATAAAAACAGAGATTGATGCGATCCGCGGGTCCTCCAACGAGAGAGCCAGAGCTGAACTTGAAAAACAAATGATAAAGCTTAAATCAATAGATGGTGTAAACACACCTTCTGAAGGTTTTGTTTTTTCTTGGAATGGAGTTACGTACAAGTTCACTGGAAACTTTGCTCCTGCCAATCAGATTCTCGGTATGAGGCCTTTTAATAGGTTTGGACCTATAGAGCCCGCAGAAGAAGGAGACAAGGCCTTAAAAGGCGATTCTGAGCCTCTGGTGATTGCAATACTGCCTGGTTCTTTTAAGCCTCCGCACAAAGGCCATAGACAGGCAGCAGAAACAATTGCAATGGGTGGACCTGGAGGGAATCTACCAGAGGCAGATAAGGTTTATATCATAGTCTCAAGTCCAATGAAAAATTCTAGGCCCCTACCAGTGTCTGGAAAAGTTATTTCTGCAGATCAAGCCAAACAAATGTGGCAAGTAATGCTGGAGGGGTCTCCAATAAGCAGCAAGACACAAATAATAGTAGCAGATCAAGGCAGGGTAACACCGGTGAGTTTAACAATAGATTATGTAACAAAGCCGGCTGACCCCACAAACCTGTTGGTTGCTCCTCCAAATGCTAAAGTTATTGTTGGAGTTGGTGACAAAGAAAATGATGCAAAAAGATTTAAAGGACTGAGAACTTCAGTTGAAAATTCTAGGCCAGATCTCGAACTTTTATCCGGACTGGTTCCTTTAGTTACTCATGATCCTGAATATATCGAAATGATAGAAAAATTTCCAGAAGTTAAATCTAAAATGAAAAAAGACTACAAAGCGTTCAATGCAAGCGACATGAGAGCGCTGATGGATGTTGCTTCTGAAGATCCCGCGGGCTTGCAGTTGTTACAATACTTTTTGCCGAATAAAAATGATGCTTTAGCATACATGGGGATTATGGGTCTCAACCCGGCGGATTCGACTGAAGATCAGGGTTCTGTTGAAGATCAAGTTGAAGAACCAGAAGTAGATCCGCTACAAGAAATACTTATTCAGGAAGCTGAAAAATTCTTTGAAGAGTTTAAGGCTCAGACCACTCCAAAAGGCCGGCCCGATAGTGGAAAATTTCAAAAGAATATGCGTAATAGACTTTCCAAAGCACATTCAGACTATTTAGATCAAGGTCGTCATGATTTAACTAAGCATGGCGGTGGATTTAAAAAAGATAGAACAAAAAATGCTTCAAATGCATTCTTAGCAGAAGAAGACTTAGATGAAATGTCGTCTATGGCTTCAGGTGCAGTATCTGGCTACGCTGGGCCTATCAGAAAAAATAAAAGGGATGATGAAATGACTAAAGAAGAAAAAAGACTACGAAAAAAAATAAGAATAGGCTTGAAAGAGTTTTTTAATAATAAAACTGAAGAAAACAAAACATTAATATCTAAAGTCTTGGAGGAACACGAACTAAGATTGCAACTTAGAAACATCATTTTTGAAACTTCAATTAATGAAGCTGAGGATCCCACTTTAGATCTTCATGATAGTACTGGGATGAATACTTTAAAAGAACTTTTTGCAAACTCAAATATTCTTTCAATGTTAAGAATGGCCTACCAGAGCTTGCAAACAAATCAAGAGCAGAGGCAATCTTTTAGAGCCCACATCGTACAATGGACTCAAGATACGTTGGCTCCGGTTCGTGCCAACGACAGTGCCGGAGAGGAAATAAATGAAGAAGTTGATATTGATATTCTTGGTGTCGATGCTGATAAGTTTATTGATGCAGATGATGGTTCTCAAAAAGAGGAGCCAAAAGATAATGAAAAATCAGTAATGAGCCCCATCGAAGGTGAAGACACAACTGGAAGAAATAAGGCTTCGGATGTTTATCCGAAGATTGAAACATCTATTATATCATACTATGCGATATTAGACAACCCCGAAGATCAAGAGCTTTTTTATGATTACCTTGTTGCTAATTTGAAGCTTTATTTTGATAAGTGGGAAAATGAAGTGGCAAAAAATGTTCAAGAGCCTTCTAACACCGCATATGATCAAGCAGCTCAGTCTCAAGATACAGGGGACACATTAGGTCAAGTGGCAGAATAATTTTTCATAAGTCTTGAAAAAACAGACTTCATATGATACCCTTGGTAGGAAGGTTGGCAAAACAGCACAGAAGGTTATGAAAGATAACACACTAAAAGAAGCTAAGTTCAAATCAGCTAATCAAAATTATAATCTTAAAAAACAACTCCTTTCAGAAAATAAAATAAATAAAGATTTTTTAGAAAAATTAAATTTTATTACTTTAGAAGAACTTATTACCTTAAAATTATTGGTTGCAAGTAAATCATTAAGGGGAAAGTTATGTAATTTTCCACTCCTCAAATATTCCTCCGACATATGTAAAGAAGCTGTAGTTCGATACGCTTTGTCTGAATCTAAAAATATAAGAGAAGCTAGTTTGATTCTCGGAATAAAAAAAATAGACCTACAAAGATACATTAAAAACTATAATATTGATTTTTAGAGATTTTCTACTATTTAATAGTATGAAACATTTACTAGAAAACTGGCGTCTTCTAATGGAAATAGAGGGCGACTTTAAGCCACACATGATGTATGACCCAAATTCTGACAAAAAAGAAATGACAAAAAAGAAAGAGGATCATGAAAGATTAGGAAAGCAAGGCTATGTCCATGTTGATCCTGCAGATATTAGAAAAGTTTTAAAAGATGAAGGCGGCGCTTCCGGAATGGATCCGTTTTTAAAAGCAATTGATGCTAGTGAAGAATCAATTAAAGCTGCCCTGGCGGCGATGAATGACGTTGGTCAGCATGTCGACGGAGATTATATTCTGGCAGATGACAAAGAAGTAAATATCGAAGAGATTATAAAAGAAGAAATCAGGTTCGTATTAGAAAAACGAAAAAAGAAGAAAAAGAAAAAATCCTCAGGTAAAAAAGATGCATGTTATCACAAAGTCAAGTCAAGGTATGCAGTTTGGCCATCAGCGTACGCTTCAGGTGCACTTGTGAAGTGTAGAAAAGTTGGAGCTAAAAACTGGGGTAATAAGAGTAAGAAAAAATGAGAAAAGAACAGATTTTAAAAATTCTTTATGAAGAAATAGAATCTGTTTTGAAAGAAAGAGATCCTAAAGTTGGAACTGGTAAAAAACCAAAAGGTTCCGGAAGGAGACTCTATACAGACGAAAACCCAAAAGATACTGTGAGTGTCAAGTTTAGTTCAGTTTCAGATATTAGGGATACTTTTTCAAAAGCTAGCTTTAAAAGTAAATCTCACAAGAGACAATCTCAGATAATTAATTTAGTACATCAAAGAGTTAGAGCAGCACACAAAAGGGCTAAAGATCCAAAAGTTAAAGCTAGATTAAAAAAAGCTTTAGATTATGCAACAAAAAGAAAAGAAGCTTCTAAAAAGAAGACTCAAAGGATGAAAAAAGAAAAATGAATAAAGATAGGCTTTTAAAAATTATTCTTGAAGAGTTAGAAACTGTATTGCTTGAACGCTGCCAAAAAGGGTACAAGACTCATCCAACCAGAAAAACAAAAAAAATGTATGGAAAAACTTATAGAAACTGCGTCAAGGCAGATGAAGGAAATGATCCATTAAGTGAAGAAGGGCTTAAAGCATGGTTTGACGATGCAGACGGCGACGGCCAAAAAGGCTGGGTTCAAGTTGGCGGTAAATATGATGGAAAACCTTGCGCTAAACAGAAAGGTCAAAAAACAAAACCAAAATGTGTTTCACCAGAAAAGCGCAAAACCATGTCAAAGAAAGATAAAGAATCTGCCGCTAGACGAAAAAGAAAAAAAGATCCTAATCCTAATAGAAAAGGAAAACCAATTAACGTCAAGACAGATTCTAAACGAAAAAAGGGGAAAAAATCGTGAAAATAACCAAAAAAACTTTAGAGAAATTAATTCAAGAAGAAATAGAGAATGTATTGCAGGAAGGATTACTTGAAGATCCAATCGACCAATCGAATAGTATCATATTAAATAGGCTTTATCGCCACGGTTTTCGCACTCCGGGTTTCATGGAGGCTCTGACTGCTTCTATAAAGACCGCCGCCATGAGGTCTGGCACCTCACCTAATAAAATCATGGAAGATGAGCTTCTTAAATTTCGAAGAGGGTTTGATGATATAGGAGATCGCATCGCAGGCCGCCTGAGATCTTATTTTCCCGTTGGATTTCAGGCACAAGCCCAAAGGCAGGATGGATCGACAGAGACCCGTGATATTCCAGCCGACCTAAGCGAAAGAAAAGGAAAAGAGTATGAAAGAGATTAAGATAAACATAAAAGAAAGCTGTGGCTGTCCCTCGGAACAACCAAAGTCAATGCCAAACGTTCACAACAGTGAAGAATCAAGAATGCACCGCACGACCTTGGCACACTTATTAGCAGATACAAAAGTTCTTTTAAGTCTTATAGAGGATGAGGATGATTTGCCAGAATGGCTTGAAACAAAAATAACAAAAGCCGGAGATTATATGAATTCAGCTAGTAGATATATGGCCGGAAACATTGCAAGAGACAAAGGGCAGCTTGAAGAATTCATATCAGAAAGCGCAGAACAAATAATATCTGAATATGCTTTAATCGATGACCATTTTAATCTTTATGAGGATCTTTTAGATGCAATTGATGAAAATGGTGAAACTCCATGTCCGCAATGTTTATATGAAGCAATAGCAGAAGCTTCATGCGGTTGTCCTGATCTTATGTCTGAAGCAGAATATCAAGGCCGAAAAGTTACTCTTAATAAGCCAATGAGAGGCGACGTTAAGAAATCTAAAGTATATGTTAAAAATGCAAAAGGTAATGTGGTTAAAGTCAACTTTGGCGACAAAAAAATGAAAATTAAAAAGTCAAATCCAAAGCGAAGAAAATCGTTTAGAGCAAGGCACAACTGCAAGAACCCTGGACCAAAATGGAAGGCTCGATACTGGTCTTGCAAGGCCTGGTAAAATATCATGAAACATCAACTCATAATGGAAGGCTGGAGAAAATATCTTAAAGAAATAGATATAACAGATCCAGATACAACCCGGGTGATCGACTCTCCAGACCCAGATCTTGGAAAAGTCAAAGTATCAAAAGAAGATTTTGACAATCTTCAAATGGTTATAGGGCTTTTCGATCCCACTGGAATTAGTGCATACCCAGATATCCCACCAGCTATTGATGAGTTTAACAAATACCGTAATGTTTTTGCAGCTGCTAATCTGGCTGTAGCGTTAGCTGCAGCTGTTCCCATTCTAGGTAAAGCTGGAAACGCTATAAAAGCTATTTTAAAACTAAGAAAAACCTCTAAATCACTTCAAAAGGTAGCAGGGAAATCTCCCAACGTTGCGCGAAGCCTTAATCAGGCTAACCAAACATTAAAAGTGTTGCCAAAACCAAGTCAAATTAGAGATCGTGCTACAACAAAGTTTAAACCTAACAGAAAACGAAAACCCGCCAGCGCAAATATCCGATCGAACGCCTATGGGCCCATGACTCCGGGATGGTCAAAAAAATTAAAAAAACTAGGTGGCAGTTCAGATACACCTCGTCAAAAAACGCCACAAATGCAGCTGTTAGATCAATCTGGCGACTCTCACGAATGGTTGGATAAAGAAGCCATTAAATCAATCCCCCCGCTGGTCCGCACGAAATTTCTAAAAGCGCAAAAAGAGATTAGACGAAAAGTAAAACAAAGAGAGAAAGGCCAAGACATTGGAAAGCTAGATACAATAGAATATATACCAGACCCACTGATACCAAGTATATACGACAAAGCATCAACAGCCGTCAAATCCGCGCCCATAAATCGTGGAAAAACGATAGCCACCCCACCGCCTATACCGACAAAGAAAAAGAAATAAATTTAAATAAGATCGTATTTTAATTTTTGTGTACCATATGGTATAAATAAAGAGGGATAAAAAATGTTAGATATTGAAAATTTAGAAAGCAAATTTCGTTTCATTATAGAAACAGAGTCATGGAAAGTTTTAGAGAAGCGTTTTAGTGAAGCAGAACACGTGTTTATATTTGGTAACGGTGGAAACATGGGTGTTGCAGACCATGCATCCATAGACATATCCAGACTAACAGATAAAAACTGCAGATGTCCTGGTTCAGGTATTAGAGCCACATCTATTATAGGCGATACAAACTTTGAGGTCTGGTTTAAAGAGTGGCTTAAAATGTCAACTAGAGGAATCGATCCTCAAAAATGTTTAATACTGGGACTATCATGTTCAACAGTTGGAGCCTCATCCAATTCAATTCTAAATGCTTGCAATTGGGCGATAGAAAATAACATGTCAGCAGCAATGTTTTGCGCTCAACCAAAAGAAAATATAAATGATAACATAGTGCAAATAGTTCATCATGCGAACCATTATCATACATCTGAAATTTTATCGCTTACGTTAACATATCAATTAATACACTCGTCCGGTTTTAATTGCCCAACTATATCGAAAAAAGCGCAAGAAAGAAGATTTGAAGCTTTAGGTATAACTTCAGAAGTAGAAACATCAAACAATCACACACCACCAGGTATGGAAAACCAGCTAAATAATCTAGCGATTGATTTTGATGGAGTTGTTCATGTGTTTGATAAAGGATGGCATGATGGCACTTGTTACGGCGCTCCCTTACCCGGCGCTTTGGAGGCTTTGAGAGAACTATCTAAAAAATGGAATCTTATAATTTTTTCAGCCAAAGTTAGGCCCGACAGGCCATTAGTTAAAGGTAAGACTGGTTATGAATTAGTTAACGAATGGCTAGAAAAGTATGATGTTAGGCAGTATATTGATGAAATAACACACGAAAAGCCAAGAGCCAGTTTTTATATTGATGATAAAGCAATAGAATTTACCAATAACTGGAGTAGTATATTGGGGAGGTTATTGTGAAAAAGATAACAGCCGTAATACCGGTTAGAAAAGGATCAGTAAGAGTTAAAAACAAAAACATAAAACCATTTGCGGGAAGTAGTTTGTTGGAAATAAAAATCAGGCAACTTAAAAACGTCTCTCAAGTAGATGACATAGTTGTGAGCACTGACTGCCAAGAGATGGCTGCAATAGCAAGAGGGGAAGGGGTAAAGGTTCATATTAGAGACAAGTATCATGCCAGCTCTGAAGCAACAAACTCAGAATTTTTCAAAAATTTAGCTGAATCTGTAGAGTGTGACCATTTGATGTATAGCCCTGTAACATGCCCTCTTGTTTCTTCTGAGACTTATTTTGAATGTTTATCTTTGTATAAAAAAACTGATATAGAAAACTTGATTACAACTTCTTTAGTAAAACATCACATGTGGCTTGATGGTCAACCTCTTAATTATAAGATAGATGATTCGCCCAATAGTCAAGACTTACCAGATATTCACAAAATTACTTATGGCATTTGTTTGATATCTCGTGAAAATATGATAAAGTATTCCAATGTTATTACTCCGAACCCAACTTTCAAATGTTTGGACGAGATTGAATCAATAGATATAGATACAGAATTTGATTTTATGATAGCAGAGTTTATTTTTAACAAATTAAAACAAAAGCAAAAGGAGTTTATCTAATGTGGACATTCGGTTTTCCAACAGTAGCTAGTGAAAATGAAGATCATTTAGCTTGGAGAGATAAAATTATGACGATTTTAGACTCGATTAGGAGTCAAAATATACCAGAATATGAAATAATAATTGTTGGAGGCCCTTATCCAAAAAATGGCAGAAATGCATACAGGTTACATGCATTCGGGGATGTTAAGCACATTCCATTTGATGATCAAACTGACTGGGTTAGAGATGATAGTTTTACAGATTTAAGAGCTGGTCTCTCAATCAAAGATGAAAATTCTGAAGAATATGTTGTAAGAAAGCTTGATATAGATAAACGTAAACACCCGGGCGTTAAAAGTGGGTGGACAACTCGAAAGAAAAATTTAATTTGGCAAAATGCAAAATATGAGAATGTAGTTATTTTTCATGATTATTACAAATTTGATAAAGATTGGTTCGCCGGCTTTAATAAATTTGGTTATGATTGGGATTTTTGCTGGAATGTAAAACATACTGTTTCTGGCGATAGATATAGAGACTGGATCTTGTGGGACCATCCTACCTTACCAAAAAGGCTTTTATTACCATATGGTGAAAAATCCTTAATAAGAAACCAATATTTTGATGGCAATTATACAGTAGGCAAAAAATCAGCATGGGAGAAATATCCACTTAACGAAGATTTGCTTCACTATTACGGAGATGATATAGAATGGTCCTACAGAGTTAGAAAAGATCAAAATTTAAAACTAGATTTTAATCCCCATTCAAAAGTTGAACATGTAATTCCAAGAACAACAGGGGATGAAAGATATTCTTGGGAAACTGAAGCAAAAAAAGAACGTGCTTTAAATTATCTTAAGGCGAAATACCCTGAAGAGTGGTAGTTACTTAAAAGGAGACAAATATCATGAAAAGATTATTACATAAATTAGTTACACTATTTGATTTAAAGCACTGCTGCTGTTGTTGCGGGTGTTGTGCTTGCGAGAGTGGCTGTTGCTAACAGGGGGGTGACCAGGTTTCGACAGGGTAAGGATGATAATGTGTGCAAGGCTGTGTGGGTAGGCACAGTAAAAATACCCAAAAACATAAATGCCAATAATGACATTGAAGTCGAGGACTATGCGCTCGCCGCATAACCTCGGAGGGATTTTCCAGGTTCCCTCTTAATCCAACACCTGGATTTGTTAATTTATATTTCGATATATTTGCTACTTAATGGCTGTCTAGGGCCAGATCTAGACTAACCTTGTGAACGACGTATTATTTGAGATGTTCTGGACAGGAGTTCGACTCTCCTCACCTCCAAGTCCACCCAAAACTTTGGGCGTTTCCACCTTTTAAATACTATTTAATATAGATAAAGGAGGTGGAGATGTCCAAAGTCAATTTGGTTTGCGCAGTATGTAGTAGGCGATTTTTAAGAGACAAGAAAGAATATAATAGAAGTCAAAAATTTGGAAGGCCAAGTTATTGTTCGCGAACATGTTCTGGGAAAGCAAATCAAAAAAGTTTAGGAGAACATCTTGGAGTAGGCAAGCCAGAGTTTTTAACGACAAGAAAGCCAGATGAATATACTCCTTTTAGGTATTTTTTGAGATCTATAAAGAGAAGAGAATATCTAAAAGGCAAAAGTGATATTGATTTAAAATATCTAAAATACCTTTGGGAGAAGCAGGGAGGAATATGTCCATTTACTGGGTGGAAGCTTTTATTGCCGGAGGGATCTTCTGTGAGAAAAGACAGATCTGTTTATCGTGCTTCAATTGACCGCATCGACAACTCAAAAGGATACATAAAAGGAAATCTCCGATTTGTATCTCTCATGGCAAACTATTGTAGAAATGAATTCACAGATGAAGACGTTAAACTGTTTTGTGAAGCAGTGGTCAATGAAAAATAATCCTTGACTTTCCCACAGCATTTTAATATAATAATATTAAATGAAGTTACCCCGCTTGTTACGGGTGGGA
>CENH01031931.1_pt1 | contig 14774 bp, 14 predicted proteins | sample 530171 | NCBI WGS metagenome assembly CENH01 (sample SAMEA2591132, study PRJEB7988) | marine metagenome | biome: marine biome (ENVO:00000447); feature: deep chlorophyll maximum layer (ENVO:xxxxxxxx); material: saline water (ENVO:00002010), including plankton (ENVO:xxxxxxxx) | depth 70 m | reverse complement strand
TGGCTTTCAAGAGTGTAAATATTAAATTGTTCTTCTGCCTTTATATAATCTTCACCTCTAAATGTTTTTAAAAACTTCTTTGTGTTTTTCTGTCCGCGAGCAAAACCTTTCATCATGATGTTTTTTCTTACTGCCTCACGCAAGCCATCCTCGCCTACTTCATCATCTGGAGTATCAAATACTTCTTTTGGGTCTGGTGATCCTTGATCACCATCATATACAAGAGCCATTTTTTTCATAGGATCTTGTGGGTGCAGGTGCTTAAATAAAACAAAATAAAACGCTTTGCCTTCACCAGTATATTGATCAAAATAATTTCTTGATGTTGTGGCAGAAATACACCACTTTGTTCCTTGACCATAATAGCAAGAACCTTCTTCAGTATTTGGACGGACAATCATATAATCTTCATCATCACCAATAACTTCAGATCCAGCCTTGGCATCTTTTTCAATTGCTGCCATTTTTTCTCTTTGCTTTAATTCACGTTCTGCTCTATACACAGCGTTTTGCCAATCACCAAGATCTTTAAAATTATTAATATTATTATCAATAAGATTTCTTTCTGCTAGTTTGTGATATTCTCTAAGAGATCCAGTAACTATACTAACATAGTTATCTGCTGTATAAGAAATTGATTTAGCCATGTTAGCAATTGTCTCTTCATCATTTAGATCTAGACCAGAATCTTGAAACGTTTCTTGGTTATTTCTAATTGCTCTTAAAACGGCTCTATTTACCGACGCAGCAGCCCACATAGCGTACTTTTGGTTGCCAGACGGGTCATTCTGTAGAACACGGTCAAAGTTGCTTAAAACGGCATCTCTGACGGGCTGATCCTTAATCTTTTTGACAGCCCTGTTGCGAGCATCATCAATACGACCTTCAATAAGCAACTCAATGTTTGCTTCGTTGATAAAATTTTTCCACTTACGAAAACTAAAAGTCATTACATGCTCCCTTTGTTTTTTCTTTGCCATTCATTAGATTTTTTGTCATCTTTGATCGGCCCACCCATGGCCCAAGTGTCACAAGATCTAGCAGAGTGACACTTAAAATGATGCATCCAACAATAGCCTAATCGACCAGATTCATCTGAGACAGAGCCAGGCATGCAGTTATCCATTCTAGGTGATATGTCGAAAGCAACACAAACACCACATGTTGATTTTTTAGCAGCCTTTTCAGTTGTTTTCCATTTCTTGGCTAATTGTTTCCAATAATCACCAGGCTCTTTAACATTTAATGGCCCATACATATGGTTTTCTCTTGTTGCGTTTCTATTTTTTGTATTTAAAGCAACATCCTGCGTGGCAGGAGGGCAAATCATTTTTTTAATTGCTTTGATTGCTTTTTTGAGTATTTTAATTTTTATCTTCATTACCAAGTCCTACAAGCCCAGTACCTTGCTTTTGTTTTTGGTCCAGGGTTTTTACAGTTGTGTCTTGCTCTAAAGTTTTTTCTAGCTTTAGGGTTCGATTTACGAATTCTCATAGTTTTCTCACCTTTTCTTTTGGCACTCTTACCGCCGTGACCAAAATTAACTTTTTTAATATTGCCAGTTTTAGGGTCTCTAACGAATACTTTAAACTTTTTGACATCGCCCCTCATAATCTTGTTTAACTTTACTTTACGGCCACGATACTTGGCCTCTGGCATCAAGTCTGGGCAACCACACAAAGCAGGAGAGATTATCTCAAACAACCAAGCGCCAGAAACTTCACTTCCATCTTCAAAGACAGCGCCTTCTTTTATGTCTCTGTAAAGCTGTTCTTCTTGTAATAAAATATCAATTTCTTCTTTAATAACTTGTTTAAGCTCTTGTTGTGTAATTTTCATTTTAAGTTATCCTTTACTTGCTGTCACATCGACAGGCTTTTCGACATATTTTAACGGCTTTGAACCGCGTAAACCAGCCAGACCGCGTTTTTTAGGACCTTTTTGTTTGGCAACAATTCCATCAAGCACTTGATCTAAAGTTTGACCGCTTAGTTTAACAGTATTCATAAACTGCTGCGGAGTCCTTCGACCTAAAACTGTTTTCATATCTAAACCTTTAGCTAGAAACATTTGCTCAAGGCTTTGCTCTACTAGCACATTTTCTAGTTCTTCATTAATAATTTGTCTAAGTTCTTCTTTTGTAATCTTCATTAGTCTGTATTGCCTTCATAGTCATTATATGAGTTGTAATAATTTTCGTCTTCTTCTTTTTGCCAAATAAGTTTTAAAACTTCAAGTCTGTGGTTGTCGTCTAGAGATGATTTAAGCTCTCCAAAGTTTCTTCTTGCTTCTAAAGAAGTTAACTTTCCTTTTGCCAACTCTACACATATCAAACACATTATATATCATTCCTTCTTTTTTGATTTCTTTTTTCTTTTTCTTTTTGGATCTGTCGACACATATGTTGGTTTTGCTGCGCCTCTTTTCCTTGTTTGTCCTGGATCTTTTCTTCTCTTTCTTCTAGCAGCTGAATCTCTTTCTTTTTTCGACATGCTTCTTCTTTTTGCGGAGGAAACACATTTTGGAGTTGTTTTTTGTCCTGGCTGTCTTGCGCATGGAGCACCGTCAAATTTACCACCAACTTGTACCCAGCCTCTTACTCTCCTGCCAGACTTGGTTTTACCAGAGGATTTAGCAAACCAATCACGCAAACTAGGTTTTCTTTTTTTCTTTTTACGTTTTTTTCTTTTCTCACTTAAAACTTGTTCTAATTCTTCACGAATGATCTGATCTATATCTAATCCTAGATTTTCATTTTTGCGCCGTTTAGATCTTCTTTTCTTTCTTTTTTTCTTTTTCTTAACGCAGTTTGGGTATCGCTTTCCAAACATTGTTTTCATACCTTTTTTTACATAGCCCTTCCAGCACTTTTCAGAAAGAAGTTCCTCAAGTTCCTCAGCGATTATTTGTTTTAATTGTTCTTCGGAAATCATTTTTTCTTTCTCATTCTTTGAGTTTTTCTTTTAGACGACGCAACACGCTTTTTAGCATAATTGCATGCTGATCTTAGGTTCTTTTTCTTTTGTGGATCTTTTGCGCGGCCTGCGGCAACACAAGCCCTCTGTTTAATTAGTTGTATAATCTGTGATTTTCTCTTGTGAGACTTAGACTTAAAAGACTTTTTAGCAAGAGTTTTGCGTACATCTGCCGCAGTCTTAAAACTAACACTTACAGTATCACTGGGATTCTCATCAGTATACAAACGACGGCCTGACCCTTTTGGCTTCTTGCCTGTGCCTTTTTTTGGATCTGCTTCGATAAGACTTTTTAGCCGTTTTTTAGACTTTTTTTTTCAGCTAAAACTTCTTTGATGGCTTCTTTAATGGCTTCTTTGACAGACTTTTTCTTTTTAACAACTTTGATTTCTTTGTCATCGTGTAAGATATAGTCTTTATTTTCGTGCTGACCAACATCAGGCATCATTTTAAGCGCTTGTTTAATCTCTTTTTCATCAGCTTTAGTGGCTTTAATAAAAGGATCCATTCCAGAAGCACCACCTTGATCTTTTAAGACTTTTCTTAGGTCGTCTGGATTAACGTGAACAAAGCCTTTCTTTTTTAGTCTTAAGTGATCTTCTTTCTTTTTGGCCATCTCCGACTTGCCTGACCTTGGGCAGTACATCATATGAGGCTTAAACTCGTGCTTTTCTTCATTAAGCTGTAAGCCTTCATTCTTCTTTTTAGATTTATTACCCCAGTTCTTAGCACCAACTCTACGACACCTAACAAGAGCACCTGAAGCATATGCTGAAGGCCAAACGCTATATCTAGATTTTACTTTGTAATAACAAGCATCGCGTTTACCTTTCTTCTTTTTTCGTTTAGAAGCTTTACGTTTTTTGCGTCTTTTTTTGCTGCGCTTGCGTTTTTCATCAATAACAGCTTCAAGCTCTTCACGAATAATTTGTTCTAAATCTTTTATTTTCACTCTGGTGATCCTGCTACCATGCTTTGTGGAATTTTGTTAATAACACCAGCGACTTTAAGATCATTCATTTCACCACCAAGTCTTAAAAATCTCCTTGTTAATCTTTGAATCTTTTTAAGATTTGCTTGATTTTTTTCAAGGCCTTTAATTCGTCTTACTATCCTTTCTCTAGATCTTGCTCTGCTGGCTTGTCTTTCTGGCGTATTAGCTCGGCGATCCATTTCAGCATCTCTTTCAGCAGTCTGACGTGCGCCTGTAATAGATCTAAACATTTCTTTTGCTTTGTTTGAATCTTTTCTATTCATACGACTAATTTTTACCCATTGAGGGCGAGGTAATTTTTTAGCATATAAAAGTTTATTAATATGTTTTTGAAATTGAAAATCGTAGCTTGCTCTGGCCATTGGATTTGGAACATAGCTTTTGCCGCCTTTTTTGCCTTTTGATTTAGATGTGATTTCTCTGTCTTTCGGTTCAGGTAAATCTTTACCAGCAACACGAGCCTGATCAATAGTTGGTACTGATGAAGCTATATCACCTGCAGGTTGCGGCTTAGGAGCTGGAGCCGGCTGCGGTGCTGGTTGTTTAACCATGTCTCTTGTTCTACCTAACAAAGAAATAACATTTTTAATTAATGGATCATCTGAGGTCATGCGACCGCGTGTTTGTTTTTTAACTTGTGTAAGTAAACGATCGCGAACAGTTTTAGCTTTTTCACGTCGACCCGGCTGCTGTAGCCCAGTTCTTGTCAATCTTTCAAGTTCAGTAGCATCTGGCATGTATTTTGGATAGTTTTCTTGTAAGATTGTTTTTTTATTTATTTTATTTTCTTTTAAAACGCTAAGCGCAATGTCTTTTAATGTTTTAACCATTTTTTGTTTTCCTTCTGCCATTTCTTGACGTGGTTTTGTTCTTCCAATAGAAACTTGATTAAACTTTTTCAAATCGATTTTGTTACCTTTAGTATCAGTATCAATTTTTAAAATTTGACTTATTAAATTTAAAAGTTTTTTATCAACTTTTTCAACATTGTTGGATGTGTCGCGAAGTCTTTTTGATTTAGCACCCTTTACAGTTTTTGCGATTCTGCTTAAAAAACCAACATTTGATGGATTTTGTGGTGTGCCTCTGCGTGACATGCCTGCGCCTGGAACAGGTACAATTTCTTGAAGGTTTTCAGTTATTCCAGCAGATTTAAGATCTTCCATTTTACCACCAAGTTGGAGGTACTTTCTTGTTAAGCTTTGAATTTGTGACAGGTTTCGCTGGTTTTTTTCTAAACCTTTTAGTTGTGTCACAATATTAGCTTTTTCTTGTTCTGAACCTTGACCAGCTGCAGCGCCTCCAGTTGGAGATGCTGCTGGTTGCTGACCAGCTCCGCTGCTGTCTTTAACCAAATCTTCTAAATCTTCAAGCAAGTCTTGCATTTCTGCGCGCGCTTTAACAACATCTGTTGCTAGTTTTTTATTACCAAAAGCTCGTGCTTTTCTAATTGCTTTTGTTATAGTGTCAGCAGAGGGTCCTGTTCCATAACCTTTAAACGGAGATGGTTTTTCATTGTCTTTTTCTAAAGCTGTAACTAAAGCAGCATGTGCTTTTTCTAATTCTGTCATTGCTTTATCTTCTTCACCTTTAGGCAAAACACAGCCTAATTCAACACCATACTTCTTTGTAATTTGAGAACGTATGTTTTCTTTTTCTGATCGAGAAACACGACGAGAAACTAATTTTCTAAATGTGTTGCGAATCCAAGAGTTTTCTCCCTCGCGAGGCAATGATGTCAAAGCAGCAACATTATCAGATTTACCAGTAATTTCTTTTGCTTTGTCAATCAATAAGCGTCGAAGACCTTTTACACTTTTACATTCTTCTGCGTTTGGACCTGGCCCACCTGGCTCGCCACCTTCTGTATCTCCATCAGGCGTAGGAGTAGGAACAGGTCTTGGAGGACGCGGATCTGGCGTGTCCATTTCCTTAGCTAGCAGGTAAAGTCCAGTTAAACCACCCGCTGCTGCTGCGCTTAGCCCAACTATTTTTGCCCATTTTTTACCATTGCCTGTTTTTAGCCATGCTTTCCAGCCTCTACGACCGGTCGAACCAACTGGTGGTGCGCCAAGCTGCATAGCGCGTTTTTTCCTTCTAGCTGCGCTCATAAATGATTGATAATGTTTATAATCAGAAACATTTAAGCCTACTTCTTCAGCAATATCTAATATTTTTACATTAGGGCCGAATGTTTTATTCGCAGCGCCAGTAACAATGCCCTCTGCTGGTGTGCCACCCCAAAAATATCTTTCGCCACCCGCAGGAGGATTCCCTCTTTCAAAACGCTGTATATTTTGCGGTATTCTTTGCCCTCTTCCTAAATTAACAGCTGTTTCTGCTGTTTGCCTAGTAAATCCTGCGTCCGCCAAAGATCGTGCGACTAAATTGGGATCAAGATCATCAGCTCCTCTACTTGCTGCCCCAGAAGCATCATCAGCTGCCCGCAGCTTTTCCGCTGTGCGCTTAGCGTTTCTAGCAGATTTTTGGTTGTTCTTGGCCTGTTTTGTAGCCACATCCGCGATGTCCTCTGGGTTCGCGTTTTTTATGCGATCAACTCTTTTTCTAGCGTTTTGTTTCGTTTTTTTAGCAGCATCTGGAATTTCATCGACAAGAGCATCAAGTTCATCGAATGCTTTTTGCAAAGCAGCGCCATCGCCAGCTCTGTTTGCTTGTCTTACCTTCCTCATTCCAAAAGTAACATCATCTAGTGTTTTACCTACAACTTCAGCTGCCTCAGACCTAGCAGATTCACTCAAGATTATTTTTATTTTTTTAGTATTCATAATTTTTTCTCCGCACACAAACTAAATAGTCTCTATGCTTTTAACTGTTTGTATATTTGCCTTACTTTTACTCTAGTTGGGTGACTAGTTGGTAATTTTGACCAACTTGATTTTCCTTCATCTTTTGCCGCTTTTGTCATTTCTCTCCAGGCTGCTCTTAATTCTTTTCTTAAATTTGATTTAGATGATTTAGATGATTTAGGTGACTTTCGTTTAGAGGCCTTTGTTTTAGTTTTTTTAGCTTTGACAGGCTGTTTTGACTTTGAATCAATATCAACACTTTTTACAGTTTGTTTAGATTTTGAATCAACATTAACACCTTTCGCTTTAAGACCACGTTGAAGAATAGGAATTATAGACATAAAATGATCAACTACAATTTTACTTTCTGTAGGGCTGGTGCGCAAAGCTTGAGAAAAAGAATTTACTGCTTTTTGAATAGTTGAAATTGTTTTATATAAATCTTGTTTTTTAGTGTTTTTAAAATTTTCTTTTTCAAGCGACCTGACATGTTTTCGTATTTTTCTAGCCATATTCATAGCATTCACAACAACCTTTTTTATAAGCATGTTTCTTTTATTAGGATTGTCTGGATAGTTTTTCTTTATATAAGAATCTATAGCATAAAAAAAGGCTAATTCGGCGGCTATAAGAACAGCTAATCCAACTCCTCCCGTACCTACGCCAAGCAAAAGTCTACCAACTCTTCCAATGCTAGCTGCAAATTTTGGTAAATTTGAAGCCATATACGCAGCTGTAACCGTACCTATCTCAAAGCCACCAACTGCAGCTCTGAGTCCATGGCCAGTTCCAGATATTTCATCTGGTTTATCATGGATACGCCCACTCTCCAGATCGGTTTTGCTAGTAATCTCTTCTTCATCGTTTGTTAAATAATCGATAAACGAAGTTTTTGCTTGTGTAAGCTTATCAGTAAAAGATGAATCTTTTTTAGCTTGTCTGTTTTTTATTTTGGCTAATCTTGCTGCCCATTGCTCATCAGTATAACCAGCTGGTTTTTTCATGTGAGACTGTTCAAAAATATGATCTTCGACTTCTTCTTTGATTATTTCTAAAAGTCTTTCTTTGGTGGTGAGCATAGCTAGTCCTCTTCAAAATAATTAGTAATATTATGTCTTTTAAGCATTTTTTTAAAAGCTGCTTTATCAACACCTAGAAATGCCGCAGCTTCGCCCTTTGTGCGAGCAGCAGAATAAGCGTATTTTAATATCGCATCTTTAACAATTTCAGGTATGGCAGACCACAAATTAAGACCATATAGCTTGTTGTTGACAGTTTTTGCTGCCAACTCAAGACGAAGACCAATGACTTCTTCTAGTGTTAAAGAAGAAAGCATAATTTCAAAACGTTCATTTATTTTATTTTGAGTTTTAAGCTTATTTGCGATACTATAATACTTTTGGTCTTTCTTTTTGAAACGACTTCTTTTTGATTCCCACATTATTCAAATTCTGCTATGCTAGGCAAACTAATCCCTTCGTCTTCTTCAACTTCATCTTCAACTTCATCCTCAACTTCGGGCTCGCCGCTTTCAAATTCTTGAGCAGCACCTTGAACTTCAGCACCTTCAGGTTTTGGCATGATGACTTTATCAAATGCTGGAGGCTCACCATTTTCATCTGCTATGTCTTTTTCATAGCTCAAAAGCCAAAGGTCAACGTTATATAAGGCATATTCTTTAAACTCAGCTCGATCTTCTGGGCGCACCAATAATTTTCTGGTATCAGCTAACAGTTTTTCAATGTTTGAATTATTAATAGTATTAAATGCTCGTCTTGCGCCAGTAGGATCTTCAGTACCGATTACAAGATCTTCTAGATCTTTTTCATCTGCGTCTAAGTCAGGTTTCTGATCTTTAAATCTATCATCTTCTTTTCCATCGGAAGGCATAACTCTGGCATCATCATCAATTTTTATTGTTACAGCATCATCTTCTTGTTCGTTAACTGGTCCTTCGCCAATCTTTTTAGAAGATCCAGCATCTAAAGCTTCAAATGTGTCAAAAATTGATTGGAACTTTTGAAGCACATGAGCACGATAGGATTGGCGCTCTTCTGGTCTTTTAAGTTTACGAAGGCCAGTTTCTAAAACTGGTAAAATCTGATTTAACGCATCAGCTAAGGCATTAAGCGCTGTGGACTCATATGGAGCAGGATTAGTATCAGCGTCAACCTCAGTTATCAAATGCTTAATAATTTGACGAAGTTGTTGCTCTTCATTAAGCCTTTGTTCATTTTGAAGTTGTATTTTGCGCTTTATTGCTTCTTTTATTAAAAGTCTTAAAGCTTTTTCATTCTGTGCGTTCATAACTACTCTTCTCCCCTTTTAAATGGATTATATTTATTTGGTGGACCAAAACCTCCAGCACCACCACTAACAGATCCAGCTGAGCTAATTTCTTCTATTGACTCTTCTGTCTTAGGCTGTTTTTGGCTGCTAGCTAATTTTTCCTGCGCTTTTTCATCTTTTTCTATTTTTGCTTGGTCAGCTATAGGTTTTAAGTCGCCAAATATTTTATCTGAAAGTCTTTGTACAACTTGTTCGAAATTTGGAATATTTCTGATATCATCAAAAATATCTAGTTTACCAACCAGGCCTTTAATTGCCGACACAAGAACATCATCTTCAACTTCTGAAAGATTTCTTTTTTTCTTATTTGCTTTTTTGGACATCATGTTAAGAGCAATTGCCACTGCTTGTCCTTGTGGATAACCCTCATCTCTAAGTTTGCTTATTTTTTTAGATACTTGTCTTCTAAATTTTTGCTTTTTTGTTAGTTTCTTTCTTTTTTTCTTTTCTAATAAAACTTCATCAACCAAAGAATATAGGGAGGTCATCGACAAAAAATCTTTCTTACCCTCCTCAAGCGCAATATCAGTTGTTTGTCCCATGAGAACTTGAACAACATCATCATAAAAATTATCATCAGGAAGAAGAGACTTAAATGTTTCCCAATCTCCAGATGCCATGGCTCCTCTCATTCTGGATGCTGATGCTGGCTTGCCTGCTACTTCCAAAGCTTTTGCTGGTTCATATGTACCTATTGTAGCATTAGACAGGTCAGGTCGTTTATCAAAATATTGTTTAAATTGTTGAATTCTTTGAGGATCTCCACCTTTATTGCCAGCGCCGAGAGCAAAAATCATATTAGGATACTTTGCAGCAAACTCTTCGTCTTTCATTAGTTCATAACAAGCAGATAGTGGTGTGGCTTGATCAGTTGTAAAAAATTCTACTTTATCATCAAAACCACCGTATATGTCAAATATCGCTTGACTTTGTTGTAAAGTAACACCATCTCTTGGCTTTGGCCCAGTAACAACAATGATCTTCTCAACATCTGGTCGTCTTTCATATTGTTTTATAAGTGAGTAGTGCCCGCCTGTAGGGGGCTTAAAACCGCCTGGAATAAGAATTACATACTTACCCTCGACTTGCTCGTTAATAATGCCTTCTATAAGCCTTCCAGGGCGCATGCGCTGCTCTCTGAAGGATGTTTCTAGCCCACCGACAATAAAATCACCTGTTAACTTAAATGGAGTGCCGGCGCAGATGGTATTATCATTGATAACAACGCCTTCTTGCTCTCTAGCCGGCCCAAAATCATCAGATTCAAGCGCATCAAGCACCGCGTTTCCTAAAATACGTGTGGCATGCATAATAACAACACCATCGACCAACGGCTCAATATCATCATCAGTTGCTGCGATTTTATTAATTGGTGTTCCTCGTAAAACCTCTAAATATATGTTTTTAGCGTATGGAGATTGTTTTTTGCCCATTTGTGGGTATTTTTCTCTCATTTCTTCTGAAATATTAACAATTTTTTTAATTGGGTTCTCATCAACACCGGCTAGCCATGCTTTTAATGGTTTTGTAGAGCCTTCACCAATGCCCATTTCACCTGGTTCTTCAGGATCTCTCATTTGACGGCTGTATACTATACTAAACTCTTCGTTAAGAGCATTTTGAAGATTAGGATTGGTCTTTACAGAAGCAGGAATCCGTGTAAACACTTTAAAATCTTGCTGATTAGCAAACGTTTGTACTTTGTCTCTAATCTGATCAAGCAACTTCTGCTCAACGTTGACATTTATACCTTTTCTGCTTTTTGGGCCTTTTGGCACAAACCTACTAACACCATGAATGGCGATAAAATTAAATGGGTATTCTTTAACGTTAATCTTCTTAAGGACGAACTCTGTATTAAAGTAAAGTCCAAAGTGACCTGGTTCATCTGTCATTTTTAATCTTTCCAGTTCTGGTAAGATCTCTGGCAATGAAGAATTAAAAATACCAAGCAAGATTTTTGTTGCTTCAACCATTCCGTGTGGTTTGGAGGGGTCTTTACTAACAAATCTCTCATCAGCATTATCAGCTGTAACACCTTGAACATCCAAGTTTTTCATTGATCCACGATCAACAACAAACTCGAAACCAGGAGACAAAGCAGGGTTCTCTCTTAAACGAAAACTTAAATTAACACCGTCGATTTTAAGCGCAGGTGGGTTATCTCTAATCGAGTTAATACATTTCTGAAAAAACTCAATTAAATCTTGCCCTGAATTAACATCAGGACAATCGAAAGGATGAAACATGTGACCACCAGCGCCGCCCATAATAATACCTCTTATTTAGTCCATTTCTTGGTTAGTGTCTCAAAGAGAAGTTGATCTTTGTTTCCTTTAAACCAGTTTTCGTTTTGTTGTTCTTCCAGCCCAGGCGCGAGGCCTAAATCATTAGGCCCTTTACCATCCTGAGCGTAATCTGGAATTCCATCGTTATTATCGTCTGGCTTTGACTCTTCAGCCTCTTCCATTGGGCCACCAACAACATTTTTAATTGCGCTATCAATATCGCCAAAACGATCTTTGATTGCTTGGCGCGCCATTTCTTTTGCTTCTTCTGGGGATAAAGTTCCTGGAAGTGGTCGACCGATCGCTGCGATCATATCATCTTCAACAATTCCAAAGTCTGCCAAGTCAATTGCCTCTTCGTCAGCCTTGCCAGCAACTTTTTTAACCGCTGCGTTGACTTTACGATAAGCAACTCTTTCTGGTGTGCTAGAAGGTAGCTGACTCCACTTTTTGCCCTCTGCTTTTGCTCGGTCAAGCATAGCTTGAAGCGCACCGGCCTTCATGGCTTTAAGCGCACCAACTGTATACTCTGTACCTTGATCAAGCTTCATTCTGCTTTTTGGTTTAGCGCCTAAACCAACAGAAACATCGCCCATACTAGGTAAACCAGGCATGTCTTCACTTCCACCTACCATTTTTTCATTGATTTTGTTCTCGCTCATTTGTGTTGTCTCCTTTTTTAAGTTATCTTCAAAATCTCTTAAAAGCATTGTACCTTCATAGGCTTCACGCTCCATTTCGCGCATATGTTGATTGGTCTGCGCGTAATCTTCACCTAATTTAGGCAGATTATCAAACTCACCACGACAATTCTGTGCGTGATGTGTTAATTCGTGCGCCAATGATCGCATAAGGTCTTTTGGGTGCCTTTTATCGACAAAAAGCGCTATTTTCATATTGTTTGGGTCATAATATGCTGTTTTTCCTAGTGGATCTTTACTGTTTTGGGGGTCAGACAGCAAATTTATCTCTACAGGCTTGTTAAAACCAAGCCTTTTCTGGGCAAAAGGTACGAACTGTTTAAGCAGTTTATGCATAACATCTAGGTGCTCATGACCCTTTGGAGAACCTGAAAATGTGTACATTTTGCCCATTATGACCCTCCTGCGCCTGCTGGAGCAGACTTGGACCTCTTATAACTAGGTTTTTTGTTAAAAGGAGGCCCTGGATTTTGCTTTCCACCCTTTAAAAACCACTTTTTTGCTCTTTTATGGCGTCTTTTTACTCTTTGTTGGTATTTTTCGACCTCTATGAGCCTATTAAAGCCTGTTTCATCTAATAATTCATCATTTTTAACGAATATCTTAAATTTTTTGTTGTAATCCATGCCTACAGACTTCATTTTATCATAAGATTGGGTTCGAACATCAAATAAATCTTTAATATGGTCATAATTGCGCAAATATTTGAATGTTAGGTTCTCATATGAGTACTCACCCTTGTCTTCAAGGCCTGATTGACGAAACTTTTTGATTTTTTTAATTAATTTCTTTGCTGCTGTGTGCGCATCTTGATATTTTTGTACATCATACTTGTCTTGAACCCTTTCAATCATGTCAATAAACGATTTTACCTTTCTTTTGACCATCTTTTCATCAATTTCAGGCTCTTTTCGCTTTGGTTCGGCCAACCATTGATCATTTTGTACTGAATAGACACCAGTTGAGTGATGTGGCTCGTTAGAATCTTGTACATATAGCTCAACTTCGTGTCCAAAGATGCGAATATCGTGTTTGTTGTTCCAGTTTGACGACTTTGCGCTAAAATATTCACGCACTAGCTCGGCATCAGCGTCGATTTTTTTGAAATCTACTAGAATGTGAAGGTCTATATCAGAAAATTTAGTGTAATTAAAGTTTGCCAGCGACCCAGTGAAGGTGATATCGTCAAACTGAGTGCCGCCAAGACCTAAAGAATCAAAAAAATCTTTAGCTATAGCTCTTAAATTTATGGCAACCTCTTTGTTCAAACGCCTGCCTTTCCATATTCCTTTTTTGAGCGAGCGATTTATTTTATATATGTCATTAATCTTCATAAAAAACACCTATAGTAAGTAGTTTTTAATTAACAACGCGACTTAATTACTTAATTTACCTTCAATCCTGCCCACAGTGCGCAAAATCTCATTGTTGTTGTTGCGAATATCGGTAATATCGTTTTTCAAAGTTTGAATTTCTTGCTCAAGTCTCTCAAATTTTGGATCATTTATTGATTGAACCCAAAAAATAACACCAGCAACTGTTGCTACAACAGCAACAACAAAAGTGAACCAGTCTTTTAGGGTTTGAAGATTTAAATTTGTAGATTGATTAGACATAATTTTACCTCAGTATAAATAGTTTAAAAAGAAAAGGGGACCGGAGGAAAACCTCCGACCCCCATGGATTAGTTATCTAATCAAATTACTTTTGTAATTTTGCGATAACTGCTTTAAGCTCATCAATTTGAGTTTGTTGTGCCTTAACAGCACCAGCAAGGACTGCCGACATACGACCGTAGTCGATTGCGCGACCAATACCTTGTCCGTCAACAACACAAATCTCTGGGACAATTTTAGCAACGTCCTGAGCGATAAATCCGAGATCAGCTTTGCCAGGGGCACCTTTCATCTCGTAAGTAACAGGCTCAAGCATCATCACTTTGTCAAGAGCAGAAGTCATAGGCTCAATACCAGTCTTCAACTCTCTGTCCGAGTGAGTCGCGTATGTATTGGCTGTGATTGTACCACCAGATCCATCAGAACCAACAGTGACACTACCATCAAACTGTGCGTTACCATCAACTTCCATAGCGCCCGAGACATGAAGCAATCTACCACCAACACCAACTGTGCTTGTAACAGGTGCTCTAAGAGATAAGTCAGCCGAAGACGACATGATCATTAAACCACCAGAGAACTTTAAGTTACCTAGGTCACCAACGCCTGGGCTCAAGAACGATAAGATTGTGCCATTTGCTCCACCAGCCACTCCCGCGTTGAGATTAAGCGAGTGTGGTGATCCAGCAGCTCCAGACATAAACGCGGCTAAAAAGTTTGACGTAGTTGGCGCAGTAGCACCAGCATGAACGCTAAGATTCTTGCCAGTTCCTAAGCCATGAACAACAGCACCAGCAGAAGCTGTAATGCCACTTGCTACAAATCTGCTAACACCTGTTGTAATAGCTGAAGCAGCATTAAGAACAAGCGCCTTGCTAGCAGCACCAGTACCATTTGTGATACCATCAAGTTTTTCAAGATCTGTCTCGTCCATATTAGCATTGCCAATGATAAACGCACCTGTAGCAGTTACGTTTCTAAAGCCACTAGCGTCTTTGTCCGAGTCAACAACAACAGCTTTGCTTGCTGCGACGGTACCATTTG
>CENH01029964.1_pt1 | contig 15019 bp, 10 predicted proteins | sample 530171 | NCBI WGS metagenome assembly CENH01 (sample SAMEA2591132, study PRJEB7988) | marine metagenome | biome: marine biome (ENVO:00000447); feature: deep chlorophyll maximum layer (ENVO:xxxxxxxx); material: saline water (ENVO:00002010), including plankton (ENVO:xxxxxxxx) | depth 70 m | reverse complement strand
TTACACCTTTATCGAAAGGGGGCAGTGCTAAAAAATCAAATGTTAAACTAACTTCAGTAAATAAAAACAGATCGTTTAGAAGAAAATCAAATCATAAACCCGCATAAAACTTAGGAGGTTGAGTGGATATAGTATCGAATAAAGCCTTATTATTAAAGGCACAGAACCCTAATGTCATATTGAAGACTATCCCTAGGTCTAAAGCTGTAAGTAATGATGAAGTTGTAGTCTATTGGGGTATACGTGAAGCACAAGTGTTAAGGCGGTTAGGCTACAAAAAAATACCTTCGCCAATTAAAAAGGACTATCAATGGTCGGGTAAATTTAAGCCTTTTGACCATCAGATAGAAACATCTTCATTCCTTACGTTATATAAACGAGCCTGTTGTTTTAACGAACAAGGCACAGGTAAGACCGCATCTGTAATCTGGGCGGCTGATTATTTAATGAAGATAGGGGAGGTAAAAAGAGTATTGGTCATTTGCCCTTTATCCATAATGAGTTCAGCTTGGCTTGCAGATTTGTTTTCTTGTGCGATGCACCGTAAGGCATCGGTATGTCATGGTGCACGTAAAAAAAGACAGGAGATAATTAATTCCGCAGCCGAATTTGTTGTCATTAACTATGATGGTGTAGAGATAGTAGCAGATGAAATAAAAAATGGCGGGTTTGATTTAATTGTGGTTGATGAAGCCAATGCCTACAAGAATGTATCGACTAGAAGATGGAAAGTGCTTAACAAGTTAGTGCAGCCACATACCTATCTGTGGATGCTTACTGGTACACCTGCATCACAGAGTCCAGTAGATGCTTACGGGTTAGCAAAGTTAGTTAATCCTGAGAATACTCCAAGATTTGCAGGGCGATGGAAGGAAATGGTAATGAGAAGAGTTAGTCAATTTACGTATGTCCCTAGACCCGAAGCTAAAAAACTAGTCCATAAAGTGCTTCAACCTGCCATTAGGTATACCAAAGAAGAGTGTTTAGATTTACCAGATATTACTTACACGACTAGATCAGTGCCATTAACGCCTCAGCAGAATAAATACTATAGATTAATGAAAAAGAAACTTATTGTTAATGCGGCAGGAGAGGACATTACGATGGTCAATGCCGCTACTGCTATGAATAAACTCTTACAATTATCTGGAGGTGCAGTTTACTCAGATGAAGGGGAGACAATTAGTTTTAACGTAAAACCACGTACGCAAGTGTTAAAGGAAATAATTGCAGAATCTTCTAATAAAGTGCTAGTATTCGTGCCTTTTCGTCACGCTATAGGTTTGATCCAAGAAGATTTGAAGGACGATACATCTTGTGATGTTATTAATGGATCAGTCAGTGCTACCAAAAGGACTGAAATATTTAAACGATTTCAAGAAACAGATGATCCTAAAGTTTTAATTATTCAGCCTCAGTCAGCTTCACATGGCGTAACCTTGCATCGTGCAGATACAGTTGTTTACTGGAGTCCTGTTATGTCTGTAGAAACATATCTTCAGTGTAATGCTAGGACACATAGAGCAGGACAAAAGAATCCTGTAACTGTAGTTCATATTGAGGGAAGTGAAGTTGAACGTAAAATCTACAAAATGCTACAGAATAAGATAGATATTCACTCAAATATTATTAATTTATATAAAGGTGTTGCATAGAGTATAAATTTATTATAGAGTCTTACATGTAGTATATTTTATTAACAACACACCATAAGGAGGTATAAGTATGAGTCAGCAGTTAGCAGTAGATTTTGGTGAAACCAAACAACAAACCCCTTCCGTTGAAAGTTTAGCTCAGACATATATCAAGATTCGTCAGGCTAGAGAGGAGATTGCTAGGGAGTTTGATGAAAAGGATCAAGTTCTTAAAGAACAACAAGAGGTGATTAAACGTAGTCTTTTAGATTTATGCAAAGTTATAGGTGCAGACAGTATTAAAACTAAGTTTGGCACAGTAACTAGGACTACTAAGACTCGATACTGGACTTCAGACTGGGATGAGTACAACAAGTTTGTTGTAGAGAATAATATGCCTGAATTGTTTGAAAAGAGGATTCACCAAGGCAATATCAAGCAGTTAATCGAAGAGAGTCCTGAGATGTTACCGAAAGGTGTTAATTCTCAGAGTGAATACACCATAACAGTTAGGAGACCTAAGTGAGCACAACTTCAAGTCAATTAATTACTTTGAAAGAAGTAGCTGAATATCTAAATGTCAGTGAAAATCATGTTAGAAATATGATGAGAAAGAAAGAAATTCCTTTTATAACTCTTGGGGGTATATATCGTTTTGATTTACAGGAGATACGTGAATCACTAACTGAAAAATTAGCTAGGAAACCCAGACCATCTAAAGCCAAAGTATCTAAGTCTAATGAAAATTAAGAGAATATCTTTAAAGGACAGCATTTTTAGTTATATGGAAGGCACTAAGAAGATTGCTAGTAGCGATGAGAAATCACAGGAATGGGTTATTATCGGATGTTCACCAGTATATAGAACCTTCTATGTAGAACAAGAAACATCACCTGTATGCTGGTCTAGCGATTGCAAAGTCCCTGATGTAGGTGTACCGGAGCCTATTAATAAATCTTGCATGAACTGCGAGAATGATATTAAAGGCTCAGGTCAAGGTAATTCTAGGGCTTGTCGGTTTCATCGTAGGGCGGCTGTGGTTCTTGCTAATCATATAGAAGGGGGAATCTATCAAGTTATTCTCTCTGCTATATCTGTATTCGGGAAAGGTGTAAATGGTAAATGGCCTTTGGATTCTTACGCTGAATTTTTAAAGGGTAACAATGTAGCATTGTCTCATGTTATTAGTGAGGCGGAGTTAGATGCAGATAGTGCATTTCCTAAGTTAACCTTTACCCCAGTGCGGTCTTTGACTGAGGATGAGTATGAGATTATTGAGAAGCAAATGAAAAGTGAAGAAACAAAAAAAGCAATAAGACTTAATGTACCAAAACAAAATGACTTTGAGTTTACACCTGTAAGTCCAGAGTTAACTAATTAATTTAATAGGAGTAAGTATGAGTAAAACTTTAACTGAATCAAGGCAGTATCGTATTAATAATGTGGAATTAAATTGGCCTAAATTAGTAAAACCTCAATCTAATTTTGAGAAATTACAATGGTCTGTACAGATTGCAACTACAGATGAGGCTGTTGCTAAGGATTGGAAAGCTAATCATTTAAACGTCAAGCCACATAAAGACACCCCGAATAAATGGTATGTTGATCTTAAGAGAAATGCTACTTACACATCTAGAGATAGTGGCACTCAAAAGATTGAAGATAACACACCTGTAAAAGTTGTCGATCATAACGTGAATCCGATTGACGCTACCCGATTAGGTAATGGATCAAAGGGTAATGTATTAGTATGGCAACGACCTTACGAAATAAAAGAAACCAATAAAAAAGGTGTTTCTACCAGTCTAACAGGAGTGCAAATAACTAAATTTGTAGTCTATGAAGGAGCTGTTGGTTTTGAGCCTGTAGAAAGTGAGGGTACTACTACACCACAAGGAGAGGACTTTGCACCTGCTGGGTTAGAGTCTGATGAGCCTAAAAAGATTCAAAAGAAAAAAGGCTCTGCTCCTAAATCCGCTGAAGACTTAGTCAAAGACTGGGAATAGTTTGAATTAAGAAACACAGACTGTTAGGTGTGAGTGGGTTTGTGTTCGCCTTGTGTTTAAGGCTCATAGGGAAAAACCGCACCAGTGGGGGCTCAGTGTTACAAGTTCTGTGCGTTTATTTCTAATAGTTGATGTTTTAAATGCACAGTGCCTCCTTACCTAAGTGACCCCACATTTAATTTTAAGGAGGATTTATGGAAGCCGAAAGAATACATACAGAAGTAAGACAGATTGGAAAAGATTTATTAACGTCTTTAAAAGAATTAAATATAAAAATAGAAGATGCTAGTCTGCTGTTAGGGGTATCACATATGACGTTATATAGATGGGGGTCAGATTTTGAAACCTATCCAAAAAAGAATAAAGCAAAACATTATGAAAAGGTGAGCATACTACTTACGATTATTAATCGAGCTAAAGCATTTAACACTAGGGGGTAGCTATGTCTAATCTAACCTCTCTGGAGTTTTTTAAGCAGGTATTACCTATCCCTAGTGACGGCAAAGAATATTTTGTAGTAGACATTGAGCCGAAATATAAAGTTGAGGGAAGAAAAAACGGTAAAACAAAAATTGTTCATTACACTAGTGATACCGTTGAAGGAATTATTGAAAAAGCCAACTTGATTGATGGGGGTGGGTCAAATGCGTATTTTGCACTATCAAATTTTGACGCTACAAATAAAGAATATTTAAAAATTAAAGAGCGAAGTAATGGACAGAAGGGGCGGCAAGCAAAGTTTACATCACAAATTAAATGTTTATTTTTAGATATTGACGTTGGGAAAGAAAAAAATTCTTATGCAGATGATTCAACGGCTGTATCAGAGATAGGCAGGGTTTGTAGTGAAACTAAACTACCACTACCAATTATAAATCATTCAGGAAATGGCTTACACGCATACTGGGTATTTGATAAGCCTATTGATATACCTACATGGTTAAACTTAGCTAATGATTTTAAATCTCTTGTAGAGAAACATGGGTTAATAATAGACCCACAAGTAGGTACGGATGCGGCACGTATCTTAAGAGTTTTAGATACAGGTAACTACAACAATGGTAGTAAAAAAGATGTTAAGAATATTTACTACAACAAGGAGACTCCTAAATCGTTTGAAGAGTATAGAAAAATTATCCCTGTAGTTAATAAGCCTGTAGCTTCCCCACAAATAAAATTACAACGTCCTAAAAATGCACCTGTTATAGACCCTGCGACTAAAAATATTATAGAGAATAATGCTTCTAAGTTTTCTGAGATACATGCCAAGTCGATGAAGGGGGAGGGCTGTAATCAAATAAAGATAGCTTATGAAGATCAAGAGGGCACATCTTACGATATATGGAGGGCTGTTTTATCAACTATAAAACCTTGTACAGATAAGTATGAGTGGGTGCAGAAGATGTCTGAAAAACACCCTGAGTTTAATTTAGATACAGCTGTGAATAAAATGGAGGACACAGGAGGCCCACAGTCTTGTGAGACATTTGAGAAATTTAACCCTGAAGGGTGCAAAGATTGTTCAGTTAAAAACACAGTAAAACGTCCTCTTCAATTAAGTAGTTTTATAAAAGAAGCCAAGGATGAGGAGATACAAGTAGAAAAATTAAGTGCATCTACAGGGGATAAAGCTGTGTTCACAATACCTAGGATACCGCATCCTTATTTTAGAGCAGAAAATGGGGGTGTTTATATAAGGGAGTACAAACAAAACAAAGACACAGGCGAAAAAGAAGAGATTGAAACGCAGGTTTATCACAACGATTTATATTTATACAAAAGGTTATATGATATTGATTTAGGTTTTTTAAATTTAGTTAGAGTAGATTTACCTAGAGATGGGGTAATTGAATTTGAGATTCCTTGTATGTCATTTAGTTCAGATCAGGAATTAAAAAAGATTTTATTTAAACATGGAGTGGTTACGGATGCTAAAAAAGGTAAATTAATTGTGAATTACTTAATTAAGTTTTCAAATTTTTTAGAGGCTATGGCGAAAGCAGAACATACCTACAAACAGATGGGGTTTGATAAGGAGAGTAAGGTATTTGTTTTGGGTGAAAGATTGTTTACTGCGGGAGGGGCTAGAAAAACACCAATTAGTTCCAGACTACTAGCTCACAATTATAGGTTTAGTTATCAAGGTAAGTTAGAGAAATGGAAAGAAGCCACTCAAGAATTGTATGCTAGAGATGGCGAGGAGCTGCGACAGTTCTGCCTTGGTCTTGGTTTAGCTGCACCATTATATAGATATGAACCGATAGCCGGGAGCATGGTTAGTATGTTTTCAAAAGATAGTGGGCATAATAAATCTGGCACTATGTCTAGTATTGCCAGTATGTGGGGTAATCCTGAACATTTATTTATGACAGGTAAAGACACTCCTGCTTCAATGATGAATAGATTAGGTGCGTATCAATCTATACCGTTATGTATTGATGAACTAACTAACATACCACCTGAGAAATTATCTGTTCTTACTTATGCAGTATCCGAGGGGGCAGAGCCGAATAGATTACAGGGTAGCGAGAACAAGGAACGAACTAATGAAGCACGGTGGAAGCTACCTGTGTTTGCATCCACCAATAAAAGTTTTGAAGAGAAATTACAGCAATATAAACCTGCGGTAGAAGGGGAGAGTGCAAGATTATTGGAGATACCTTTTACTAGAAATGGTTTAAGTGAACTAGACAACAAACGACTTTTGACCGTACATACTCAAAATCATGGGGTAGTCGCTACAAGATTTATTCCTTGGCTATTAGGAAATCAAGATAAATGCCAAGAGATGATGAGAAACTACGAGGCTAAAATGCGAGAGCAAGTTAATTTTGGGTCAAGTGAAAGATTCTGGGTGACTATGGGTTATATAAGTCTAACAGGACTCCATATAGGAAATGAACTAGATATATGGGACTTTGACATTGATAAGACGTATACATGGCTTGTTAATTTTTTATTGAAGAAGATGAAACAACCTCGTATGATTAGTAACAATCCTAGTGGGGTCGTGGGGGCTTTTATTAATCGCCATGCTACTCAAATGCTTATCATAAAAAGTGATATAGATTTAAGAGGGGACGCAGATACAAGACCTGCACCTATAAGGGAGCCTCGCTCTAGCAAAGATTCACTTATTATTAGGTATGAGCCCGATACAGAGAAACTTTTTATAGATATAGAAGTATTTGGTAGGTGGATAGCAGAGCATACAGCTTTTAATATGCCTGAGTTAATTGAACTTCTAAAAAGAGATAATATCTGTGAGGGTAAAAAACCTAAAAGTATGGGTAAGGGTTGGATTCCATCATCGAGTCAGACTATGACATTGGTTTTTGATGCTAATAAATTAGACTCAATAGATGCCTCATAAACCTCCAATTAAAAACTTATCTTATATAGAAATAGAAGGGGAGTCTTTTTATATAAACTGGGCGGATTTTCGTAAGGATAGTAGCTTTTTTATTCCCTGTGTACAGTGCGAGGAATTACGTAAACAAATATTAGAAAAAGCTACTATTGCTTGCGTTCCAATTAGCTGCCGGTACGTAGTAGAGAATAAGGTTAAGGGTATACGTGTATGGAGAGTGCTCTAATCTTCTTCCTCTTTCTCTCTTCTTCTTCTTATTTCTTCTCGCCTATCCCTAGCATTTAATCTTTGTCTTCCTCGGAGCCTATCTATTCTTTCAAACCTTGTTATACCTCTAGGGTCTACCCCCAATGTACCTCTTATTCGTCCTATATAGCCTCTTTTTAGTTTACCTTTATAGGTACTAAATACTTTTCTTACATCTATAATGGTAGCTCCAGCTTGCTCTCCGTATATCCTATTAAACTTTCCTGCTTCTTTAATAAACTTTTTATACCTTTCTGTATCTCCATTTTCAAGAGCACTTTGTAAGTTAGCTGTAATATGATTTTTTTTGTCTCTTATTATATTTAACGCTTCTATTCTGGAGCTTCTTAAATCATATACTTCTTTTATTTCTTTAGTGTTATACCCCCACGCTTTTGCTAAAACTGTCCACCCTAAATTCTTAAAATCTTCTTTAGCTATAAGTGTATCACCTCTTGGGTCTCGCAAACCTTCTTCATTTATTCTATAGGCTTGTAACATATACCGTACCTGCCCCGGAGCTGCTGGTTCTAAATCTCGCAAGTAACCTTTTATGTTACCCAATTGAACCCCTTCAGTTTTATACCGTTCTACCCATTTGTCATAAACTGACCCCCCTGCAAAACCAAGTCCTATCATTGGGCCTCCCAAAATCTCACCTGTTTGGGCAACAATACCCATGTCATCTGTATATCTGGGAGGGAAAAACATTGGGCCACCTATACCCCCACGTTCTGATACAGCTAAATCTGTAAACTCTTCAATAAGTCCTCTACTTACTTGAAGCTGAAAAAAATCATCAATGGCATCTTTTATTATCTTATTAGCATCAAACCCAACGTAAGGCCCGTCCTCTTCTTCATCGTGAAACGTATACATATACGCACTGTATAAAGCCATTACTGCTGCAAATAAAGGTAGACCATTTACCCCGAACATAGCTAAATTACCTATTATTAAATTTCCTGCCATTCGGGTAGCTTCTTCTTGCTCTTCCATAGTAAGTTTTTCTTTACGTCTTACAGACTTATCAAACGGATATATACTTTGCAGTCCTTCAGTACGCCTTATACTATCGAAAAATATATCTAGCATTAACAATGGATATTTTTTAAACATTAAAAGGGTACGACCTATTCCTGCGGGAAGCCCCCCTCCTTGGAACCATACACCCCACCCTTGATTTGAATAGTTACCTTGTGATTGAAGAGTCAATTCAGTAGCGTAGTCAAAAGGAGTGCTAAATCTAGCTGCTCCCCCTAACGGGCCAATTTTTAATTTTTTAGGAGATTTTTTAGCTAGTCTATAAGCTGCAAGAAAAGTAACTTCTCTGTTAAAACGCTCAACTTTACCAAACCCGTGTGCAAGATATATAACCGGACGGTTTAATTGAGCAAGAGTCCCCGTTGCGATATTTCCATCTGCTAAATATTTTTTTATTTCTGCAGGTGTATATTTACCTCTAGCACGTAATTCTTTCTCACTTAATTCTTCTATATTAAGACCACCTACATCCCCTACCATAACCCTCGACACAGTTCCTTCTGCAGTTGCTCTAACTAAGGCTTCTCTTTCATCTTTGGTAATGTTATCACTGATAGGTAGCCTTTCATGGGTTGTAGTTACATTTCCATCTCTATCCGTGTATTTATACTTCGTAGGTTTAACATCCCTACCACCGTCTATTGGGGAAAGTAATATAGGTTTTATATCATATATAGCTTTTAATATTGCAGCCCCTGAATCTACCGCCCCAAATCTAGCTGACAACATCGTAAAAGTATAAGCACCGAGTTGAAATAAGTTTTGAGTTATAGAAGCAAGGTTTCCTAAATACCATAAAAAACCGTATTGCCCTAGTGTGTTATGAATATATCTAGCAGTTTCCGATAAAGAGGAGTGTTTAGCTTCATCTACTATACCTCTTACAGCCCTTTCAATCATTCTATAGTCTGATTGTGTATCAATATCCTTAACATCTTTTATAGACTCACTTAAATTCCTTAAACCTACATCTATATCTTGAGCATTTTTAAAACGTGCTAATTGTTGGGCTAAAGGTCTGGCACTAGAATTAAATACATCTAAAACATCCCCTGTTGCCCCTAGTTTACTTGGATCACGCCTTATTAATGCTGTTCTTAATATGTTAGTAGTGGGTGAATTTTTAACATATAGTTCTGCTAAATCGTTAGCTAAAGATTCTATTATTTCATCTCTTACCTTAGGGTCTAGTTTTTTATCTCTTGTTGCACTGCTTATTGACTTAATTATGTTACGTTGTAGTTCTGCAAATGCAGGGACACTTAATTCAGATTTACTTTTTGTTGCAATAAGAGCTTTCCCACCATCTTCAAAGATTCGTGGTGACTCATCGACAACATTAACTTTATCTTTATCTAGAATTGCTTTTGCGTTCCTTGCAGTTATTTCATCTCCAAAAGCATGTACAACAGGTTGCCCTGATTCTCCTTCTACCTTTGATTTAAGTTCATAGAGAACCCAAAACTGCCCCTCTCTTCTTTGTGGGAAATAGTATTTTAATTGTTGGGGGGCATTAAATATTTCATTTAATGTTTTACTATTTTGTATAGCTTCTTTGTTAATACCAACAACTTGTAGTCTATTTCTTAAAGAAGCTAATAAGGCGGAATAACGAGTAGAAAAGTAATTCCCTATATCGCTATATAATTGTTGACCTTCTGGAGTAAGTTTATTATATAGTTTTAGTAACTCTTCATATGCTTTTTTATTTTTTGGACTTGTAGGCACTTGTTGATCAGGAACATTAGGGTCTAGTATTTTAGCAATGTGTAAATTAAATTGAGTTGATCCATACACTAAATCACCAAAGTCTCTATATAAGTTACTATCCTTACTATTATCCAGTTTAAATTTTTGTATACGGCCTACTAGTTCCTGAACCTCATTATTAAAAGAAGCTATATCTCCAGCTAGACCCCTAATACCTCTTCGGATTCTTTTTAATGGTAGTAATTCTGCCCCGTACTTTCTAACTATATTATCAAGTTGCCCTAAATTTGTTAGATACCCTTCTCTTATTAGTTTTGGTAGTTTTTTAACCCGTCCTACTGTTTTTTGTTTAAGGGTACTAGAAGTAGCTTCAATATCTTCTGCTGTTCTTCGGGATTGTTGGAAGCCTTCAAATGAAGGTATCTCCCCTTCTTCTTCTTCTCTAGGCCGTCTTGTAGATTTAGTTGTTTTCTCTAAGTTCCCACGCACCATACTATATATAGAAGGTACGACTATTTTATTAGGGTCTTTTCCTTTTGAGATACTTCTACCTCTAAAACCATCAAATACAGTATCGTTTATTATTTTTCTATCTATTATGTCGCTTTTATAAGACTCTTCAGTTATCTTATATTTTTTACGTAAAGGTTCAGTAATTTCATCAGCTATACGTTTATTCACTGCGGTTAAAATCTGTGCAGCTACTTTAGGCTCTACATTAAGTTTTTTCTGTATATCTCCAAGCGTTAATCCTTTTATAATTGGAGGATTTTTTTTGAGCTTATTTATCTCCCCCTCAGGTAAAGGGTAATAACGCCCGCTTACATCAGTAAAAGGTCTATCAATTTCAGCAGCATTAAGAGGGGCATCAAACCTATCTTTACGCCCCGGACGAGAAATCTCACCCCTTCCAGTACGCTCATTAACTATTTCTCTAACACGGTCATAGCCTTCATCTCCCGGTAAATATGTATCATCACCTATTTGTATTGGAGCATTTTTTTGCCATTCACCACGTTCTTGCTGCTCTGCAAGTTTTCTATCTTTATTTAATAAATCAAATAAAGCGTCTGTAACAGCGTTTATATCTGTGTAACGTGCTTTATCGTATTTCTTATCCGGAGCAGTATTTAATTTATCTAAAGATTTGTCAAAGTCATCTAATACAACAGCCCTCTGAACAGTGGGACTAGCTGCATCTACAGATTTTGTACCATTTTTTACTTCATCATATTCTTTTTGTATATCTTCAATACTAAGAGGCTCTGCTACTTTATTCTCTACTGTACTTACACTTTCATCCGGTACAAACTCAATTTTTTCTGGGGTTACTTTTTCTTTTGCATCTGGAAGCCCTGCATCCTCTGGAAGCCCTGCATCCTCTGGAAGCACAAAATTTCCCTTTGCATCCACTATTGCAGCTTCTTGGTTTTTTTCTGCATCCTCTCTTAACTCTTTTTCAGTAGAGCGTCTTTCTTGTTCTAATTCTGTATTGTTTTCAGTCCTATAAGTCTCTACTTTTTGTTCTAAATCATTAAGTAGTTCTTCTAATGTTTTATCAACGTCAACAAAATTTCCCTCTGCATCTACTTCTTCTTTTTTTAAAGGGATGCCAAGTTCAACAGCTATATTATTTACTCCCCCATAAGCCTTTGCAGCTTCAAAATCACGGGACTGAGTAACATAATCAGCTAAATTTATTAACTCTGCCTCAACTTGAGCAGCACTTTTAGTTTCTTCTGCAATTTCTTTTTGTTCGGCTCTTATTTTTCTAGCACGTTTACCCCCAAAGAAATCCATAATTCCTGCGGTTAAAGTACCTATAGAAAACCCTACAGCAGCATCATCACCAACAGCATCTATTAGTTTTTGACTAGGATTATAATATCCTCTAGCAACAGCATTTTGTGCAAGTTGGGACGCTGCTTCTTGAGCCCCTTCTAAACCTCCTTGTTTTAGAGCACTAACAATTTTATCTCTAAATCTTCGTTGCTCTGCAGGAGGTAATCCTTTTAAAAATCTATTAACTGGAAGTAAATCAAAAAGCCCTATTCCTAAACCCCAGTTTGTTACATTTTCTAATACTTCAGGGTCTGTTACTCCTGCATCAAGGGCTCTTTGTCTAGCAATACCTGCTCCTGAAGCCGATGCTAAAATACCAGATGTGCCATAACCCCCGATAGCCGATGTTACACCTATTGTTTTTGCTCCCGCCCCTATAGCTTTAGTCCCAATACCAACTGCTTTTGCAATTGCTGTACCGGGGACAAAAAAACTTACAAAACTACCTGTACCTTCTGAAAGCATCCTAACAAAATTAGTTTTGTCGGGGTCAGTGCTGTATTCAGGCATGTAAGTTTCAGCAAAATTTTTAGCTGCTTCTTGTATCGAATCCGCAGTTTCTTTTGATATTATATCTCTATCAGATAATGCACCTGTAGCACCTACTGTAGCTGTTTTACTAAAGTCTAATACCCCTTTTGGTACACCTTTATAAATATCCTCTAGTCTAATAGGAGCTTTTTCCCCTTCCTCTTTAGATATTTCTGGAAATAAAGTTGAAGCTAACTCTGGGTAGTTGGAGGATAAAACTTCGTAAGCTGCAGCAGTCCCTCCAGCTATACTAGTAAGCAAAGGATTGGCAGGTACGGGGCTTTTTAGATAATCTTTAGTTAAATTAACAGCACCTTCTGCAAAGGTATAATCTTTAGGTTCAGGTTGAACTTCAGGTTGAACTTCAGGTTGAACTTCAGGTTCAGGTTGAACTGCGGGTGGGGCTTCAGGTAATAAAGAAGGTAACTCTAAAGGTTTAACACCCTGCAGTGCATCCACAAAAGAATATATATCTTCATCTGATGTGCCGTCAGGAAATTTATATTTACCCTTACCCGGTACAGTAATATATCTAGGCATTAAAAACCTTTATTCGTCTTTTATTGCTGGTCGTAGTCGTAAGCCACCACCACCCCGCAGCCAAGTTTCATAAACTTCAAGTTCAGCTTCTTTTTTCTGAAGTTGTAATCTTATATCTTCACTAAGGTTTTTTTTAAGTTCTTCAGCTATTCCTCGTTTAGCTGTAAGTATTTGCTCGCCTATATCAAGTTCCCCACCAATTTCCATCTCAAGTTCAACAAGATTATTTGCAGATTTCATTGTCTCTATAACCATATCTTGGACAAACTTTGTTGCTGCTGCAGCGGATTTAGCTTTTGTTTCCATATCGCTAATAATCAACTGAGTGTTAAATGTTGCTCTCGCTGTTTCATCTGCTCTTAAAGCCTTAGCTTTCTCTACATCCAGCTCGTTGTAAAACTTAAATTTAAACTTTTTATTTTCTGCAATTTGTTGTTGAATTTTTCGTGCGTTCTCATAGTTTAATTTATCTGCTTCAAATCTTTTAGTATTGTAGTTTTCTACATATCTATCGTATGCTTGCAGATCGCCTTCTTGTCTAGCATCCCTTGCCAGTGCTAAATTATTTTCGGCTTTTCTTAATTCTTGTTCTGCAGCCCTTGCATCTTTCTGTACCGACATCCATTGTTTAAGTCCTTCCTTGCCTCCTTCCCCTAAAGCAGCCCATACATTTGGAGAAGAAGTGGTTGCTATATTTAACCCAGCTGAAATCATAGCTAGAGGGACAGCTAATTTTTTGTCTTTTTCTATACTTTGTTTTTCTTTTAAATTATTAGCTTCTAACTGAGCTAAATAATCTTTAGTTCTTAGCTTTGCTCTTTCTTGATTAAATCCCTCTTGGGTTTTTAATGTTTCACTAAGATTAAACTTTACTTCTTCTGGGTCTTTTTTAAATGCTTTCTCATAATTTTCTTTCTTACTAGTATAAAACTCTTTAATTTTTTTCTCACGATCTTCTTGAGGGCCAAATACTTGTTCTACTAAAGATTTATTATTTACAGCAGGAGCAACTTGCTCCCCTTTCAATGTGGCTAATATCGTATTAGCGTCCTGCGTCCCTGCTTTTATGGCATCAGCTTCAGCTACTGGCTTTAACGCTTCGCCCGCTGCTTCGCCTACATTAATGTTATAGCCACCTTTCTGTGGCCCAAATTCATTAGCCTTTAAGTTGGCTTCTCTATCATCTACAACTCTCATAGCTTCTTCTTGAGCAGCTACATCACCAGAATCCGAAGATAACTGATTAGCTATATAAGCATCGGTTATGTTTTCTCCTCTTAATACATTTCCAACCTCCCCCTCTAATGCCGCTAAATCAACACTAGTTGGACTACTTTGACGTAACATACTTTTACTATATTCTAGTTGGTCTTCTAATGCTCTTATTGCTGGTGAGTCCTCAGGCTGTTCAGAATCTTTAAGACTTTGTAATTCTATTTCTCGGTTACGTATATCTGCCTCTAATTTTGCCCGTGCTTCTGGGTCTTTATACCTATCTGAATATGGCCCGTCCCCTGTAAAAATCCCAGTGTTTGCTTTTATCCTACCGCCTTCATACATACGAACAGCAGCGGGCATACCCATAGTCTCTTGTCCTATAGGTTCACTGGGAACCATACCAGAAGGCATGTTAGGTTGCATTTGCCCCATAGCCATAGTTGTAGATGTAGGCATAGGTGCTGCGGCTTCTGCTACTTTTTGTTCAGCTACAGTTTGTGCTGGCATTTGTGCCTCTGCCGTTGCAAACCTTTTCTCCATACTGGTACGTCTACTTAACTCAGCTACTACCATAAACTGAGGATAACGTCCTGATGGCTGTGTAGCTTCCTGTACTAAAAACTGTTTAGGTACACCTTTTAACGCTTCTGATATTTGTAGTAAATTCATAGTTGTTATCCTGTAAAGGCTTTATACGCACCCAAACCCGCAATGCCAAGACCCGCTAAAGTTTGAAACGGACTTGGAGTTGGTTGTACCGACCTAGTAGATACGGGAGTAGAGCCTTGCAGTCCTCTAACCATATCTGAACGAAATTGTAGTTGTTTGTACGGATACTCTTGCTGACGTATAAAATCTTGGTACTGCATGTCCAGTAA
>CENH01011908.1_pt1 | contig 15082 bp, 14 predicted proteins | sample 530171 | NCBI WGS metagenome assembly CENH01 (sample SAMEA2591132, study PRJEB7988) | marine metagenome | biome: marine biome (ENVO:00000447); feature: deep chlorophyll maximum layer (ENVO:xxxxxxxx); material: saline water (ENVO:00002010), including plankton (ENVO:xxxxxxxx) | depth 70 m | reverse complement strand
GTTTGCAGAGTACGAGGCTATGGCTGACAAGCATGAGTATATCAACGCTGTAAAGGTTGCTAAGGGCGACAAGAAGAGCATTGCTAAGGCACTAGCTATTTACTCAGCTTTTACTGAAGGCTTGCAACTCTTTAGTAGCTTCATCATCCTGTTGAACTTTCCAAGGTTTGGTAAGATGAAGGGTATGGGTCAGATCATTACTTACAGTATACGTGATGAGTCCATGCACGTAGAGGCAATGACAAAGCTGTTCAGGGAGTTTATGCAAGAGAACATTGACCTGTGGGCTGATGACTTTAAGGCCGAGATCTATCAGGCATGTCGTGAGATGGTTGATCTAGAGGATAGGTTCTTGGACTTGGTGTTTGAGCAGGGTGACATACCAGGACTCACTAAGAAGGAAATGCAAAAGTATATCAGGTACATTGCTGATCGTAGATTGCTACAGCTAGGACTCAAGACTAACTATGGGGTAAAAGATAATCCACTAAACTGGCTTGACGATGTGTTAGGTGTAGAGCATCAGAACTTCTTTGAAGGCCGTGCAACTACTTACATGAAGGCTGGCTTACGTGGTGACGTTGCTAAAGTTTCCTTCAATAAGGTTGCCTAGCATGGAAGGAAATATTATAAGCTTTAAAGTATTTGTAAACTCTAAAGGTCAGGTTATGAGTGAATATAGTAAACTGCCAGTTGAAAAGCTGGCTACTATATTTGAAGATGATGATATACCTTTAATGCAAAAAATAGTAAATGAAGTTCACTCAAAAGTTGGATCACTACATGAACACTTAGAAAAAGAATTAGAAGCTTTAAACTGAAATGTTTACGGTTTGGGATGATGAAGATACATTACGTACACTTATTGTCCCGTGATCGTACTCGTAGTACACGGTTCTAAAAACAGTAGTGTCAATTCGATTAGTACCACCAGTAGGATCACTAATCACATTATGTCGCGTTTGCGTATCAACGTAGCTGCTCAGTAACATATTTGAAATAGGTGATACAGGGCCTACCATTTGACACGGTTCGCCCAGTATGCCGCACTCATCTTACCCTTCTTAATGTTCGCACGGTGCCTTGCTTTGAAGCTTGCACGTTTCTTTTTCATTCTATCGGACTCTCCTGCCTTGGGCTTACCTGCTGTACTAGCACCTTGTTGACCAAATCTAATAGTTTTAATCTTGTCACCCTCTTTAGCCACTACAATGTGTGACTTCTTGGGATGCTGTGGAGTCCTCTTAGGCTTGTTGAAACCTGATACACCTGCACGGGCTAGTCGTGGGTCTTTCTTAGATTTGCCGCCTTTCTTGTACTCTTCTCTCATTTGCGATGCCTCGCTGTTTTCTTAGCTATCTTTTTGGGTTGCTTGGAGAACTGCTTTCCTTTCTTTGTGTCTGCTCTTTTCTTTCGGGAAGTGGCAGCGTACTCCTTGTCTGATAGAGCCTCTCTAGCCTTCTTCGGGAGATACCTTTCACCTGTTGCTTTTGCTCCTTGTGTTGATGGTTTACCTGACTTGGTTCCCCATTTTTCTTTAGTCCACTTCTTTAGTGACTTCTGTGATTTTTTAAGTGCCATTATTGATTATGCCTCTTATCTTTCTGTTGCTTTATCATTTCTTCAATAGCTTTACGTTGTTCTTCAATAGTAATCACTTGGTCTTTTATTTTCTTTCTCTCAAAAAGTAATTGATGCTGTTGTTTCTGAGCCATTATGCACCCCTAGTCCCATGTTTTAATTTCTTTTCCTACTTTAATTCTACCGTAGGGGTTACGTCCTTCAAACTCTGAAGATGTGTCATAGCCTACAGCACCGTCTACATACCATGTATTCTTCTCTATCTTCAATCCTGTCCATACAAGGTCTGTAGAGGTTTCATTTAAACTATTAAAAGGTGTACCGTTGGGAATACTTGAAATGTGTTCAAACTCTCCATACCATGTACACCCCTGTAGTAATAATAGTATAGGGATTATCCTCACTTGTAGCCGCCTCCTGCATCCTTATAAGCCTTCGCTAACATCTGGGCTTTACGCGCACTCCACTGTCCCGGCTTGCCGCCTTTTGATCCAGCTTTAATCCTGTTGAACTGACGCTTACGCATCTCAGGCTTGGTATAGTTACCTGCCTCATTAACTCTTGATTTACTTTTCTTTTTAGCTGGCTTCTTCTTAGCTGCCATGTCATCCTCCAAAAGTTTGAATTATAATACCTACTGCAAAGACTGCTATTATACTACCAATTAAAAACACAAGACCACCTACTGCAAGCTGATGCATAAGTTTTTCTCTTTGTTTTCTTTTCTTAGCTAAATATTTTAAGTGTTCTTGTCTAGCAGCTTCTTGCTCTGCCTTGGCTTTTTTGAACGCCTCCAAAGTCTCTGGATCTGCCACTAATAATATATCATGTACGTCTTTCCAGTATCTCTCATAGCTTTTCTTTATCTGGGTGAGCTTCAAGATTTCACTCTGACTAAGAGATTTAAAAGTGCTAGACTTCCGCTCTACTTCAAAATTTGTTAAGGCTTCTCCAAAGTCGCTGATAGTACCCATGAGTTGCTGGATACCCTGCCCGGATTCGTTAGCTGTCCTTATCAGGGAGTTCACGGAACTCAAGATGGCGGAAGCTGCTGCAACACTCTCTATGATCATTTAGATCTAGTCTTTTCATAGCTCCTCATTGCGCCCAACCCTAACATGCCCATGAGAACAGGCATCATAGTTTCTAGCGGAACCAGAGGAATGACAATATTTACTTCAAGCAGTGCTAATGAAAAGTTTGCAAACGGTATTGTGATAAAGTTTCCAAACATTCCCAGCCCACACGTCCAACCAATGAAAGGACGCCACCCAGAAACAAATAATTTAGTACTAGCCGCCTCTACCTTATTGACTTCTATCTGCGACTTCATAAGAGCCTGATGATGTTCTTCTGACATCGTAGCAATCTGGTGGGCCAGCATTGCCTTTTGATCTTTATCTTCTATAAATTTATCTAGTAGCCCAGTTACAGGAGCTACAAGACTTGCTAGTACACTCATTTTAATAACTCCATATGTGTGGTCTTGGGCGGAAGTTTTGACTTTCAAGATTGTCAAGATGTACAAATCTTGTAGGGCCTTTCTGACTTACACCGATACCAGTAAAACCTGCCTCTAGAGCGCCCTGTATTAGCTTGTAAGCCTCTTCACCTGCCACCCCTATATCTATGGCTCTGCCTGATGCATGAGCGCCTGGAAAGGCTTTACGGGCCTCTATGGGATGCCTAGCACAACGGTACGCAGAGTTAACAGGGAAGCTAAAGCCCATCTTCTCACGCAGAGCATCTACCTTCTGCATGAACTTATCATCTATGCCAACCTCATTACAATGTCTGCATACTAATTCTTCTTCTGTAAAATACTTATACACCTTTCTTCCTCTTTAAAGCCGTTAAAACTTTACCACCGCTCTCAAAGTTCTTTCTAAAACTTAGATTAAACTGCGGATCGCCAGAGTTTGTAGAGGCTCCCAAAGACAAGAAAGATCCTTCATCATCTTTAAATGTTTTAGATAGACTATATTCATCTCCCTGTACACCTACATCTACAGGTAAGCGGCTACTTAACTCAGAAGCTATGCGTTCTTTTATTAGATCTTTAGCATCTCTTTGAGCTAAAGTTACAGGTAATCCTGATCTAAGTAACACTTCTTCTTTAACCTGTTGCACAACTTCTTTTTTACTCTGAGGTATGCCTTTGTCTGTTAAGTATCTTTGCTTAACTTGCCGCTCTAACGTATCTATATCTTCAGCAGTGGTTGAGCCATATTTATAACCTGCGGCTCCCGCAAAACTAGAATATTCGGGAGAACCATAACCCATGTGAAAACCACCTTGATTAAACTTCTCACGCTTTGTAACGCCTTCAGGTAGTGAGGGCGTACCGTCTACTTCAATGTAGTCATAGAGCGGGTGAGTCTTACCCTTACCTGAAGTTTTAATTGTCCCAATTATATTACCCAGCTTAACCTCACCAACTGTTTCAGGCCGCAAGTTAGGACTCTTAACTTTACCCTCCTTGTTTTTGGCAGTAAGAACATTCATTCTTACAGGCCCTACAAGCTGATAGTCTAAGGCGTAAAAATGACCGCCCCTAGAGGCAGGCGCTTCTACAGAAACAATAGGATTATTTAAGCGTTTAGAACCTTCATCAGTAATAATCTCAAACTTATCTGGCTGCAAAAGATTTGTCTGTACTCTAGGAGGATTTTTCACGCCTGTATTTTTCTTATAGTTAGCTTTCATCTGATCAATAGTTAGGTCTGTTCCGTCATATTCGTTGGCTCTAGCTACAGACTTATTGTTTTGACCAAATGTTGATAGTTTTTCAGAGGGCCTTGACGTTACATAAAGATTCTGGAATGTTTTATTAGAAACATCTTCTAGTTCTCTGCCCATCTTTAAGTACTTACCAAACTCAAGATCTACCTCTATACCAGCATCTTCTGCTTTCCTAGTAAGACCTTCTTTGTATGAACTCTTTTCAGGGTCAAAGAATTTACCGGGAGCAGGCATAACACTAGAAGCTGTTTCAGCCTCCATAGCCCTGCCCATTCTAGGATCTAAAGTTTCTTCAAGCTCTTCAGTCTGTGTCATTACCACAGGCTTGTCAGGATCTTGTACGACACGTTTAGAGCCTTTACTACCTACAGTCTTGGTAGGCGTGAACAACTCACGCAGACCTCTAGCAATAGCAGTGCTTCCTGCAACAAACCCAAGACGCTGTAAAGGATCTACCTCTCCACCGCCTGTGAAGCCTAAACGTCTTATAGGATCTTCCTCATCCACAAAAGCTGTACCAGCCTGTTGATCGTAGGGCAGACCTGTCATCTTGTCGATGCGCTGGTCAGGCTCTTTAGAGACGTTAGGTACGTTAAGTACTTCACCGCCTTTGGCCTTGTTTTGTCTATACTTGCCGCTTTCAAGATCAAACTCATAATCAACATTATAAAGTGAAGAACCATTTAACTCTTGATGTAAAACATTCAAATCATCTTTATAAGAATCTACTTCTTCTAAAGTAATATCTGGATTTGTTTTCCTTAGCCCCTCATATATTTGTAGTGATAAAGCTGTGCCTTTTGGTCTAGGCGAATAGAATTGACCTAAAGTAATGCTTGGAATCATATCTTGCTTTAAGCCGTATTCTCTTAACTTAGACTGAGTAACCGCACGGCCTTCAAGAGTTAAATGACCATTTACCCGCTTAAAAAGTTCTTGCTGTGCGGTGTATAGTGCTTCCTGTTGTTCTCTATATTTTTTCTTATATTCTTCAGGATCATCATCGTACTTAAATGGAGCTAATGCCTCATTTGAATTAACACTGTTATAGCCAATAACAGCATTTTCAAGAGAGCTATCTGTGTCGTACTTAGTCCACCTAACACCACTGAGATTTACTATAAGTTCATCTTTAGCATTACGTGGCTCACCAGTACGTCCCGTGGGTTTTTGTTCAACAGCCTCTAAATATCTTTGAATAGAAGTTACAGATCCCGGCACAAAAGTATTTATTAATTCTCCTAAATGTTCTCCAAGATCCCCTTGATACTCAAAGCCAACTTCCTGTCCCGCAGCACCCCCTTCACGGTCTAAACCAGATAGTGTTGCAGCAACCATATCTCCAGCAACAGTTGTTAACATAGATTCTTCTACATAAGGTTCTAGAAGAGCCTTGCCAGCACCACTTACAGCCCTTAAAAGATATTCATCTAAGTCATCACCTCTTAACTGACCTTGAGCTATTCTGTCATAAGCAACCAGTACTGGTCTTTTAATATATTCATAGGTATCCAAAAATCTGGTATCTACAAAATAAAGCTCTCCATCCTCCTCATCTCTTTTCCAAAGCTTAGGAGAATCTAAATTAAAAGTTCCTTCAGCTAAATCGTTATGCGCTCTCTTTTCTTCTTCTGTCCAACCAAGAGCATCCATAGTAGCTTCAGAGGCAGCATACCACCCGCTATTTATAGCAGCAAAACCTGCAAGTCTTTGAAGGCCTCTACCAGCTAAAACAGCGTTACCTGATGTTATTTCTTTAGACGCTTGCTTAACTATATTTACAGATGTCCTAGCTATTTCAGCAGGGAACGACACAAAGTTTCCTATAGGCAGATCTCTTATAGCTTTAATACCCTTCGGAACTTTGTCATAGTTAGGTATTACATCCTGAACTGTTTGTGCAGCCTGCACTTCTAGTATGTCTACAGCTTCATCTGGAAAAGCTTTTTTAAGAGTTTCTAGTTCACTCAAGTAAGTAGTAATCTTAAAAAAGTCATCTGTAGCCATGTATGCATCTGTAACGCCATCTGTGAAAGATGTTACCCCACGATCCACCATCTTTGCGCCCGGAATGTTGTCAGCGTATTTAATCGACTGTAGTTTTTTAATAAGTCTGCTAGGTTCTTTCTCAGCCCCTGAAGCAAGCAACGCTCTAAATTCACCTACTTTTACGTTGGTGTTGATTAATCCTAAACGTAAATATTTTTCATAGGCAGCATCAAACTCTTTGTCTCCTAAACGCAAAAGACTATTACCTAATGTTTTAAAAGATTCAGCGCCCTTACCAAGAAAAGGATTTGTACCGTTTGCTATAGCACTTTGGGTAGCACCTAGTAAGTTCTTGATGTGGGTAACATGGCTATATACAGTTTTTGCCTGTTGTGACAAGCCTTTCAAAGCAGCAAAGTCTTGACCAAACTCACCCTGCATAAATCCAACTTGCTCTTCTCTGCGTTCTAAAGCTTCTAATATTTCAGGGGAAGTATATTTACCATCTAATATTGAATTTGTGCCTTTTATTTGTACAAATCCTTCAGGAGCAGTACCTTCTGATGTCATTTTTTCAAAAGCTTTTTTTGTAAAAAGATACTTACCACTTTTACCTAGCTCATTAAACTCTCTGTAAAAGTTATTCATCTCATGTATTCTAGATGCCTTAGCAATAGAGATAATAATATTTTCTGATGGATTTTTTATTTCTCCCAGCACAGCCCTTATAGGTTCTGGTAAATCTTTCTTTTGCTTGAACTGCCCTACACGGCGCTGACTAGCAACAAAGTCTATGGTTTTCTTTAAACCTTCATCACCAAGACCAGCATTTGCTAAAGCCCCGTTAATCATTTTTGTGGCTGTAGAAAAAGCCTCAGTATTAGATAACTCAGGGTCTTCTTCCATTAGTTGATTTGCAAGCTTTACCGTATTAGTTTCTTTAATTTCATCACTAACATTATAAACAGGATCTTCATAAGCTCTATAAGATCTTCTTATGTAGCTGCCAATATTTTCCGTAATTGACTCACGTACTTCTGGGTTAAACCCCGGACTACCTAAAATTTTCTTAGATAAAGAATCTATAGCCTCTCTAGCGTTTACTACTTCTTCAACTACATCCTCTGGAAAGTCATATTCAGAGTTAAAAAAATCTCTAAGCTGATCAGTTCTTGTCTCACCCTCACCCAGAGGCGTTTGATAAATAGAAGACACATCTCTCTCAAGAGCCTCCTGTACTTGCTCTGGCAACTCTTTGGCTACAGACATATCAAGTCCAGGGTATGCTCCCTCTGCAATACCATCTGTTAACCTACGAATAGCTAAATCAAGTCTACCTGCTATGTTTTGAGCCTCTTTAATGCTTTGTCTTTGTGCGTACTGAGAATCTCTAAAGGCGTTATAGGCTTTAGGCGTGTAAAATCCTCTAGAGGTTAGAAACCTTCTCAAGTTTCTAGTTATAGGATTTGTTCTTTGACTTTGAACTTGAGCCGCACCCTCAGGTGTTTCTTTCTTTAATTCTTTTTCTGTAGGCAGGTCTGTACGTTCTGGTAAATCCTCATCAACCTTTCTTGCTGCTAGGTCTTGTCTTTTGGCTTGCTCCCTTGCACCAACTAAAAAATCTCTTATCTTACCTGAACCAAGTTTAATAAATCCTCTTTGATTTTTGAACTTATCCCGCTCAGTGCCAAGATAATCCATGACCACTTCCGCTTGTTGTTCGCTGTTAAGATTTGAAACGTCTAGAGGCTTTTGGCCTTTTGCTTTTCTTACTGCATTTAAACGCCTTATAGTTGATCCTAAAGCCAGCCCTCTTTCAAGCAGAGGAATAAAACCTATGTCCTGCACTAACATTTTCATCCTGTTAGTAATTTCATCATCTTCTGGATCAGCAGACATATATTCCACAAAGGTATCTTTAGTTGCTTCAGGAAAAATATCTCCTGCAATATTAAATAAATTTTCTTCAGGATCAGTTAAAAGCTGTTCTGTAGCAGCAACAGCAACAGTAGGATTTACAACCCTTGCTCCTACTTTTGTTGCAGCTAAACCCGCCGTTGTACCAGCCCTCATAAGAGCCGTAGTTCCTACCACATATGGAGCTACCTCTGTACCAAAACGTCCTACAGCACCGGGGATTGTTTCAGGATCTTTTACGCTACCTTCCTCATCATAAACGTCTTCTTCCTTGACGTTTAACGCACTAAGAATAGGTGCTGTTAATCCCCTACCTATTTCTTTTTGAAAGTCACTGAGTTCTTCAAGTTCTTCAGGTGTGCGCTCTTCTAGGCCCTCACCGCCCATAGTTTTTATTTTGGAGTCCATTACAAACCTACCAGCTTCATAAAGCTCAAAAGGTACGCCAGAAACTATCTCTCCAAATCTAGCTATGTTTTTACCAAACTCACTCATTCAGCTATAATCCTTGTTCGAGTGTATCAAGATAATCAGTAGAACCTCCCAACTCTGTAGTCCCTATACCAATTAGAGTATCTAATAAACTCTGTAGCTCTCTACGCGCCGCATCTTTGTTTGTAGTAGTAGAGTTAGGATCTTTTAGAATCGTTATATAAGTTCCAAAATCATTTGTAAAGGCTGCGCTGCCTACAAATGCCTGTTGCAGTTCACTTAATCTAGCTTTAGGATCTTTTAAATACCCACCCTCTTTAGACTGAAACAAAGGCTCACCATCATCTAATTGACTACTCTCACCTTTTATTAAATCACTAAGCAAAGAAGTAGCATACTCAACAGATTCAACAGTTTTTAAATCTCCCGCAGCGTATTTTTTGTTTAAAGTAGAAAGAAATATATTGCGACCCTCTAAACTTAAAACATCCTTTGCATGTCCTCTTGGATCAAATCTTTTTAAAAGCAAATCTCTAGAAGCTCTATCTATTTCATCTGGATTATTTAAATTAACTGAATCTTCCCCAGTAATGGTTGCTCCAGTTTGTTGTCCTGTACGAGCATCAAAAGTTTTTTCTCTTCTAGTAATTCTATATTTCCCAGATTCAGAATCGTATTTCCCTTCAAAGTCTATAGTTCTTCTTTCACTAAAATTATAGGCAGGTAATTTTGCAAGTTCAGTGGCTGCTTCAAAACTTCCAGTATCTTTGAATGCTTGCTCTAATATATCTACTTCAGATTGTTTTTTTCCTTCTGCTGGTAAAATAAGAGTCCCTAATCTTGTAGATCTCATTGCGTTTATGTTTTCCTGATCTACATCTCTTTTTCTTAAAAACCGAAATAAACCTTCTGCTGCACTCGTAGGCCCCTTATAAGATTTTTTGACAGCCTCATCAATATCACCACTTAACCTGTACCTATCACCAAACTCTAGTAGGTCATTATGAGCCGCAACTCTACTATCTACTCTATCTTTTATCTTTTCTCTTAAATAAGGATCATAAGCTCCTTGGTCTATGTAAGTTTGCAATCTAACTCTATCTTGACCCTTAAAAAAATCTTCATTGCCAGATAAAGCATCTCTAGCCTCTGCAAGCTCTGATTTTTCAAAATAAGAAAAAGCATCTACACCTTGATTTTCATAAGCATCTCTGTCTTTTTCAGCCCTAGTAACCACCCTATTAGCGTTTCTATCAGCTAGTTTAAGCTTGTAAGCTTGCTCACTATTAAAAAAATCTTGCTGTTTTTTTTCCAAGCCCTGTCTATACAGACTAATACCCACAGTACCCGCAAGACCTAGCAACGCATTACGATCTTGACGCCTACGAATATTCCTAGCCTCCCTCTGATCACGCTTACGTTTCTCAGTTAGTAGAGATTCTCCAAATCCTTCAATAGCCATATTATTGCCTCTGCATCAAACTAGGTGACGGTGTTTCTTGTGGTGGTGGACGAGCCATTAAAGACTCAGTAGAGCGTTCAGGAAGCTCTGCTGCCTCTACACGCTCCATAGCCATTTGAGTCTCATCAGAGAGTTCTGAAGGCTGTGAAAGCTCTGGACGCTGTACAGTTACGCCAAACATATCCTCTTCATCATCTTCCTGTACCACATATTCAATACCTGCACGTTCTGCAAGTCCCATGATCATGTAGGCTACAGGTTCGACAAGAAGCAGCATCAAGTCAGGATTAAATTTACCTTCATTAAAACCTGAAAAAAGAATAAGGCGAGTGGCCTCCATTATAGTTGTGCCTTCCACAATACTATCCATTAAAGGAATATAATTTTCTTCTTGAGTCATTTGATCAAAAATATAATCTATTGCTTCCTGTGCTACAACAAACTCTGTGGAGCCTGTATACGGCTGTTCTACATCAGGATCTTCAGTAAGAGACTCCCCTGGTAGAGGTCTTTCCATCCTACTAAAATATTCCTGAAGATCTGGGCTAGTATTATCTAACATTATACTCGCACTCCTTCAATTTGTGCAAAGGGATTAAAGTTTTGAAATTGTTGCTGTATACCCTGTGACCACAAAGAGAGCGGGTTTTGCTGTGTACTTTGTAGATTTGATATTGGTGATACTAACATTTGATTAGGATTAGCAGCTAACAATTCTGGGTTCTGGATAATTCCCACATTTATAACTTCACCAGACTGACTTAATAATTGTGCCTGCCTATCCATGTATGCGCTATCTGCTGCATAACTTTGAGCAACACTCGCACCTGCTTGTAGCACAGCAGCGGGATCTGTAAGAGCCGCTTTCTTCTGTGCTATACCTTCAGAAGTGTAATCAATAAAATCAGTGCCTACTTTCTTTAAGTCAGCACCTAACTGCTCTACTGTACCTAAAGGTGTTCTATTTATTGTTGTAGTATCAATACCTTGAGATTGCATAGTTTCTAATATGTTTTCAGGGCCGTACATAACTTGTCCTGATTGATTTGTATAAGAAACTAGACCCTCTTGAGGTGTGACAGAAAAATCTTGTGAAAAGTCCTCAAGAGACATGCCTTGTGGTTTAGCCATAAGACTGTCTGTAGGAGACATAGATGTTTGCACAAACTCTCCCTCTGGTAATTTTAAGCTGTCTCCTAAAGGAGTGCCTGCTGGCCCCATAGGAACTCTAGGACTAACAACCCTATCAGTCATGCCTGTAATTAAACTATCCATTTCTACACTTGCTGCTTCAGCGCCCTTTGCCAAAGTATTTTCAAAAGCTACATCACTAAAACCTTCTTTAGCAAACAGTTGTCCAGCTTTACGTGTTGCAATCTCTGCTCTAGCTGTAGCACTAAAAGGACTTCTTACAGATTCACCAACTCTAGAAAAAGCAGAGTCTGCACCAAAAAAACTGTCTGCGGCTGTTTTTACAGGTATGTTTAACTTACTAGCGGCTGTCTTAGTAAACTCACCGATAGTGCTAGTCACTGCGTTTGTAACAGATTGAAAAGCTTTGAAAGGTGCAGAAGCTACTTTACCTCCAAACTGGAGCAGATGCCCTGCGGCCTTAGCTGCTGCACTATTTCCTGCTGCAAATAAACCAGTAGCAGTTCCTTTAATACCTGCCTTAGTTGCTGCGGCTGCTGCGGTTTTAAAAGCTGCTTGGCCTGCTGCGGCCTGTGCTGCTGCACTTGCTCCCGCATTGGCTGCTGTTGTTGAAGCTGCCTGTGCTGCTGCTGTCCCTGCGGCTTGCGCTCCAGCCTGTGCTGCTGTTTGGCCTATAAAGCTTTTTATAGCACCGCCAATAGCTTGACCAATACCAGGAAGAATAAACATCATAGCCAGTTGACCAAGTACGCCAATCTTGCCCATGAATTTTCCAAATTTCATAAAGAGTTTTTTAATACCTTTACCAATTTTCTTAAATGTTTTTCTTAACCAGCCCATATATATATCCTATATTTTTGTAAAGAATTGAGTTGCTAAATTCATTAAAGTTTGAGTAGATGATTCACCTTTATCAGCCGATTGCTCATTAGCAAGAGCAGTAGCATATAAAGTTGTTTTACGTTGTTGATCATTCTCATAAGATTGTCTTATATAAGCAGCTTCATCTCTAAGAGTTTGCCAAATAAATGACTGTTCAGCACTTGAAAGATTAAAAGCCATTTGAGCATTTGCTTGATTAGCTGCATTAGTAGCTGCTGCATCAATCGTATTAGACTTTCTGCGCCACTCAACATTTGACTGCTCTACAGCCTGTGCATTAGCAGCATTCCATTGATTGCGTTGAAACTCTATTTGTGAATTAAACTGATTATTTTGTGTAGCTAATTGTGCATTAGTTTTATTAACTTCTATTTCATTCTGAGCATTGATTGCTGTTACTTTACTAAGTTCAGTAGCATTAAATTGTCTCATAGCGTTTGTCTGTGAAGCATTAAACTGAGACATCTGTGCGCCAAGATTAGCCATAAATTGATTAGTTTGATTTTCTGAGGCAGCATTAAATTGTTTTGCTGCATTAGTTGCCGCTTGATCAGAAAGAACACGTTGCTGCTTTAACTGTTGATCAAGTACAACAGACTGTTGTCTATTACTAAGATTAGCCATATCCATCTGTAAAAAGTTTTGAGCATTCTGTATAGATACTTTAGTACGTGCATCAGCACTTTGCATGTCCATCTGTGCCAATGCTGTAGCATTCTGCATGGCTGATTGTTGTTCAGCATTAAAGTCTGCCATAGTCATAGATTGCATAAACTTACTATTAGCTAGTTCGACTTGTTGCCCCGCACTAAACTTAGTTAAATCTACATTAGCAATCATAGCTGAATTTTGAACAGCACGTTGTTGATCTACATTTAACTGAGCAACTCCCAAGCTTTGAGCAATTTGTCCTTGAGTTAAATTAGTCTGCATACGGCTATTGAGATTAGCTAATTCAGTTTGTTGCTCCGCACTAAGGCTTTGTGCGTCTGCTTGATTTAAAGCAGAAAGATTAGCAAGCCTCATCTGCTGCTCATTAGAAAGATTAGCTAGTTCCATCTGCTGACTAAAAGCAGTATTTTTTGCAAGAAATTCAGCAGCAACTTGCATCTCTGCAAGACGTTCTTGATTCTGAGCAGTCATGTTTTCACGCTCAGTAGCATCAGCAATCTGTAAATTAGCCAACTCCATTTGTTGAGCATTGCCCAAGTTTTGAGCATTTGTGGCTTGTTGATTTTGAGCAGACAACACAGCAGCTTGTTGTTGGTTTTGTAAGTTCTGCACACGTATTTGCTGCTGCTGTTGAGCAGTAGTAAGTACAGCTTGTTGAGTAAACTGACTTTGAAGGGTTGCCATCTGTTGAGCATTTGCAGCCGTTTGAGATTCTGCTGTTTGCCTGTTAGCTAAGTTAGCCATACGTCTTTGCATATCTTGTGTAGACTGTGCAAGATTTGCCTGTTGTTCATTAGATAGGTTTTGCGCTGCACGTTGTTGCAGAGCCTGTGCGTTGCTCTGAGCCATTGGTAAGGCACTTTGTATGATTGCATTAAAGAGAGAGTCACGCGCTACTGTAGAGGCTGAGAGGCCCCTCTGAGCAAGATTCTGCTCAATAGCCGATACCGCTGGTCTAGCCCACGCAGGAGTCTTACCGTCCTCCATACCAGCCAATAGTGTTTCCATTTGAGAAGATACAAGAGCCTCTGTAGGTAACGCTGCAATAGCTGCGCGTACTTCCACAGGTTGATTGTCAATCTGCGCTTCAACAGTTGCTGGATCTTCTACAATGGCTGCTGTAATTTCTTGAGGTAGTTCACCTACCTGTGCAACCATAGATGCTGCTGCACCCTTCGCAGCCGTACCAGTTACTGCACGTCTTTGTGCAGCTTCAAAACCTATAGTATTTATAATTTGTGCGGCTTGTCTTTCATCAGCAGGTGTACCTGTAATAGCTTCACGTTGTGCTGCTTCTGCTTCACGGGTAGGAGCTATGGTTACAGTTTGTCCTGTTACTTTGTCTACAAAAGCATTACCTGAAACAGTAAAAGCCTGATCTCCCGCTAATGCTGCTTGTTCTTGAGCAGTCTCTCTTTCAGCCGCTTCAGCCCTTTCAGTAAGAGTAGCTTGTCCTGCTTTTGCTTCGCGGCTTACAGTGCCTTGCGCTGCTACAGTTGGATCTAATTTATCCTCTGTAAGAGCTACATCTTCTATTTTGGCAGCAGTAATATCTGTCGGTGTAACCCCCTGTGCGGCGGATTGTGCAAATGCACCTTTTACTGCTCTAGCACCTTTTATTTGTGATGTATCTGTTGCTGTTTGTTGGTTTATAGCTTGTGTTGTAGTGCTTATACCAGCTTTTAATTTGGCAGCATCAGAAGAATCTGCTGTAACTTCACCAGTATTAAGGGGTTCAACTGTTACGCTAGTAGGTGTAAAAGCCGGGGCAGGATCTATTGCAACTCTAGGTTGCTCCGTAGCGCCAGTAGCTGTATTTTTGTCTTGAGTAGTAGTTACAGTTCCTGATTCTGGGCCTGCGGGATTAGTCGTAGTAGTTTTAACCGCAGTGGGTGTAGAATCAGCATCATCAGGAGGAGTAGAAGGAAAATCATCAGGTAACAGATCATGCCACCCAGAGTTGGGATTGTGTGGCTCCCATTTTCCTTTTCCTTTGTTTACATGCTTACCTGAATGCGCTCGTAGCCTTTTATTTTTTAAAGCCTTTAAAACTTTCTTATTGTTTCTATTACTTCTTTTATTACTCATTATTTATCCTACGTGTGCAATAATAACAGATGCTGCGCCTGTAGTAACTACAGTGACAACCAGCCAAGCAAGACGCTCCCACCTACGAGCATGAGATGACGCAACCTCTTTAAGCTGCCTTAGCTCTGCTGTAGCTTCACCCCACCGCTCACCACATTCTTTCTC
>CENH01016549.1_pt1 | contig 15144 bp, 9 predicted proteins | sample 530171 | NCBI WGS metagenome assembly CENH01 (sample SAMEA2591132, study PRJEB7988) | marine metagenome | biome: marine biome (ENVO:00000447); feature: deep chlorophyll maximum layer (ENVO:xxxxxxxx); material: saline water (ENVO:00002010), including plankton (ENVO:xxxxxxxx) | depth 70 m | reverse complement strand
CAGAAATAGACCCAAAAAAGTTTTTACCCGCGTAAGGAAATAATATGGCAGAAACCGACAGTATAACAGATTACGACCCAAGCAGGACAGGTATAGAGTCCTCACTAACGCAGTACGCAGGTCCGTATGTAACAGAGATGTTGGGTAAGGGGAAAGCTCTTGCCGATATGCCCTACGAAGCGTACGAAGGTCCCTTAACATCAGGGCCATCAGAAATACAAACAAAAGCCTTTGAGGGCATCGGTAGTCTAAATATTCCAACTGAGGGTATGGGAGCGTTTACTCCTGACACGTTTACAGCAGAACAAGCAACTCAGTTTATGAACCCTTATCTAGCCGCTGCATTAGCGCCTCAACTAGCAGAAGCTAGGAGGCAATCAGACATATCAGCTCTTGCTGACCGATCAAGACTTACAAAAGCAGGAGCGTTTGGTGGTGGTAGACAGGCAATTATGGACGCTGAAAGAGATAGAAACCTCCAACAAAATCTAGCTGGTATAACAGGAAAAGGATACGCTGATGCGTATAACAGAGCTGTCGGGCAGTTTAATGTAGAGCAAGACAGGCTAAGAGGTGTGCAAGAAGATGTAAATAAGTATGGTCTAGCCGCGATAGAAGATCAGTTAAAAACAGGAGCGATACAGAGAGATATAGACCAGCAAGGTATAACTGCTGACAAGTTACAATTCGAGGAAGAAAGAAACTTTCCTTACAAGCAAGTGCAATACATGCAGTCGTTGTTACAAGGGCTACCCTTAGAAACTCAAGAGTTCACATACACTCAACCTAGTGTATTTCAGCAAGCAGCGGGTGGAGCAGGTGATGTTATGTCTCTCGTAGAGGAAATTAGAAAGATTTTTGGGTGATAAACTATGAGCATAGATCAGGAGATAGATAACAGAAAACTGGCTCTAAGTGGGCTAAACTCTCAACAGTTAGCGAATAGACTGAAACAAAGTGGAGGGTTGCTAGACGCTCTAGCTACACAGAAAATTTTATCTCAAAAAGAAGCATTTAAAAGAGACATGGCTATGCAAATGGAGAATAGTCCAAAAACAATAGCCCAAAAGAACGAAGAAAAATTAACACAACAATCTCAGATGGATATAGCTGAAGGCGTTGCTGGAGTTTTACAAAACAGAAAAAGAAGATCAGATGCTAATGCTAAGATGTTAGCAGGTATAGACCCTCGCAAACTAAAGGCAATGACAAAAAGACCTATGGGTATACCTAATGCGCCTGTGCCACGGGTACAAAAAGCAGCGCAAGGTGGCATTGTTGGGTTTCAAGCGGGTAACGAAGTTATGGGGCTGTCAGGCATGGATAGAACAGGGTTTGGTGATCCTACGATAAGAATGCCTGATAACATTTTATCAGAAGTTCCTGAAATGACAGAGCCTGGAGAATTAATTGTAGACACAACGTCAGCTGTAGGAAATTGGATTATGAAAAATCCTTCTGAAGCTGCTCTTTTGGCTGTAACTGCACATCCTGCTATGAAAGCAGGGCAGGCGGCTTTTAAACTGTCAAGAGGTGCTTTGAATACAATTAAAAATATTATAGCAAGAAACCCAAAAAAGACTTTGGGCGCAGGAGCTGTAGGAGCATTCGTAGGACAAGACGTTGTAAATCCTGCATTACAAAACTTACCTGAAACTATGAAGTCCGCAGGAGAAGTCGCTATGGACATTGGGAAAGGTATAGCTGCTTTACCTAAAAAAGCGTATACAGGAGCAAGAGACTTATTAGGTATAGAAAGTCCAGGGTTGTTTACGCCAGATGCCGCCCCTGCCTCCATGCCACAGGTTGACACAACAACAACTGATGCTGAACCTGCTGTTGCACCTGAGTCTGTGCGTGATGCACAAAGAATGATGGATATTAATGAAATACCCGTAGCAGAAGATCGTATGCCTCTAGAAGAAAGACTCAAGGAAATAGACAAAAGTAAAGAAAAAAGACCAACAATACCTACAGTAAACGGAGACGAATCGCGAAGCGAACTAAACCAAAAAGATGAACAGTTGAATAGCGGATTAAGCAGGTTGGCTTCTATACTTTCAACGTATGCAAGGAGTGATCCTAGAAAACCTGGAGGTTTTACTGCGGCAGTAGATGAGTATGACCAAAAACTACTCGACGAAAAGCGTAAGGCTCAAGCCATGCGGTTAAAAGAACGGGAGTTGGAGATAAGTTCAAGATTGGCTGATATACGAGCATCGGGAATACAAAGCCAATTTTTGTTAAATAGGTTAAAAGAATTAGATAAAAATATACTGTCAGCAAGAGAGACCGTATATGAAGGTTCTGAGGCTACTCTAATGGGATTAAAAAATCAATTAACCACATTGCTAGACGAAAAAGAAACTTTTCTAGGAGGACTCACAAGTGGAGTTATAGGAACATCTAAAGAAGAAATAGACACAAAGATAGAAAAAGTTAGAGGTAACATAGCGGCTGAGAAAAGGTTAATGGAAATCGCTGTAAATGAGATGGCTGGAGATTTTATAGCTGAAAGAAACCAATTAAATAAGTATTTAAAAGAATATGAAAACTATACAGGTGGTGATACTAAAGAAGATTTTAACTTAAAAGATCAACGAACTGTAGGGCAGTAGCATGCCCACCTATGAGATATACAAGAAAGACGGCACACCAGTAAGAGTGGAGGGACCTGAAGGGGCTACCACTGAAGAACTCGTCGATCTATATCTATCTAAGAAAAAACAAAAAAGAACTATTGATGATTTTATAGCTGAAGAAAAAGCTAGAAGAGAGGCCCAACGAAGAGAAACACCTTTGACCATAGGAGAACAGTTTGGTGAAGGTCTAAAAGGTATAGGTAGTGGCGCTGCTAATATTATTGAAAGCGGTGCGCTAGGGTTAGCTACCATACTGCCTGAAGAGAGAGAATTGGTTGCTAGAGAATATATACAAGATGCAGGTGACGTGGTTCAGGATTATCTAGCTCCTGACGAAAGGGTTGGCGCTGTATCTACTGATGTACCCAGAAAATTTGGAGAGGCTCTAGGATCTTTTGGAGGTATTCTTGGAACAGCCGCTGTAAATCCCCTTGCAGCAGTGGGTCTGGTAACAGCGGCAGGTGCAGGTGAAGCTAGTGAGAGAGCTAGAGAAGGAGAAGCCACAGAAGAAGAACGAGCTAAAGCGTCTAGGTTTGGTGCAGTAGTAGGAGCTTCAGAACTTATATCACCCTTGAGGTTATTAAGGATATTTAAGGGGGGTTTAGAAGACGAGGCAGTAGATACGCTTATAAAACGCGGACGACGTATCTTTGCATCTGCAGGGGAAGAGGGACTACAAGAATTTGGCGCAGCTGTTGCTCAGAACTTAATAGAGCAGGGTATATACAATCCAGATCAAGGCACGTTTGCAGGGACACAGGAACCTGCTTTGTATGGCGCAGGAGTTGGTGGGTTCGTACAAGCCCTAACAGATATGATCGCCCCACGCAGAGGAGGTAGAAGAGATGTTACAGAGACTGAAGACACAGGAAGTGGAGAAGGCGCTCCAGTTGATACACAAGGCGAACAAAGAACAAAGGGACCTACCGATACCACAGGAGCTACAGAAACTGGAACCACTGGAGTGGTTACTCCTAGAACAGATGCTAGAGATGATACTGTTGGAGAAGGAGAGGAAGACGTTACACTAGACGCAAAAAAGAAAGGGGAGGAGAAAAAGAAAGAAGAAGAGGAAGGCGATCCTAAAGTAGATGAAAAGGGTAGAGCCACACTTGGGCAGACATACCCGTTTGTAACTGCTGAAGCTTCTGCTATTTTAGAAAGCGTAGATGAAGGGGCTATGTTCTCTAGCATAACACAAAACTTTAAAAAAGTGTTAAAAGAGAACGGTATAGAAGTCACAAAAGATATGACACCTCAAGATGCCGTATATCGATTACAGATGCTCGCTGCTACAGGTAAAAAAGGAGATACGCGTAAGTCTAAGGTAGTAGACGAAGAAGCAGATGCCGCGGATCAGATGAGTCAAGCCTTTAGTGGCAAACCTAAAGAAGTAAACGTAGATGCGGACGCAAACAAACGAGCAAAAGACACATACAGACTCAACTTAAAAGATGGATATTATTTAGATTCGGAAAAAGATTCAGGAATATCTAAAGAAGAAGCCGCTAAAAACCTAGCGGAGTTTAACAGGTTAACAAGTGCAGGTAACTTTCAGAAGTTTAATAAAGTGCAAGCTACTCTGGCTATAGAAGAAGCTAGAAAAAACTTAATTGCAAAATCAAAAGAAACAGGGAAGAAAGTTACAAAGGAAGATCTTGTAAAGGAGACACAGTCTTTATTTAAAAAGTACAACGTAATACAGGTAGAAAAGAGGGAAGATGCTTTGTCTACAGAGGACAAAAATAAGATTGTTAATTTAGTTCAATCTCGCCCATCTAAGACTGTTAAAGGAAATGCAAATCCATTATTTCGTGTAGCTCAAGTATTAAGTAAAGATTCTAATGTAGAAGGTGTGCTAGATAACGCTGCATTTATGGCTGTAAGAGGGGAGCCTACATCTGGTAGTGATCTAGACCCAGGAAGAGTTTATTTCGTAGCTAAAGGAAACCAAGGAATAGAAGCTGGTAAAAGAGTTGAAGAATGGGTGAACGCAAATTTATCTGAAGAAGGTAGAGCATGGTTTGCATCTAGGAAGAAAAAGTATGAAGTAGAACCAAAAGCTAGCACGGAAGGGCTTTTAAAACCTGAAAAAAAGAAAGGTGAGAAAAAAGAAGAAGTAGATGAAAAGGAAGCAGACGTAGAAAAAGGTGTTACGGAGAAAACAACAGAAGAGCTAGCAGAAAAAGACCTTAAAGATGCTGTGGCAAAAGAAGCTCGAACAAAAGAGAAAGAAAGAAAAAAGGATGTAAATAAAAAATTAAACATAGGACTCATACAAGGACAACCCCCTAGTTTTATAGGTCCTCCGCGAAAGCCTATCATAGATAAATTGGTGCGAGACAGAGACAAACAGTTGAAGGAAATGGACCCTTTAAGCGAAGCGGTGGATGATAAAGGTAGAAATGTAAAAAACTTTGAGGTTGCAAAACAAATAGCTGTAAGACAGGCAAGAGAGTCGTTAGATGCAGATGGAACGCCCTATACTAAAAAAGACATAAAAGAAGTGGCAGACAGCATACTACCCACTTTAAGGTATATGTATGATGCAAAAGCATTAGCTAAAGATGAGACTGCTAAGAAGAGAGCAGAGAAAAAGAAATTTGATCCTAAAAAAGCTGAACAAAACAAAGAAATAAAATTTATAAAAGAATTAAACCTCAAGACAAAAGAGAGACGACGTGCTATGGCACGAGCTGCGATAGCTAGACAAAAAGAAGCCGATAAAGAAGCAGCTAAAATAAACGAAGAAAATGAGAAGATAGGGCTAGAGCAGTTAGATACTCCTGAAAACCAACAGGATATATTGAACGAACTAAAACTAGAGAAAGACGCTGTTGAAAATCTTGATGTTAACCTAGATAGATCAACCATTGACTTGTTAGTACAAGGTAATCTAAAGGAGGGCCTGAACAATCTAGCTAAAACCTCTACAAACCCAACGATAAAAAAGCTGGCTACTAAGTTAGCAGAGAAGATAGGGACTACAAAGATTGAGGTTATAGGTAATTTAACTCTAAATGGTAAACCTGTAGCTGGAGCGTTTGACCCCACTACAAACACTATATTTATAGACGACAGCTTTATGATACCACACGTGTTGTTTCACGAGGCTGCTCATGCTGTTACGTCTGCTACCATAGCTAACAAATCAAACCCACTTACTAAACGGTTGGCAAATATATTTAATGAGATAAAGGGTCAACTCGACACCGCATACGGTTCTAAAAATCTAGATGAGTTTGTGGCAGAAGCTTTTAGTAATCCTCAGTTCCAACGAACGCTTGCACGTATACGGTTAAAAGACTCCAAAATAGATGCGTTACGAGCTTTTGGTAATAGAATAGCTAACTTTATCAGAGGTCTTCTTAATCTTGAGCAGAAAGAACCTACCTTTGGCACTGCCAAAAGAATAAACAACATGATTGATGGCATAATAGCTCCTGCTCCAGAGTTCAGAGATGCAGGATTGTTGCTATCTAACATGGACGCAAACAACACTAAAAACGTTTTTGATGATGCGATAGGTAACGACCAAAGAGAAAAGTCTTACATGAATCCGCAGGAGAAAAGTAGCTTTATAGCTCAAGCAAAAGACTTCTTATTTGACGGTGCTATAGCAGATGGCGTAAAAGACTTCTTTGCTAGCTTTGCTGACGCTCTTGTTATAACTGACATAGCTGACGGCATAGGGTTTCGTGACTTAGGTGCAAGACTTATGAAGCTATTGCAGTATCAACGAGGAGATTTAGAGCGAGTAGGAGGTATATTTAAAGAAAAACTAACCGAAGTTACACGAATATTAAAAGCAAACAAGGGGCTAGAAGCTAAACTAGATGACGTAATATATAGTCCTGACTATGGAGCTACAATATACCAAGTAGACCCCGACCCAAAAAATAAAACAGAAAAAGACTACATAGATAAAGATGGAAATGACAAGCTTGATGAGAACGGAAACAATTTACGGCAGATATGGAAGAAACAACAAAAGGCTTGGCAAGAATTAGGGGCAGACGGGCAAAGAGCCTATAGGATTATGCGTGACCACTATAAAAAAGAATATGAAAAAATAAGAGCTTTATTATACAGGCAGGTTGAAGAAGCTACAGATACAGCAACAGCAGAGAGTGTGAACACTGATGTATTTAGTAAGTTGTTTGACAAAGAAGTTCTAGATGTATACTTCCCACTAACTCGTGAAGGACGGTACGGTGTGACATATAAGTTAAAAACACCTACTCCTACAGGTGATAGTAAAGTAGTCGTGTTTGTGGACACTAGCACAGCAAAGGATGCTCTTGTAGCCGAACTAGAAAAGAATCCTAATGTAGACACAGACTCCATACAAGGAGCTAAACTAGAGACTATTAAAGAATCTTTCCGTAAAGCTCCTCCCACAGAATTTGTTGGTAAAGTATTAGAGTCTGTGGGTAAAGTTAAAGACCCCGCAGAAAAAGCGCGGCTAGAAGAAGAAATAGTAAGGTTATTCGTGCATGTCTTACCAGAAAGCTCATTTGCTAAATCTTTGGTGGCTAGAAAAGGTACACCTGGGTATATAGGTAGTTCTGTGCAAGCGTTTAAGACTAAAGGTTTTGCTATTGGACGGCAGGTCATACAGCTACAAAGAGGTAAAGAGTTACGTGAATTAAATAACGAGATACAAAAAGTAGTAAAAGAAGCGCGAGGAGAACCTAAGAAAAGTAAATTTATACCTTCTATAGAACGTGTGGGCGCAGAATTAGGAAGAAGAATAGAGTTTGCTACAAAGGGAGCTAATGCTAAAGAGTTTGAAAAACTTGTAAAAGGTGCAAACCAATCCGCGTTTATATACACCATAGGTTTAAATGCTTCTTCAGCTATTGTTAACCTGTCTCAAGTTCCTCTGGTTGTGTATCCTTACCTAGCGGCAGAGTATGGACTAGGCACTTCATTTAAGACTATTGGTAAAGCCTATAAGATGGTGGCTAACGGTGCAAATAGTATGAATGAATACTTTAGGTTTGATGAGGACACGGGTACATATGTGATGAAAGACAAGATCACAACGACTTTAGGTAAGGAGAGAGACATACGTCCCAGCGAGAAGAAAGCTGTGGGAGCATTTGCACCTTTAATAGTTGAGGCTGAGAAACGCGGACAGCTCACCAAGAGTTTTATCCTAGACGCTTTGGGCCTGGGAGAGACAGGCAAGGCATATGGTAACACGTTAGACAAAGCTACAGGGTTCTCTGCTATATTTTTTCAGGGTGCAGAACGTTACAACAGACAAACAACCCTACTAGCCGCATATGAATTAGCTCTACGTAAAGAATTAGGGGATTTTAAAACAAGCTCTTTTGCAGATGTGGCTTCAAAAGCTAGTCAAGAACAGGTAAGCAAGGCTACAGAGAAGGCTCTGAGGCAGTCTTTGGAACTAAATGGGGGTTCTGTATTAGAGACTGCGCCTCGTATATCTCAACAAGGGTTGGGACGTGTAGCCATGATGTACAAGACATACGGTGTGCGTATGTATACCACCTTGTTTAAAACAGCTAGGGAGTTGATACGAAAAGACAATACAATTCAAGATAAAGCTTTGGCATTCAGACAACTTGTAGCTGTGCATGGCAGTGCCTTATTCTTCGCAGGGGTACACGGGCTGCCGTTATATGGAGCTATGGAGATAGTGTATAACTTGTTACTAGCTGATGACGATGAAGATGATTTTGATACGATGGTTAGGAAAAGTGTAGGAGAAGAATACTACAAAGGGGCTGTAAACCTTATAACAGGGGCAGACGTAGCATCTCGTATACGATTGACAGGTCTACTAATACAAGAAAATAGATACAACAGAGATGCTTCTTTTGAAGAAAACGCTTTCTTCTACTTTGGAGGACCTGCATTTAGCACGTTCGATAGAGTTGTAAACCGTGGTCTGTATAGCGCACTATTTGTAGATGGCGACATAGAAAGAGATTTAGAGAACATAGCTCCTCCTTCTATTGCAAACGCTTGGAAAGGATTGTTTGGTAGAACCGCAAGAGAGGGATATGTCACACGAAGAGGTGATGCCATATACGGAGATCCTACATTTGGCGATATAGCAGGGTCTGTGTTCGGGTTTCCTCCAGTAGAATATACGTTACAGATGGAAAAGAATAATATAGAGAAGGGTGTGGACAACGCTATAAACACACAAAAAAGTAAACTGCTACGTAAGTTATATGTCGCTATGCGACAAGGCGATCTAGATAGTTACGATGATGCCCTGCAGGGTATAATGAAGCATAATGCCAAGCATCCTTTGTCAGCCATAACACCTGAGTCTATAAAAAGATCGTTAAAAAGACATATGGAAACCTCTAAAAACATAGCCACAAATAAAGGTATTTCTATATCTTCACAGAATCAAGACATCATAAATTTAAGAGAGATGGAGTACGATTCTGATTATAACTTTGAATCTCTGTTCGGTGATTAAAAAGAGTGACCACCCGAAGATGGTCACATAAGAGAAAGAGAGTGACAAGCATAACCTGTCACCCTACGTTTATCACAAAATTCTCCAAATGCGAACACCTAATTTATTGTCTTCCACACGCACATGCGTTTTTATATCCCAACCTTTTGTTTTTGCTATATTTTTTATTTGTTGTATAGCCGCCTGGGTGTTGACACACAGGATGAATACAGAAGAACTTGTTACCATGTTATCCCAGTCTACTATAATTCTCACACCATCTGGGTTCAGGTCGTCAGATTTCAGTATGCCTTGGTTTATTCTCATTCTCTATAGAACAGTCAACAGCTATAACTCTCGTTACAGGCAGGTTCATGTGTGTGCCTTTACTTAGGCGCATGGTAGTGTTTGTTGCACCCAACTTACTTTTAAGATCTTGCATAAAAGATGTATAGTCTATCTGCTGTTGTCCGCACCATGCCTTCAAAGGCTTTGGTATCAAATAGGCACGTTTTAGATCAGTTTCATAACGTGCAACCAATTTACCTCTTGGTAACGCTTCGGGTATAACAATGTTAGTAGTGCCATCCTCCTGCGCTCGTAGGTCTTCTGTGCTTTTAATCCATAAGACGTTACTCCAATGCTCGTGTATATAATCATTAAGTGTCTCCTCAACAGATATACTCATACCTGACACTTCATTCTTACTCTCTTTCAAACGAGCTATTGCCCACTTAAACACTTTCTTTGGATCATAATCCACAAGTCCCAAACGGTTTGCCAATATAACGCCTGTCATACTAGCCGCTACCAGCGCAGACCAAAATCTATTCTCTGCTTTTAATCCTGCTTGAGTATCCACTCTGACTTGTACATTATGTAAAAGCTTCTGCACCTCTTCCAAGTGATTGATAACGTATTTTATGTATATCCTACCTGCATGCCCGTGGTTACGTTGTAGCTGTAAGTTAAACTTGTCTGTTTCTTCTTTTGAACCAAACTTCATATCTGGAACACGTATCTCCATAAGTCTCTGCGCTTCAGCTTTTGGCATAGCTTTGGCTGTACTTATTTTTTCTATTAAACTACGGTTTGCACTTGTGACTGCTATAAGTTTCCAAGGTTTACCCCGCTTTCGTTCTACGTTCCCACCTTGAGACATTCTGTTTCTTTGTTTACCGCTTGTAAGCTGATACACAAGGTCAGACAACTCTCTAGCCGAGGCGTTCGTAAGTTCGTCCATATATAATGGTAGACTGTGATACAGCTCCCCTCTGTTCATCATAGAGTTGTGCGTGTCCTTTTCAAATATTAACAAGTCAGCATGATTACCCCATACAGACAAAGCTGTGTTCATAGCTGTAGTCTTACCAACTCCTGACCCACCATTTAGATGTAATCCTGCACAGTTTATTGGTAGAAGAGACATGAGGGGCGAGCCAAATGACGTGCCAACCACAAACTGATGCAGTTCAAACCCATCACGGTTATAAAAGTTAGCTAAATTTTTCCATTCCTCTAACGTGCCTTTGGGGTCAAATGCTTTCATCAACCCTGCTGTCTGCACTGATGGGGGGTTAGACCGCACGTCATCTTTGTGTATCTCTTCTTTACCAAGAACAAAACCTCCAAGCTCTTCATCTGACCAACCAAACTGAGTGCGAGCCAGATTAGCAGTGGTTTTTGCCTGTAAGTGGTTTATCCATGTCGTTGTATATTTCATTATGTCTTCCATACCTATTACAGCTATGCCTTCCATAGCTAGTTGCTTTCTTAACTCTTCTCTTGATGTTACAGAAGTTAGAGGCACTGTAAACTCTCTAATACCATCTTGCGGCAAGTGTAATCGCATGACCACAGCTTCACCTGTGTCCTCGTCACGAATACGCTTGGTAACATATAAGTCATTCTGGTATACCATCTTATCTTCTATATTACCTTCCTTATCTTTAAAACGTACGTATACACCCCCTTTTGCTCCTCTAAAATACGGCTCTGGATATAAAGGTATGTCCTTTGATACAGGGGCTTTTTTTATACTTTTACCCAGTTGTATAGGGGATTTTATCTTTTTCTCTTCTTTATATTTACATCTACTGCAAGGTTCGGGGTTCTCTGCCTCAAATGTTGTACAGTAATAAGGGTCAGATATACGCTCAACCTTTTCTTCTGTTAAATATTTACTGTACTCTGGGTGTCTCTCAGACATCTTATGTATAGCTTTGTCAGCATCATTACAAAACTTAGCTATGGACAACCCTGCCCTCCACAAAGGCTCACTTACGCCCTGTTGGTTCTCCATTATGTTTTTTATCTGTTCACATCCCACACCTTTTAAAGTCTTGTCTAATATAACTTTAAAGCTGTTCTCTGAGTTCTCTATTATGGCTTTCTTAAACGCATTCTCTTCGTTGTCTACCTTGGTAGGTATGGTCACGCCTTCCTTACCTATCAACCGTGCGAACTCGTCAAACTCCACATCATGGAACTCACCTGTACCAAAGAACATGACAGGTTTATGTGTGCCATGTTTGTGGTTGCGTGTGCCAGGAACTCTGAGTACCCGCGCAGCGTCCGCAGTTACACCATTGTCTGCTAACAAGTTATGCTGTATACACATATCTTTAAGCCCCTGGGCCACGGGTAACCATTCAGCATAGGATATACTTTCCGTAAGCACCCAATATACGTGTATGCCATACCCAGAATTTATTAGCATTGGACGAGGCAAACCTGTTGCTCCGATAAATCTTCTCAAATCTTGAAAAGCCGTGTTCTGGTCAGGGTATTCTTTACCTACACCACAATCTAAATCTAGATAAAAAGAACTTAAACTCTTTACGTTTGTTACTTTCCTATCGTTACTTGTTGTAAAAGTAGCCAGACCAAAGTATGCGTTAATACCTTCAGCGTCTAACTCGTTAGCTCTGCTTATTACATCGTCTATAGTTGCATGGAAACTCTGTACTTTCTTGTCACCAAGACCCAACACAGAGTAGTATCCATCACCTAAGACTTTCTCTAAAAATTTTTTTGTTTCCATTTTTTCCCACCTTGTGCCGAAGACACCACGACAAGATACGGCACGTTATCCTTTCGGTATAAACCTAGTCGTGGTGTAGTTCTATTAATCGTCCCAATCTAAGACGATAGAACTCAAGTCGTCATCAGTAGCCTTGGTGGGAGGGGAGGGCTTCTTAACGACCTTCTTTGGCTCAGATACAGGCTCTTCCTTATCCTCTACGATCACAAGAGGCTCGTCGAAAGGATTGTCTTCAGTCTTATTAAAAACAAACCCATCAGTTGCCTCAAAAGGATTTCTCTCTTCTATAGGCACATACTTTACAACCTGTACAGCTCTCAAACGTAACGATACGTTCTGCTTGCCCCCGTAGTCATAGGGATAAAACTGTACACATACGTTAACTATGCTACCTGTGGTCAACAAGAAGTCATCTTCTAACTTGTTATTACTAGCGTCAACCTGTAAAGGCTTTTTAGTAATCTCGTTTTTGTATACGCCTTTCAGATTTGCCTTGTGAGTGAACATGCCATCATCGTCTTTGACAAAAGTCCTCTCTAACTTATCTGCCCACTTTTCTTTCCTGTTAGCTAGATAACATTTGGACATGGCGGTGAACAACCCTTTTGCAGTATCGTTGTCCATACGAAACTGTATGGAATATTCTGCGTTTTGAGCATTAGGCTCACATGCCACAGATCGTCCTTCGTTACTATCAAAGCGATACGTCCTGTTTATTTTAGGCCATAGAGCTTCTACGTTTTTTATAATATATTGTTCCATTTGTCTCTCCTTCTCTTTATATTATAAATCTTCATCTAGTTCCGCTAGTGAATCTTCGTTCACTGTTTCTTCGCTACGTTTACTAGATACTTTAGTTAATGCAGTAGCTACCTCACCAACACGAAACCTATAAGTATTACCTATTTTTACATAGGTATCTTCTGGTATGTGTTTCTGACGCACCCACGCACGAACAGTCGATATAGACACGCTAAAATGTTTAGCTACGTCTTCTATTGGTACATAAGGTTCATTCATTTCTTCCTCACAGAAATTGTTACTTCTTCTTCAATCTCTAATCCGTCTGGCTTAAGATTAGGATTATCCTCCAAAAACTCTTTCATGTTCGCCTGATTGATACGTTTATCCAGTAACTGAGGTGCATTCTCTTCCACAATAAGTTTGTGTATCGCATCCCATTCACTGACCCAGTACTTCTTTTTAGTCGAACGAAAAAATAGTCCTTCGGAAGTTCTCACGCTTTCTACATTATGGTCTTCACAATGAGATAGCATTGCCTGCTTCACGGTATCCATCTGCCGTATAAGTCTGCCATCTTCTTCCTTATACTTAGCTGACAACATGGATCTTTCTGCTCGTATACGTAGATACGTTTTTGCCAATTTATCAGGGGTTACTTTACCACCCATGTCTCTCTCCTACTCTTATTATCTAATAACATATAATGTCAAAAGATTACTTAGTCAAGTACTTCTTTGTAAAGTTCTACAAATTTTGTGTGAACGTTTATTTTTCTATCTAATAGTCTGTATACATGCTTTTCTGCATCAGAACCTTGCAGTTGTACCACAGTGCATTTATGTGTCTGCCCTGATCTATGTACACGTGCGTTCGCTTGGTCATAAGTTTCTAACGAACTTGTTGGCCCCCACCACACGACTGTATTAGCTCGTGTTAACGTAACACCGTGCGCTGCCGCTTGTGGCTGTATCACGAGTACCTGTGGGTCAGTCTCTTCTTGAAACTTTTTAAATATTTGTGTGCGTTTATACGCAGGTACATCACCTCGTATAACTTCTGTAGTTATTTTCTCTGCCCTAAGTTTGGCTGTTAGTATATCTATTGCATGTGTAAATGGTACGAACACAAGAACTTTCTGGCTTGACTCATCAATCACTTCTCGTAGCACTTTGTATCTGTTCTTTATATCAAACTCTAATACGTCACCTTCGTCCGTGTATACAGCCCCTGCCGATATTTGCAGTAGCTTGTTAAGAGTTACAGCCGCGTTTATAGCGGTCACTTGCTCACCTGTGATATCTAACACAAGCTTTGTCTTTAACTCTTTGTAATATTTCTTTTGTTGGGCAGTAAGCTCCACCTGTCTTTTTGTGTATACCATAGGGGGTAAGTCTAGACACTCATCTTTAGTAAAACGTATAGCAGGTTGCAATGCTCTAAACACTATATCTGTAGCATCGGGTCGTATCTTCCATGTAAACTGAGATACTTTAAACATAACCATATCCTTAAACGCACCAAAAAATCTTGGCACTCTGTTTGGACTAACGAGTTTTGCCAGACCGTATGCGTCTGTAGGGTTCTGCGCAGCGGGTGTGCCTGTCATCATCCACAGCCACGTGTTATCATGTATTAGCTGACGTAATAATTTCCAGCGCCTCGTTTGAACATTCTTATAATGTGTGGCTTCGTCCACAATAATTAAATCAAACCCGCCTTTTTTAAGGTCATCCAGTACAATACCAATACCGTCGTAGTTTATAACCACATAGTCAGACCCTTCTTGTATTATCTTACTACGCTTTTCCGATGACCCATGCGCCACCGATACAGTTCTATGAGTCGCAAATGTAAACAAGTCATCACGCCATGCACTATCCATGATCGAAAGCGGGCATACTACAAGCACTCTGTTTATTACGCCTTGTTTCATAAGGAAGTCGGATGCCCATATAGCACTTGCGGTCTTACCCGTGCCTTGTTCGTTGAAACAAAATCCTTTTTGGTTTATAGTAAGGAATGATGCGGTTGAAATTTGGTGGTCAAATGGTTGGTATCTTCCTGTCCATTTGTATTTTACTTCTATGGGTGATGGTGATTTTATACCTAGCTGATTCAGGCTCTGTGCTTCTTCAAGACCCCAATTAACTATAACCTCGTTATCACCAACCTTCTGACTTTTAGGTATGGCATCTATGACTTTATCGGGATCACGTAACCGTAGACGTAAAGCCTTGTTGTCTATTATTTGCATGTCTCTTTCTCATTTT
>CENH01018460.1_pt1 | contig 15171 bp, 18 predicted proteins | sample 530171 | NCBI WGS metagenome assembly CENH01 (sample SAMEA2591132, study PRJEB7988) | marine metagenome | biome: marine biome (ENVO:00000447); feature: deep chlorophyll maximum layer (ENVO:xxxxxxxx); material: saline water (ENVO:00002010), including plankton (ENVO:xxxxxxxx) | depth 70 m | reverse complement strand
TTCTAGAAGCAGACTTTGCACAGTTAGAGTTTAGAACTGCAGCCTATTTATCACAAGATGAGGTAGCGATTAATGAAATCAAAACGGGATTTGACGTTCACACGTACACTGCTAACGTCATTACGAAATCAGGTCAGCACACTACTAGGCAGGATGCTAAAGCACATACCTTTGCTCCGTTGTATGGTGCGACAGGGTTCGGTAGGTCAAAAGCAGAAGCGAAATACTATCAAGACTTCACGAAAAAGTACAAAGGCATCGCACTTTGGCATTCCAGATTGGCTAAAGAGGCTTTAGAGAAGCGTAGTATTACAACACCATCAGGCAGACAGTTTAGTTTTCCTGATGTAGAGAGAAGAATGAATGGCTCTGTGTCACACTTTACACAGATAAAGAACTATCCTGTGCAGAGCTTTGCAACTGCAGACATAGTGCCTTTGATTCTTCATCATATAGAAAACAGATTAGAATTATTACAGTCTTGTATTGTAAACACAGTACATGATTCAATAGTTATTGATGTACACCCTGATGAAATAAATAAAGTTGTGTTCATCTTGAAAACTATTAATCAAGACATAAATAATATTATAAACAACGAGTTCGGAATAGACTTTAATGTACCATTATTATTAGAATCAAAAATAGGAGATAATTGGCTTGACACAAAGGATATTAACTGATATAACTATGAGACATTTTAAAATAAGAAAGGAGAAAATGTATGACTGAAGCAAACTTAGTGACCATAGACACGAATAATTATGAATCTATGGCAAAGGCTATGGGTATAGCCAACGAGACTTCCTCTTCTACTGAGAAGAAGGCTCAACAACTACCTAGATTTAGAATACAACACACACCTATCATAGATGGTGATGAGGTTGTTGTGAAGGGTGGTGCTTACAAACTAGATATTCCTGAGAAGGAAGTTCTATATGGTAAGACTGCTACCATCAGACCTTTCATGCAGAGATATATGTATAAAAGGTTTGTTAAGAATAACTCTGCAAAAGCAGGAGAGCCTTTAGGTATCTATCATAAGACAGTTATGGCAGATAACTTAAATAAAGATTTGAAAGACAATCAAGGTGGGTTCAACTGTGGTAAACCTGCAGGGTGGATACAGGACTTTGATGCATTGCCTGATAAGACTAAGGACTTAATCAAGCAGATTAAACGTGTCAGAGTTGTGTTTGGCTTAGTTGATTTATATGACGTTACAGACGCTAGTGGTAAGTCCTCTAAGTTTGAGACTACTCCTTTTATATGGGAGATAGATAATAGAGATGCGTTCAAAACTATTGGCACTAACTTTACTAAGTTAGCTAAGATGAAGGCACTTCCTGTGCAACACACCATTAGTCTAGCCACTGAAGCTAGAAAGTTACCTAATGGTAGTCAGTTCTACTTACCGACTAGCACATTAAATCTTTCAGAGAAAGTTACTTTGTCAGATTCAGACCAAACTATGTTTGCAGATTTTCTATCTTGGGTAGAGAACTATAATCAGTACATTGTGTCTGAGTGGAATGAACAGGCTTCTCAAAAGTCCATTGATGAAGATATGTCTAATGCAGTTGACAGTATTGTCAACGCAGAGGATAACTTTATTGAAGTGGAAAACGCATAGTGCGAAGCAATGACCCCTTCAAAGCACATGGTATAAACTACTTGTCACCTAGTAGTATTAATACTTACATTAATGATACGTCATTATGGGTGGCACGATACTTGTTTAAGATTAAATCTTCAAGTGGTGCAAGTGCAGTAAGGGGTATTGCTACTGAGTTTGTACTTGCAGACAAGTACGAAAAAGGAGTCTTTGATTACAATCTTTTAGATGTAAAGTTTATGTCTCTCTGTGTAGAGTCAGGTATTGACTTGGGAGATATAAAGACTGCAAAAGAAAAGAACTTACTCAAAGGCTTTGGCTCTGTCATTGATGAGAACTTTGATTATGAAAACCTTGAAGCATATCAAGAAAAAGTTGAAGTTCCTATTGATGATATGCCTGTGCCTATTATGGGATATATAGACTTCCGTTTTAAGGATAAGATAGTAGACTTAAAGACATCCACAAGGATGCCAACAAGACCTACCGAAGCTCAGAAAAGACAGATGGCTATGTATTCTATGGCATATCCTAACAGTAGTGTAGATTTATTCTTTGCTACTCCAAAGGAGCACAAGAAGTTTACACTAAATAATTTAACTTTGTATAAGAAACAGTTACGTAAGGTAGCTCTTTCTATACAGAAGTTTTTGTCTATCAGTGATGATAAGCATGAGTTAGCTTCTCTTATGTATCCTAACCTTGACTCTTGGTTATGGTCAGGTATGAAAGAAGAAGCAAATAAAATATGGAGTGTTAAATAATGACAGATACAAAAGCAGAAGACTTGCAAAAAGATATCGAATCTATGGAGAAAGAACTAGCAGAAGCTAAAAAGACTCTTCGTGAAATGAAAACCAAAGGTTTACGTGAAGCTATGGAAGCCAAGAAGATGGCAGACCAAGCAGTCAAAGAAGAGTTAAAAGCACTTGGATATAGTTCTCCAAGTAGTTTCTCTTGGTATTGGAGAGACATAAGCTAGTGTCTCCTTATTCTGTACGCAGGATTGCAATAAAGCATGGGTATAGGAGTGGTTTTGAGCATAAGTTATCAGACTACTTAAAAGAACTGAAGTGTAAGTTTGACTATGAATCTATAAAGATACAATGGGAAGACTTATGCTATCGTACCTATACCCCTGACTTTGTACTTAACAATGGCATAATCATAGAAACTAAAGGTAGGTTTCTAGCTATTGATAGGAGAAAACATTTAGCAATAAAGAAACAACATCCAAAACTAGACATTAGATTTGTGTTTGAGAATAGCAGAAGAAAGTTACGTAAAGGTGCTAAGTCAACGTATGCAGAGTGGTGTATGAAGTATGATTTTAAATTTTATGATAGAATTGTACCTGAGGAATGGATAAAAGAAACAGGAAAGAATAAACATTCTAAGTTTATTACATTCCCAAGTAAAAAATTAAGGAGATAGTATATGAAATTAGATGATAAAATAAAAGCACACGACTTTGTTGTAGTAATTAGACCTCATATTAATAAAGATAAAAGATGGACAGGAGAGGTGTCCGTTAAGTGTGTGCTTGATGAAAGAAACCCTTTAAATGATGATGACTTTGAAGGTATGTTACACTTCACTAGACAAGTGTGCTCATCCATACCATTGATGGAAGAGAATAAAGTATTTAGAGAAGCAGCCGAAAAGTTAGCAGAGAAGTATTTGCCTATGGAAGATATGTTGGAGTACCCAAAGTATAAAGATAAGTTGACACTAGAAGATGATGGTGGTAATGTAATTCATGTGGACTTTAAAAAGGAAACCCCATAATGGGGATGTATAGAGAATCAATAAAAGATAAATTTAGAGAGGTAGGTAACATGGTGAGAAAACAAGCACAAGAACAGTCAGACCACAAACAAACTATGGATATGGTTAATAGTCCACCACATTATAATAAGAATGGAATAGAAACTATTGACGCTATTAGAGCTATGACAGATGATGGCTATGAGTATTATTTACAGGGCAACATCATGAAATACTTGTGGAGATACAGATATAAAAATGGTGTAGAAGATTTAAAGAAAGCACAATGGTATCTCAATGAATTAATTGATGAGCTAGAGAAAGATGAAAGTTAAGATAATGATGACTCTGCACATAGATGCAGAGGAGTATCCCATACCTGCCGATGGCAGAGTAGATGATGAGATGGAAGAATATATCCATGAGACTTTTCACGAAATAGAAGGAGTGAAAGTTAAAAACATAAAGGTAGTAACAGAGGAGACATGAATGCAAAACTATTTACCAACTGATTATCAGAATTTTATTGCTCTTTCTAGATATGCGAGATGGAAAGACGATGAGCAAAGAAGAGAAACTTGGAGTGAGACTGTAGACAGATACTTTGACTACATGGCAAATCACTTGAAGAAAAAACATGGTTATATTTTAACCAAAGCACTAAGAGAAAAACTAGATAATTCTATATTAGCACTAGGCATCATGCCTAGCATGAGAGCACTAATGACTGCAGGTGTGGCACTAGACAGATGCCATGTTGCAGGATATAATTGTAGTTATATACCTGTAGATAGTCCACGTTCTTTTGATGAGTGTATGTACATACTTATGTGTGGCACAGGTGTAGGCTTTTCTGTTGAAAGAGAGAATGTAGATAAGTTACCTACAGTAAATGAACACTTTGAGGATAGCACAACTGTGATTACAGTTGCAGATAGCAGACCCGGATGGGCAAGAGCTTTACGTGAGTTGATAGCTATGTTGTATGTAGGACAGATACCTTCTCTTGATGTGTCACAGGTTAGACCTGCAGGTGCGAGACTAAAAACATTTGGTGGCAGAGCATCAGGTCCTCAACCTTTAATTGACCTATATAATTTTTGTATAGCTATATTTAAGAAAGCAGCAGGAAGAAGATTATATCCTATTGAGTGCCACGATATCATGTGTAAGATAGGAGAGGTTGTAGTTGTAGGTGGTGTTAGACGCTCTGCATTAATTAGTTTATCTAATCTTAATGATGACCAAATGAGACACGCAAAGTCAGGCTCATGGTGGGAGAATGAAGGACACAGAGCATTGGCTAATAACTCTGTTGCTTATAAAGGTAAGCCTGACATGGGTACATTCATGAGAGAATGGTTAGCCTTGTACGAATCTAAGTCAGGAGAACGTGGTATATTTAATCGTAAGTCTGCTAAGAAAAAAGTAGAAGAAAATGGAAGACGTAAGCCTGACCATGCTTTTGGTTGTAACCCTTGTAGTGAAATTATACTTAGACCTTATCAGTTCTGTAATCTAACTGAGGTTGTTGCACGTGAAACAGATGACTTGAATAGTTTAAAAGAAAAAGTTAGATTGGCTACTATACTTGGTACGTTTCAATCTACACTCACTGAGTTTAAATATTTACGCAAGGTGTGGAAGCAGAACACAGAAGAAGAAAGATTATTAGGTGTATCTCTTACAGGTATATTAGATTGTCCTATTTTATCCCCTAACAATGACTCTTTAGAAGATACTCTTGAACAATTAAGACACGTTGCAGTAGAAACAAATCTACAAATATCTAAGGTATTAGATGTACCACAGTCAACTGCAATTACTTGTATCAAACCATCAGGAACTGTTTCTCAATTAGTTGATAGTGCAAGTGGTATTCATGCTAGACACAATCCTTTCTATATTAGAACTGTACGTGGAGATAATAAAGACCCACTCACACAGTTTATGAAAGAAGCAGGTATACCTATTGAGCCTGACATTACTAAGCCTGATAGTGTATCAGTATTTAGCTTTCCTATGAAGTCACCCAAAGGTGCTATTACTAGAACTGAAATGACTGCCATAGAGCAACTTGATTATTGGCTTACATTTCAAAGACATTGGTGTGAACATAAACCTTCAGTTACTGTCTCTGTAAAAGAGAATGAGTGGATGGAAGTTGGTGCATGGGTGTATGAAAACTTTGATGAGGTATCAGGTATCTCATTCTTACCTTTTAGTGAGCATACTTATAAACAAGCTCCTTATCAGGATATAGATGAGAATGAGTACAATGAACTTATGAAGACCATGCCAAAGGCTATTGATTGGAGTAAGCTCCAAGAATTTGAAAAGGAAGATACGACAAATGGTAGCAAAGAACTCGCCTGTACTGCAGGGGTATGTGAAGTCGTTGACATCGAGGCTACTTAATGCTATAGTCTTAATTCCTATCCTCGCATATATGCTTACCTTAGTGTTTGCAGGTATCGTGGGTAGCGAAGCACTTGAGGGCAGTATGATTGAAGAATACTTTTATTGTATTGCTCTCTTAACTTTAATATTAATTATAAAGGAGATTAAATATGTTATCACCATCTACAGAAGACAGAAAGAAGTTTGACTTAGACCTAGAATATGGACAGGTACGAGAAGAACTAGTAGCTAATATGCTACAAAATAAAAAGATAGAAGTAAAAAGTGAAAGAGATAAGTGGCAGAAGACAGGCAACATAGCTATTGAATACGAATCTTATGGTAAGCCTAGTGGTATTAATGCTACAGAAGCAGACTATTGGTTTCATAATCTGTGTATAGAAGATGACGTTTTCTGTACACTTGTATTTAGCGTGGATAATCTAAAGAAACTTATTGACAAATTAGATTATAAGCGTAGTGTATCAGGTGGAGACCACAATGCATCAAGAATGTATCTATTAAAACTTGATAAGTTGTTTTCATCAGACGTAATTAAAACATTTAAAGGAGAATAATATGAGAGAAATGTTACTATCAGCTATAAAGTCCTACTATGTTGGGCATATAAATAAACACATAGCAAATATAGAAGTCTATCTTAGAACTTCTGTGGGTATCGGAGAGCATTCCGACATCATAGAATCTATAGATAAAGAGATGGATAAAGTCGCTACGTATGACGATAAAATTGCAATGGTTGTTAAATATTTTGAAAGGAAACAGGAAGATGAAAAGAAAGAAGAGAAATCCAAATCTAAGTAAATATGATGCACCCTTACGTATTCAGTTTGAACGTGGGGTGAATGCCTTCAAAGGTAATCAGTACATAAGAAATGTTAAAGGTCATAAAGTTATAGCGACAGTAAGTCCTTATAACTCTAATACCATGCAACACAGAGAGTGGCAGAGAGGTTATGACTTTGCCTTCTTTAAACAGTTAGAGAAAGTAAAACGTGAAGAATCTAGAAGAAGAAGCTCGTAGGTTTATGCAGGGCAGGAAACTGCCCTCTAATTCTATAGAGGATATAATAAAAAGTTTAGAGAATGTTAATAAACAATTAGAAATTATTCTTAAAAAAGCAAAGGAATTAAATGCAAAAGATAACACCTACACATGACCTTTCTTGGTATCTAAAATGGGCAGGGTCGTTCCTAATTATGTCAGGTATAATATGTAGGTCAGTGGGTGTTTTACCTCTATATGACCTTGTATCGTCTTGTATTGGTACAGGATTGTTAGCAGGGATGGCTTATATATGGCATGACAGAGCTTTGCTTATGGTAAATGGGGTAGCTTGTGCAGCATTAGCTATGGGAATCATGAGATATTTGTTTGGTTAAACTAGCACAGGTACTTTGGTACACTCTGCACATAGTTACGTGTCTATTTATTATAGTAGGTAATGGTAGGTTGTTAGGATTGTGGTAATTATAATGCACTAGAGGATAATGCATTACCCATAATTTTACCCATCAAAAAATGATTTCTTTCAGGCTCTGCTTCTTGCATTTCCATTACTGACATCCCATACTTTTCTATATAATATTCGTCTGCCAGTTTTCTTTTATCAGAACCTAACCTACTCCATTGTGCTCTATCAAAAGCAGTGAACGATTTTCCTTCTAACTTAGATTTACTTTGAGCCTCTGCTTTTCCTAGTTCTTTAGATACATTTCTATATATTCTTAAATAGTTTTGCAACATGGCTTTCTTCTTAACATCTGATAGCTCTTTATATTTATCAGACTCTACTATCTTTCTAACTTCTTTATCTACATACTTACCCATATACTTTTTAACAAAAGCATCTGCAGACTTATCTCCTGTTGAAGGCACTACATTAAAAGTTTCTAATCCAAACTTAACTAGTTCTTTTTCTACAGGAGTTCTTTGCATTTCTTTTCTAATACCTGTTAGTTGAGTTCCCAAAGGACTCTGTCTATATATTTTACCTTCTCTAGTGGCACTTTCTAATTCAGGATAATACTCTTTAACAAAAGGTAAGTTACGCATGATTGAATTTTCAAAAGCACTTAGTCCTCTTTCTTTAGCACCTGAACCATCAATTTGATTAAAGTCTCTTATCACTGCTTCCTCTTCATCAAAAGCAGCCACCACATCTCTTACTATTCTACCCGGAGTTATAGCACCACCAACAAGTTCACCAACATAACCACCTACGTACTCTGCTAGTTTTTCACCTGTTATATCTGTGAGTCCTGTAGGACTTCTAAGATTCTTATAGAATGATTCTAACATATAAGAACTAGCACCTGTTCTAAATTGAGAGCCTGTTATACCTTCTAATAAATCTTTAGTATCTATTTTATCTAGCTCGTTGTTATCCCACTTAACAATAAAGTCTGCCACAATTAAGTACGGAGCTAATGGAAAGAAAGGTCTCATGTCTGCAGTTCTTCCATCTTCAGTTTTAGATTCGTACCATTTAACATCTTGGTTATTAGACCTATGATATATTGCAGATTGCAAGGCAGCATAGCCTACCATACCTTTAGCTAGTTGCTCTCTAGCCTTATTAAACTGTCTTTCACCTGCCTTAAAATCACCTTTTAAATATTTACCTAGACCACCTGCACTATTTAAAGTAGCACCTATGAAACTTACAGGACTATATTGGAACTGAAACTGCATGGCATTCATCATAAACCTTGCAAAAGGAAAAGCACCTGTACCTGCAGGAACACCTATAAGTCCGGGCAAAGGTCCTAATGCTTCATTAAATTTAATAAAGTTATAAGCAATACCATCACCTACATATTTCTTAGAGTTTTGTTTAGGCATACGAGAGAATGTAAAAGATAAGGCATCTTCTACTGAATCACCCACTAACTTAGTAGGCAACACTGTGCCTTGTCTATGTACATCTGCTAAGTTAGTACCCATACGTCTTAATTTTTTATCTATTGAAGCAGTGAATACACCTCTTCTAAAGAAACCATCTTGCATGATGTTAAGATGGTTAAGTGCCATAGTAATTCTAGAGAGACTCTCTGTTCCTGTCACCTCTCCTGTAGTTCTATTTAAAGTTCTTAGTAGTTGAGGATTGTATTTTAATAAGGAGTCTGCTAATTCCTTAGAAGTATTGTTATCTAAAGTAAATGCAATTAGACCAAATGCATCTCTACCTATATCTCTTAGACCTCTTTGGAAGTTTCCTGCAGTTATATCTTCAACTGCTTTTCCTGTAGCTAAAGAGTTTACTGCTCTACCTGCGTGGTATAAACTTGATTCCATTAAATTATAAGCAGTCTCAAAACCTAATCGTGTTACACCTGTAGCCACGTTACGAACAGTGGTAGATAACTGAGTAACCATTAATGCTCTACGTTCTCTATCAAGTCTTTGCATGAAGGATACTAACTTACTTGTTTCAGTATCACCCATGTTACCAAACTTCTCATCAAATAACTTTTTGAGAGTAGCGTCTGATTCTTTATAACCTTTAAATAATTTACCTAATGGACTAGCAGCTTGTAGTAACTGACCTGCTTCACTAAAAGAAGTATATGTAATTTCAGAAAACTGTTTCTGTGTTAATCCTGCTCTTGCTATAGCACCATCTAATACATCTAAATCAATCCCTTCAAATTCTTTGGTGTTAAACCTTTGCAGTATCTCACCAATAGCTTCAGATGCTTTACCATCTCCCTCTTGATATTTGGAAAGGAACTTATCATACTTTCCTGTGGTATCTTTTAGTAAGTCTTCAACAGTTTCAGTTGCTACTTTAGATACTCTTTGTATCACATCTACTTTTGCTTTTTTGTCTAGTATATCTAAATTGGATAAATTTAAATCAGGGTCTAACTTATCTAATACTCTTCTGCCCTCTGTAGGGTCAAAAGAAATATCATCTGCATTCATTGTCAACTGTCTGCCTATATTATTAGCAGGATTAGGATTACCACCAAATGCTTTGGCAGCTAATCTATCATTTTTACCTTCTTTAATTAACTTTTTTCTAGCGTCATTTATAGCACTCTTGCCTAAACTTTTATATCCTATACCCCCAATAGTTCCAACTATTGTTGAGCTTATCCCTGCAGCTATAAGTATATCACTAACTGTAGCATCTTCTTTGAACTCTCCTTCTTCATCAAGCATTTTAGCTTCTTTTTCTACTTGTGATAAAGCATACTCATCATACGCACCTCTTAATCCCTCTACTCCTGCTTCTACTAATAACGGAGTTTTAACAGCTTGAAATCCTATCTTTCCTGACTGAGCTATTGCTCCCCTTTTACCTGTTTCTAATATGGCTTTCTTAGCAAGTTGAGTTGCTGCAGTTGTAGCAATCTTAGCAGTGCCTAAACCTATTAAACTAACAGGGTCAGTTATAACTGCTTTAGCATAGTCTAACAAACCATCAACAGTTCCTGTGCCACCTTCTTCATAGAAGCTAGGCAGTCTCTGTATATCTCTATACAATGCACCAAACTCTGCTTTGTCCTGCTCTGATGAACTGCGAATCCAATCCACCTGACCCATTAAGTCTAATGTGTTTGCATTTATTTGTCTGTAGTGTGTGATAAATCTTTTTACGTAGTCTTTGTTACTTTCACCTTCCATTTGTAAACCTGATTCACCGAATCTTTTCTCACCATAAGAACGTAAAGTTGACAAAAAGTTATCGTCTTTAGAAAACTCGTCTAAAGTTTTTACTTTCTCTTTGTATGTTTCATCTGCGTATGTGGGGTCTAGCTTGAAGGAATCTTCAGCTTTAGGTTTGTCTTCTTCTTCTTTTTCTTCAACTAATTTTAATTCTTTTTCTGCCTCACGTTGAAAGATATTAGTAATACGAGATTTTTCTTTTTCCTCTTCTTCAAGAATATTCTCTTCTTTTTCTTGACCTAATCCTAATTCTTTTTCTGCATCTCGTAGAAATATATTTGCCATAACTACCTACCTACTAAATAACATCAGGTTTAGTCTTTTTAATTCCCATAGCATCTATAATCATTTTAATTAACTCTTCTCTTTTTACATTGGGATAAATCTGCTCTACTGTATCAAGAACATCTTCTCTTAAATTCTTATCGTTCTTGTCTCCTTGATTTATTAATGCTTGGATACCTGCTTGTGGTATAGGATGCTTCTTCTTAAAGTCTTCCATTTTTTTGTTTGCGATTTCATTAGCTTTAACTTTATCGTCTTGTTTAAAAGGAGACTCTTTTTTTGTTCCCTTTTTTTCTTCGCCAAACTTTTCTACTAGTATCTCTTCAACTAAATCTTGTGCGTTGTTAGTCGCTATCCAATTAGAAGAACCTTCTGATTTTATATTGCCTTCACTATCAAGTAAACCTTTAACATAATTTTTCTTAGCTTCTCTAACTTTATTAGTATAATACTCAGAAGCCTCATCACCTGTTAAAAGACCAGTAGGTGTTGTTATTTTTAATATACCACCTGATGTGCTATAACCTAATTCTGTTTTTAAATTAGAGACTATGCTATTAAAACCTGTATTAATTTTAGAGAAGGTTAGGTCTTTGTCTGTGCTATCATCTTTAGCACCTGCAGCTATATTGGCTGCTTGAACTGTTGCAGACTTCTCATTTACTTCTGCTAAGATTGATATCACATTGCTCTTCTTTTCATTAAGAGCATCTAACTTATCTTTATAATTAGCATCATTCTTATCTAATTGACTTATTTGTGTAGCTATAACTCCTAGTTGTGATTCTAAATCTTTAGGAGCTTTCATTAGTCTATCATATCTAATAGAACCCTTACCAAATTCTTTCTGTATATCTTCCTTACTTGCCTTATCTGAAGGTAATAAACCTGCTTGTACATACTGTAACTTAGCCTGTTCATAAGACCTTTTAGGGTCTATACCAAACAACTGCATACCCTTAGTTGTTACACCTGTAGAAATTTCAGGAGCAGATATAGTTCTTAACTTAGCCAATCCTTTTGCTGCATCTTGTACAGTTTCAAAACCTTGCTCTTCATTTGCGTGAGTATAATCATAGGCTTCTTTCATACTGCCACCCAATTTTTTGTGTGTTGCTAATTCTTTATACATGGTATTATAGTGGGCATCTCCACCTGCAACTATGGCTCTAGCTTTATTAAATCTAAATTGGTCATCTGTATCAAACAACTGTGCAATAGAAGTGATTTGCTTCTCTACTTTCTCTTTATCGTTTTGAAACTTTTTTCTATTTTCTACAGCTTCTGCAACTTGTCTGTCAAGTATAGTTCTAGTACGTAGCTTTATTTCTTTTTCTTGCTCATCAATATCTTCTACTATCTGAGTAGCAGCACCACCTAAAAATGCACCAAAATTAAATCCCATTATGCTCTCCTCGCCATAAGACCCATAGGCTCTTCATCAACATCTTCTTCAACCTGTTCTTCTTCAGGCATATCCTCAACCTCAACACTTTTAATTTTATTTAAAGCAGAATCTAATACTGCGTCTGATGGTCTGTCTGTTTCTTCAGGCTCATCACCAATAACATATTTAGTATCTGTTTTTTCTGCTAACGTTCTTAAAATCTCCATGATTATAGGAACTATTAATACTCCTACATCTATAGAATGCACACCTTGTAGCACTGCACCAAGTTGCATAGAGTTAGCTATTGTAGATATAGGTACACCTGATTCTATTATAGCTAATATTTCTTGAACTAAATCAGGATTGTTAAATCTTTCTAAGTACCAATCCATAGACTCCTCTACAGTATTAAACTGTGGTGGGTTCTGCCAAGGTCTAGCTCTTACTTCATGTGTAAGAGACTGACCCGGAACAGGTCTACTTAATGATACTTGGTCTACATCACGCATCTTTATATTCCTTAATATCTTGTATGTATCTTGCAACACGCATACCTACATCTGTATTAGGCTTATATTTTCTAGCCTTAGTAGATGACATGGTTTTAGAAAGTAAACCCCCTTTTGGTTGCTCTATAGGTTTTACTTCCATCTCTCTTAATTTTCTGTATAATTTTATGCTTGGGTTTGTTTCCATTATCCGAATAATCCTCCACCACCAAAGATTCCACCTGTTACAAACTTACCAATTAAACTACCAAAAGCAGCAGATGAGTTATAGTCATTCTTTAAGGTTTGTATATTAGTTGAACTGTCTGCTTCTAATTGTGCTTTAGCAAGTTCAATAACACGACTTCTTTCATTCTCTGCAGAAGTCCATGCCCACTCCATAGTGTCACCATAATATTGCCACAAGTTATTGTAAGCAGTATTAGATATACCTAATAAGTTCTGAGCATTTAATTCATTAGTTCTATTGATAGCTGCAGTATCTGCAGTGGCTATCTGTCTTCTCCAATTAGCATTTGATTGTGCAATAACCAACTGATTCTGTGCATTAAATTGGTCACGTTGATTATTAATCTCTGCATTAAATCTTTCTATTGTATTAGCCTGTCCTGCATTAAACTGTGATTGTGCATTCATCTGTGTGGCATTAAACTGATTAGTAGTGTTTGCTAAGTTAGCAAAGAATTGGTCAGTTTGATTCTGAGATGTTGCATTAAACTGAGCAGCAGCATTCTTGGCAGCTTGGTCTGTAAATAAAGATTGTACTTGTTGTTGTGCTACGAACATATCTGCTTGTTGTGTGTTAGACAAATTAGCCATGTCCATTTGCAAGAATGAATTTGCATTTTGAACTGCAGCTTGTTGCCTATTGCTTAAATTAGCAGCATCCATATTAGCAAGTGCAGATGCTTCTGCCATTGTTAACGCTTGTCTGTTAGATAAGTTCTGCAGATTCATAGTTTGAGCAGCACGAGAGTTCTCTAATGCTACCTGTTGTTCTGCAGTAAAATTTCTATTAGCTACATCTGCTATCTTTGAAGCGTTTAAAACCTTTGCTTGAAAGGCTTGGTCAAACTCTTGACCTATAAATTTAGCTCTTTGCTCTGCAGCTAACATTGCTCTTTGTTGTCTGTTAGATAAATTCTGAGCTTCAAACTTTGCAAAAGTAGAAGCGTCTACCTGTGCTATTGGTAATGCAGATTCCATCGCTGCTTGCACAAGTGCTTGTCCTGCCATACTAGAAGCACCTAAACCTCTTTGTTGCATCATGGCTTGGACACCTCTGATTGCTCCTGCTGCCCAAGGTGGTGGGTTAGTAGCATCAAAGTTTTCTGTTAGGTCTGCTAACTGTCCTTTTACAGTAGCCTTTTCACTAGGAGTTGCAGTCGCAGCATCTACCTGTTCTGCAAACTGAGCAGCCTTTACTGCATTAGCAGAAGCTGAGATTAGTTCACCCTCTTGTATCTCCCTCTGCATAGGGTTTTCCATTACATTAGCTACACCTTGAGCAGCTTGTAATTGACTTACGGATGTTTCATCTTGTTGAGCAGCTACAACTTTACTGTCTTCTGATAGTTGTCCTTGAGCACCTTCTACATTTTTTAATGCTTCTTTTACATTAGGAGTTACTTCACTAGCAGTCATTACGTTTGCTGCAGTTTTAGTTTGTTGGTCTGCAGTTGTAGTTGTTGCTTGTACTGTAGGTAAAGCCACTGTTCCAGTAACACCACCAGTTCCTGAAGCTATGTCTTGTTCTGCAGTTGGTGTTATACCAACAGCTTCTACTGCTGTACCTGCAGGTAATCTAGGGTCTATAGCTTGTTGAGCAGTTATATCACCTATATTTGGGTCTACTTCCTGTGTAATCGGTTGACCATAATTAGGATTAGGAGTAGTACCATCTTCTAAAAATTCATTTTGGTCTGTAACAGGTTGTCCATAATTAGGATTAGCAGTGCCATCATCTAATGTTGGGTTTTGGTCTATAATAGGCACTGTCTTTTTAGCAAATACAGGTGCAGTTTGTTCCTTAGTAGGAAGTGTCTCAAAACTTTTAGTCGTAGTTGGCTCTTCAGGTGCAGGTGGTATTGGTAGTGGTGGAAAAAAACCGGGTGGCAGTGGAGCTACTGGCATTGGTGTAAAGCTATCGGGCATTGAAGTTGGTTGTGCATCAGGGTTAGGAATAGTTGTAGTAGGCACAGTTGTAGTTGTAGTGCCACCTTCTTGAAAAGACATTCTAGGTGGTGCTATATAACCACCTACACCTTGAGTTTGTTGCAGTTGTTGAAACCTACCCATAGGCATACCACCCTCTGCCATACCCATTCGTTTCTGTTGAGCAAACATTTGTTGCTTTTGAAATGCATCTTCTAACTTAGAGTATCTATTTGCAACATCTTGATTTTGCATTAAGTATTTAGGAAAATCTTTTACATCTCCTGTAAAACCTAAAGAGTTAGCAATAGCCTTTTGACCTTCAGGTGGTAATTGTTGTAATGTTGCCACTATT
>CENH01006032.1_pt1 | contig 15778 bp, 16 predicted proteins | sample 530171 | NCBI WGS metagenome assembly CENH01 (sample SAMEA2591132, study PRJEB7988) | marine metagenome | biome: marine biome (ENVO:00000447); feature: deep chlorophyll maximum layer (ENVO:xxxxxxxx); material: saline water (ENVO:00002010), including plankton (ENVO:xxxxxxxx) | depth 70 m | reverse complement strand
CGTTGACGAACTTAATCGCCTCTGCATCTGTAATGTCTGCCATTTAATTATCTCCGGTTATTTCTATTATGTTGGAACAACTGTTAAGAATATCTGTAATTTATTTATGTCCCCAGAATTTCCTAAAACACTGGGGTATAACCAATCATCGGCACCAATCTCCGAACCACTAGCACTCGAAACGTCATCAAGTTCATGGAAATATATTGTATCACCAGAAGCTCCTGTAAAAGTAAACCCACCCTGTTCTACACTGCCAGTCATTCCCAACTCTAATGTAGTTCCCGTTATTGCAGAGGAAGATCTAGGTATCGAAGAAGTTTTCTGAATAGAAAAACTAATTTCATATGCATCACCACTAACTCCATCTTGAACATATGCAGATGTATTCAGAAGATAGGAACTAATAGGTACTTGCTTCAAAGCATCCAATTTATCTCCAACAGTAATTGGAGATCCATTGCCATCTAGTATAAAACCAATTGATTGTGTCACACCACTACTACCGGATGCTGCAGTGGTCATATTCGTTCCATCGTTAAACGTAATTCCCTGAGCACCTAAAGTTATACCAGTTTGAGCCTGAATTATTCCATCTACATCAAGTTTTTCAACAGGAGCTGTCGTATTGATACCAAAGTTACCAGAAGAGTCTATTGTTACTCTTGCATTACTATCAGTTGCAAATTGAATTTTTTGAAAACCAGATGTATCGTTTGTTGGTCGGATATAAAAAGCGTTTGCAAGAGCCCCAGTAAATGGATGATTATTAGATCCAGCCAAACCAATATCAGTACTGGAAGAACCCCCATCTTCTTCGAGACGAATAATAGGATTATCATTTTCATTATTATTGTCGGTATCTGCCTTAATTGTTAATGCTATATCACCACTATCTGAGTGTATGATAACATCACCATTGAATGTGGCACCAGAAGCACCAAAACTACCATTAACCTGCAACTTCTCCTCTGGTGTGGATGTACCAATACCTACTCTGTTATTTCCAGCATCTGTATAGATTAATGAAGAATCGCCATTACCCTTTATGATAACATCTTGGTTTGCACCGGAGTTATTAATTATTGTAGATGAGCCCAAAGCACTGAATATCAATTCACCGCTTGGTCTTTGTATATTAAAATCATCGTGACTTATAATATCACCATCCAGTACAACATTTCCACCGAAGGTAGCACCACCATCAGCAGACAGTCCTGAGGGTAAATGCAATCCAGTTGCAGTGCCTCGTGCATATGTAACACCACCCGCAAGAAAATCCTTAACATCATTATTAGCAAAATGTATATGAGTATCTGTATCACTCAATGCACCTAGTTGAGCACCATTTTCAACATAAACGTCCGGGGCATTGAGTCTGATCTGAGATGCTGCGTTTACATAAATCGCACTGTGAGAATCACGAATGTTTATGTCCGTAGCATTACCAGCAGAATCAACATCTCCTATGTTTATATTTCTAGTAGCAACATCGAAAACAGTATCGCCATTTGAATTTTTAAGATTAAATGTAGTGGGAACAAAAATTGGATCTGCAAATGTTGCACCACCAGATGAAGATATTCCAGCAACGGCTAATACCAATGCGTCGGTGGTGACATCACCAGTTAGACCATTAAAAGAATCCACAACAACGTCACCAGTGTGACCATGTGTATCACCAGAAACTGCCGCTGCTTGTCTATCCCACGCATAGCCGTTCCATTTCCAAGTACTGGATCCAATGGTATGTGTGCTAGTATCTGCAACTAATTCTGCTGTTGGAAATGCCATTTATGTCTCCTAGACCTCTACCCATACGTTATCTAATCTTGTATAAAGAACACCTGTATCAGTATTTAGATGAAAATCTCCTGTAGCATAAGTTCCACTAGAAACATCATCTGCAACTCCAGTAAACATTCTGGGAACTTTACTCAGTCTAATAGAAACCCACCTACCATCGTCTCTCCACTCCCAATGATCTCCTGTAAAGTTTATACTATCTGATGATCTTTTCTTTATTCTACCATCCAACAAAATACCAACACCACCGCCGCCAGAGGATGCAGCATTAATAAACTTATTCATTAACTGCTGATTTATTTGCGGATCGTTACTAAGTAACTTCTCAAAGAATTTTTTGTCAAGAGAAAATTCTTGCTTCTCCGGATTATAGACAAGAGGATATTTAGAATTTATTAACCCTGGATCTCCATCATCTCCCTTATCTCCCTTTGGTCCAGCCACACCATCAGTTCCAGGTTGTCCTTTAGGACCAACATTACCTTTAGCTCCTCTCTCACCCTTTGCTCCTTTTTCTCCACGAGGTCCTACTTCGCCGCGATCTCCTCGATCACCTTGTTTTCCGACTGAACCATCTTTTCCTACAGGACCCCTAGGACCAATATCCCCCTTGGGACCTACATCACCATCTTTTCCGTCGAGACCATCTTTTCCGTCGAGACCCGCCTTTCCGTCTATCCCATCAATCCCATCTTTGCCATCAACACCGTCTTTTCCATCTTTTCCGTCAATCCCATCAATTCCATCTTTTCCATCTTTTCCATCAACACCATCTCGTCCAGCAGGACCCATAGGTCCCGGAGGACCCGGTTCGCCATCATCACCAACCGGACCTATAGGTCCAGGTTCGCCTCGCGGACCCGGTTCACCATCTTTACCACTAGGTCCCACAACTTCAGTTATGATCTGTACTGGCTGTTTATCTTCTATTACAGGAGACTCTTCTTCTACCTGTTCAACTACACTCAAAACTTCATTTATTTTTTTCTTGCTACCTCTAATCTCATAAATCTCATTATTAACTTCCAAAACAACTTTGGACAGACCGTAATCTAAATTAATAATTTTATCTATATTTTTAGTATAACTTTCCTTATAGATTTCATTTGGAACTAAATTTTCAGTTAAAGGACCATTCCATGTATACTCAGATCTATTGGGATCTTTGTATGGAGAAAAATATTCATTAAATTCTTTTCTTTTCGAGATTATTTTTATTATTTTATTATTTTCAGTTTGTAAATTTTTACCCGTTGTAAAATTAGAAAAACCACCATCGTAAGAACCCAAATAAACAACATCATCATGTATTTCGTTAGACTCTTCCAATACTAAATTTTTTGTCAACTCAGAATTTATATCTTTTTTTAATATCCATTTACTCATAAAATGTTCCATTTACTTTTCACACTGCTGATATAAATTAAGATATACTGTTATTTATACTTTATTCTTTTTTCTGGTTTTATAATTCTTTTTCTTGGGTTTGCTTTGAGCTTGAGCTTTTGCCTGAATATTTTGGTTTTTTATATTTTCCAAGACTTTCTCGTAAGATTTCATATTGTCAAAAACTCTCTGCTTGTGTTCAATAGGAAGAACACCAGGAGGGAATGCTAACAACTTTTTACAAGCCGCAAGTCCCACCTCAGGAAACCCTGCATAGAAAGCAGTAGATCCTACTTCATCCAACACAGACCAACTATAAACATCATTCTGTATAAACAAAATATCTTGCTTTGGATAAGGAATTTCTGCAGCCATCCTAGCATAAAGATATGCGATTGCTGGCTTGTCAGCCATTCTATAAAGTCTGGACAAGAACCAAAGAGGCTCCGCTCTTATTGGTCTTGAAGCAAAGCATTCTAAAAATGCTTGTGCTACCTCTTCTTGGGGTCTTTCTAACATACCCTTTATTATTGCACAACGTAAAAGTGAGTAGTATACTTCTTCTGGCCAACCACCAAGCTCTACTCTCTTTTCATATGCCTCTAGTGCCTTTTCCCATTGCTGAGAATCAAAGTAACTTTGTCCAAGGTAGAACTGATATCTTTCATTTTTTGGTTCATCCTCAAGAGCTTTTTCTAGAGTTTCTGCATCTCTTTTATATTTTTCTATTGGAGAAACACCTATATTTCGATTACCCTCGGTTCTTGCAACTACCCTGTAATCACCTTCTATTCTTTCAAATTTCAGCTGTTCTCTTGGTGTGCTTGTACAATCAGCATACTCATGAAGAACACCAATGTAATTCCAATCGTGTTCCAGCTTAAAAATTTGATTTCTCCACCAACCAAATTCTGCTCTGCCCATACTAACTGCATATGAATCTGCCGTCATCTCATTGGGGTATTTAAAATCACCGGTCATATAGTCATCTGCATCAATTACCCATGCATAATCAGCACCAGATTTCTGTGCATTACGCAAAGACTCTGTTCGTGAACCAGTTTTGCCATTATGATCTCCGAAACCTTTCCAGTCAGATTGATGTACCTCTCCAGGAATATCCAATTCTTCCATAGTCTTTTTAATAAGATCCTGTGTGCCATCAGTAGATCCAGTATCAGTAATATCATAGCGATCAATGTGCTTAGCCATTGATTTTAGACATTGCTCTATAACATGAGTTTCATCTTTTACAATCATGCATAATGTAACGGTTGGTCGGTTCATAATAACTCCATAATGTTTATTTGTACTTAGTATTTATACTGAATACTGCTGAACTATTTCCCTCATCTTATCAATTCTTTCTTTGTCATATCCAAGAGACTTTGAATAATTTATTCTATCTGTTAGTAAATCAGTCAAGTGAGGTAGCTTGTATGGATATGCAGATCTAAACTTTTCCATTGCTTCATAAACAGAAATACCATCGACATGAGAAATTGCTACCCCAACAGCTTCAGTCATTTTGTTGAAATTCTCTGGCCAATAATTTGAATTTATCCAAGTCTGTTGATCTGGAAAATGATCTGCAAGAGATCCATTTTCTGTTTCTATTCTTTCTCCTCTTCTATGATGAACCCAAGGAAAATCTCCCCTGTGACTATTTCCAAAAACAACCGGTATGTAACAATTAATTTGTTCTACAAATCTAAAATTGCTTGGGTTTAAAATCTCAATAAGAGACCAACAGATTTGAGCGATTCTAGTGTGCATTACATTATGCCAATTACTATGAAAATGTTTAGATTGATCAATAACCCTATCAACTGCAGTGTTACCCACAATATCATCCCGGTAGGTAGACCAAATGTTACTTCCATCAGAAGCACACAACGATCCTCTAGCAGAGCTATAATTTTCATTATCTAATATAGAGACACATTTAGTCATACCATCAACTTCAAACCAGTCATCGTTATCCAAAGCACACACATATGGTGTTTCTATTTTATCTGCTGCATTTTTCATTTTTTTATAAAAATGTTCAAAAGTAGAATCAAAAGGATACCTGAAGTATTCATAATTCAAATTAGGATAATTGGTATATTCTTTTAGATGATTTTCTATATCCACACCACCACCACCATCTGCTAGCAATATTTTAAATGGACATTTCTTGTCGTTAGTTTTAGACATAAATCGTTTTGTATATTCTGAACGATCCTTTAAAGGAACTAGAATAGTTAATTTATCCTTCATTTTTTGCCTCTATTCTTATAATGTCATCCAACTTACTATGATTCCATTTAAAAACTTCTTCTTTTACTATTTTTAAATTTAACTTTTTACATATGTTTCTTAACTTACCTATTGTGTAACAATTTTTATGATATTGACCATCACCATGTTGACTGCCAAATAAACAAGCTGTCAAATATCCCCATCTATTTTTAAAAGAATATTCATATGTACCAAACCAATGGGTTTCTTTAATTGCTTCTTCATCATCTCTAAACCAATCTTTCCAATCATCCTCAGCATCTAACCACGATTTAATCAAAGATTCTGCATCGGGAACTGCTAGATTTAAAATACCCCCGACTTTTAATACTCTCTTCACCTCAAGAAATATTTTTTTCTCTTCTTTAAAATCTAAATGCTCAAACAAACAATCTGCTCTGATCTCATCCACAGAATTATCTTCTACTGGTAAATTAAAAATATCCCATTGCTTTATTATCAAATCATCAGAAAATACTTTATTTGGATATCTTTTTTTGATATCATCTAGAGTATCCATATCAACATTAATATAATCAATGAGTGGCTCCGATGCACACCCCAAATTAATTTTTACTTTCTGCATAGTATCCCATTCATTTTATCAACACACATAGAGCTATCTTCTGCCAACTCAACATTGCCCAACTCTTTTATTGAGATAGTTTGTATATCTGGATTTGTTTCTTTTACAAAGTCATAAACAGTTCGATTTACTCCACCAACATTAATCACACCAAATTCATTCAGTAATTTTAATATTATTTTTGCTGCGTCTGTATTATAAATCATACTTTTCGTAACATCTATAAAAGCTTTTGGATGTGAGAATGGTTTATCAGATATACAACATCTTAATATTAAAGAATTATCATATAATTTAACTGCACACTCTCCGCCCATCTTAGACCATGCATATTTATTAACCGGGAGTAAATAATCATCCTCTTTATACTCACCAACGAAACCAGGATAAACATAGTCAGTAGAAATATAAACCACTTTAATATTTTTTTCCATGCAAGCCAAGACAACGTTAGAAGTTCCAATAATATTTGTTCTAATACTTAGATCCGGATTTTCATCATGCATCACCATAGGTCTTGTAAGTGCAGCAGGATGTAAAAATATATCAGGGTTAACTTCATTTATATAACTCCTAAGATCATCAATATTTGTAATATCCATTTCTGACTTAGTTGGTGCATGAATTTCGTAGTCAGTATTATTTTTTAATATTTCTGTGGCAAGTTTTCCCGTACCACCAGACATCAATATAGTCTTCATTTTAAATTTCTCAACAGATGTAATGTTTCTCTTATTTTATATTCAATATCATCTTCAACAACAAACCCGGTATTCAAAAGTTTTTCATAATTAACAAAATATGAATATTGATTAAGTAAAGGCGTGTCTACCATATTTATTTCTATATCAATACATTTTTTTATAATTTCTACTATTGTGGTTAACTTATAATTATTTGTCAACACATTAAAGACTTCATTTGAATAATCAGAACTTAAGAAATGATCAAATGAACGAACACAATCATCCAAACCCAAGTAGGGCCTGTATTGATTGTAGTTTTCTTTCCAAATTGTAAGAGGTTCTCCTATGGATGCTTGATAGCAAAATTTGTTTATTGCGGTATGAAATCTCATACCTTTACTTTTTCCAAAAATAGTTCCTAATCTCAAGATAATATAATCCAGACCACTATCTTTTAGATACTGTTCACCTTTTATTTTAGATTCAGCATAGGGAGATTGTGGATTAAGAAACTTATCATCATCTTCATGTACCTCATCTGCAGCAACACCATATACACTAGTGGAAGATGGAAAAATAAACTTGCAGCCAACTTCACCACATAGATCCATAAAATTTATAGTATTATTATAATTTATCTTTTCAACTACATCTATTTCATCAAAACTACCTGCTGCATTTGTCACAGATGCCATATGAATAACAGCATCAATCCCTTGCAAGTGATCTTTTGTTAAATCTTTTATGTCACTCTCTATGAATTTTATCTTTCTATTCATATCAAACAGAGAACAATATCTCTGTGTCAACATGTTATCGACAACAGTTATATTGTAGTCTCTCATGCAATCATGAGAAAACATAGCAGATCCAATATGACCACACCCACCTGTGATCAAAATATTTCTATTTGTTTTCGGTTTCCCAGCACTCACCAAAGTCACCTACTTTCGCTCTAATCTCATCATTAGGATTATATTTGTGTGATAAGTAATAAACCAAAATAGAATTTGGTTCTAGTGCCTTATATCCATGATAAACACCAGGGGGTATCTCTAAAACTTTTTGTGTCTTATCAGAAAGATACTCCCATTCAACATCATCATCTTTTGCCAATCCAACTTTAAAAGATCCCTTAGCACAAAACCAATAGTCAGTCTGAATATCATGTTTATGCCAAGCAACAACATGCTTTGTAGAATTAACATAAGAAATATTCAACTGCCCATCAATAGAAGGAAAAACGTTTAAACAACGCTGTGCTCTGTCATCTTCGTGGAATTGAATATCTTCCATACTTACATCATCCATAACAAAACTCCTATAAAGGAAACTCAAGACCAGTATACAATTCAAATTGATATGAAGCTTGTAGTTTTGCCAACTCTCTACCAGTTTCGGTTTTAACTATACAATCAATAAACCTATTACTACCTTCCAATTTTATACTATCTACTGGGGTGCAATTATAAACCAAACTATTTTCTATACTATATAACACATTCCAATTATCTCTTACTATATTTATATAATGTAAATTAAGTTTTTCTGCAGCACATTTTACAGCCTTTGCATATCCACCATCACCCAAAATATAAAAGTTGTCATAGTCATCGAAATTAAAATTACTAAGATACTTTATTGCAGCCATATAGTCTGTATTATATGCTTTAAATTTACCGGAGATATTAATAACTGTATTTGCTGCACCTATCAAAGAAACTTCCTCTGTCATTTCATCCACATATCGGAGAACCTCTTGTTTGAACGGCATGGTAATTGCAAAGCCACCAAAATTTAAAGTTCTAGCAGAAAGAACCGCGGCTTGAATGTCATCAACAAAAAAAGACTTGTATATTTTATTCAGTCCATAGTAGTAAAATGCCGTGTTCATAATCTGACAACCGACATTACCACTATTCTTTGCAAACGAACAGTATATCTCAGTCTCTCTGTTTATCCATCTCATTCACAATCCTTTCTCGTATAGAATTAGAATCTAAACCATACTTAGCATAAAGATCCGCAGGAGATCCAGACTCAGGGAATGTATCATTGACGCCAATTCTACAAAGTCTAGTATTCAATCCGTGATCAGTTATAACCTCAGAAACAGAGGAACCTAGTCCACCGATTATAGAATGATCCTCTACTGTGAATACGAGACGTGATTCATTGTTTATAATTATTTCCCTGTCAATTGGTTTAATAAAAGGCATATCAATAACAGTGACATTCATACAATCAGTAGCCTCCAGTACATCTGATAAAACACAACCAGTTGTATAAACAACAGCATCGGGATTCTCAGTAGACCTGTAAACAATACCTTTACCATATTCAAACTGAAAATCATCTTCGTAAGACTCAACAACTGGTTGTCTACCAAGTCTAAGATAGTTCACACAGTCTAAATCATTTTCGCATAAGTGCTTTACAACAGCCTTTGTTTGGTTATATGTTGATGGATTGATCACACACATGTCTGGCAAAGATCTCATCAAACTCATATCTTCCAGTCCCATCTGTGTGACACCATCCTTACCAATAGCAAGACCCCCGTGTGTTCCAACCACTACACAAGGCGCGTTCGAATACGACAAAGAACAACGAATCGTATCATACTTTCCTGTAAGGAATGAAGCAAACGAAGCCAGAAAGACTTTATATCCGTGTACCGAGAGACCAGAGGCAATTCCGATCATGTTGTTCTCTGCAATACCAATTTCAAAAAATCTATCAGGATATGCTTCAGCAAACTTATTGATCTTAGTTGCTTTTCCAAGATCGGCTGACAGTGCGATTATATCCCTATTATATTGTCCAGAAGAAACTAACTGATCACCAAATGCGTCACGAGTTGCTTTCATATCTTAAATCCTTAATAGCCTTTTCATATTCTTCGTCTGATGGAGCCTTAGCGTGCCACTCTGGGGTCTGCATAAATTCAACACCGTTACCCTTAACAGTGTCCATCAAGACACAAGTTGGTCTTCCGTTTGGTTCAACAGAAAATGCATCTTCGATCTGAATCATGTCATGTCCATCAATTCTAATAACATTCCAACCGAAGGAACTCACCTTAGATTCCAAATCACCCAGACTTAGAATATCTTCGACAAACCCATCATTCTGAGACTTGTTATGGTCAATGATGCAATAAAGGTTATCGAGGTTGTACTTCGGTGCCAACATAAATGCTTCCCATACCTGTCCCTCCTGGATCTCACCATCACCCAAAATACAAAACACTTTACTGATCGCCGACTTTAGTCTATATGCTAAAGCATGACCAATACCAATACTCAATCCCTGACCCAAAGCCCCTGTGGTAGCGTGCATGTACTTGAGTCTAGTCTTGTCTGGATGACCTTGCAATTGGGAGTTAACTTCTCTAAAGTCATCTAGGGTATCAATTAATCCCATCTCGTAGAGGGCTGCATACAAAATAGGAACAGCGTGTCCTTTGGACAATATTAATTTGTCTTTGTTATCTTCGATCAAATTATAATTGTTATACAGATAAGATACAACTTCAGCTAAAGAAAAACTGCCACCAATATGACCAGATTGTTTATCATGAATCATATCAAGAACATGTTTTCTTAAATTGTTTGGTTTAACCTTCATTAGAAACATAGTCCTTTAAAATACCAACTGCTATATGAGAAACTTTAGAGATACAATCTTCGTAATGAAAATTGTTGTTGTTACTTCCGATCTGACCGGGAAACTCGGATGGATCCGAGTCAATCCTCAGCACCAAGTCTGCGTACTCATCGGCTTTAGTATCTCGATTCCTTGTCATTACAACGCAAATTATACCCTTTTCTTTAGCGTATGTCAAGGCGTTGACTATGTTTTTTGAATTACCAGACCCAGACATGGCAAAAAGTATATCACCGGGATTTGACTGGTACTTTAATTGTTCAACAAAAATGTTTTCGAAACCCAAGTCGTTGGTCAATCCCGTGATGGTCGCAGCAGAGTCACACAAACTGACAGACTTAAATTTGTTTCTCCCACCAGATCTCTTAGACTTATCCTCCGAGACAAACGGGTGCATGTTCAAATCAAGAACTAGATTTTGTACCGAAGCAACATTACCACCGTTACCACAAGCAAAAATTGTCTTCTCGCCCTTGTAAGCATCTATAATTAGGTTGACAAACTTCTCAATGTCACCTGAGTCTATTGAGTTGAAGGCATTGGAAGATTCAGTTTTGTATAAATCAATTATCGTTTTCATTATCAATCTCACTTAATTTTTCAGTTAATAAAAGTTTCCCTAACAAGAATAAAAATTCACCATAATCACCATCGTGAAAGTTCTGGTACAGGGAACATATACCTATGTATTGTAATATACCGAGGAGTTCAACATTGTCCCAGTCCAAATTATTCTCTCGACAGAAAGACTTGAACTCAGGCATCAATTCTACCAGATGTCTCTTGGTCACATACTTCAACCAACAAGTTCCATCTTTTTCCACACAGTAATTGTATTGTTTCTTTAGAACCAAACTTCCGTTTATGATTAAGGCGTGGTATAGTTTGCCTAAGTCATAGTAAAAATCACCAACCTCCTCACTCAGACCAAAAGACTCTCTCCAATCTATGAGTTTGAAATCACACCCATCATAAATTATGTTTTCTGGTTGGAAGTCACCATGAAACTTACTAGGTATCGCTTTGTCCAAAATGGAATCCCAATCTACTCGATCGAGTATTTCCATAATCGGACTAACAGGTTTTGAATTGATTTCTGTTATTTTATCTAGATCACTGTCTACAAAAAACTGAATACGATCATATAACTTGTCGATATACATCCTCTTACAATCTTCCAAAAAATCATCTGTCTTCTCGAAAGAGTCATCCCAAAAAGTGTTTTTGTAGTATGGGAAAACTGCATTAAGGACATTCTTGTCTCTTACATTAGAGAACATTTCACCCTCAACATAATCATAAGAAAGCATGTTCTCATTTACTTGACGGGTCTCGGGGATGCACCCAACAAGATTGTTCGCCCTGTTCATTCTCTTTTTAGCCTTATCGGGATCTTTATAGTACTTGATTACCTTACCCCTTTCGATGAAAATGCACTCATCATTTTTGGTTGCAACAACCTCATCCGAAAGTTCTTTTCTGGTCTTTAGATAAGCTTCATCATTACCGAGATCATACCAAGTAAAATCTAACATCCTAACCTCATCCAGTTTGGAAAAACCATCCAACACTTGATGTTCGTTATTGAGGTTGGTATTATTTTTTAGAGAATCCCAAAAAACATCGTAATCAGATATACCGGACATTCCAATGAAAGCTTGAACTCCGGATCCATAGTAGAAAGACTCTACTACACCATCACCTTTGACAAGGCAATAACTGGAGGATGAGTCAACATCCACACTAGAAACACCAACCCAATTATACTCTGGAAGGTCAATTAAATCTTTCTCTTCAATTAGAGTATCCACGGAGGTGAAGATAAAAGGACACTGTAGATATTTTTCACACTGTAATAAACTATAGCCCGGGCCCGATCCTTCTCCGTCGTAGTTATCAATATCTACGAATTCTATTTTTCTATCGGGAAAACAATGATTGACATAACTCTTAACCTGTTCAGACTTATATCCCACAGGAATCACAATCTCCACAGATCTAGGCACATTTTCAATGATACGAGATATGATGGCTTTGTTTTCGATGGGAAGTAAAGCCTTATGAAGTCCCTCTATAGTTTTGTTTCTGGTTCCTCGTCCGGCGGCTAATATGCAAAATTTATACATTGTCTTTATGTTCACCTAAAATTTTACCAGAAACTCTGTTTGTATCATCCTCATACCTAACAACATCATTAAGGTGTGGTGTAGATACTTCCAATGCAGTGTAAGACTCCCTAGCAATCACTCGGTGCTTTCTTCCTAGAGGAACTGTCCAACCATCACCGGGTTTGTAGATTTTAGATTCCATTTCTCCATTATCATTTTCTAGTAAAACTTCTGCTTCTCCTTCAATAACAAAATTTGCTTCGATCTTGTAATCGTGCGACTGAAGACTGCATCTATTTCCCTTTTCCATATGAATAAGTTTATATGCATAGAACTCATTAAGTTCCAACCACAACTCATATCCCCAAGGTTTCTCTACTCTATATCTACTAACAGATAGCTTATCTGGTTTTGCATTGTCGATAACTTCCTTATATTCATCTAGTGCATCCTGAATATGATCAGGAAGATCTATATCCGGAAGAGAAGAATTTCTATCAATATTGTATGCAAATGCAGTGTCTTTACCATCTGGTTTTCTGTCATTAATTAAAACTCTAGAACCACCACCAATTCCCATGATCAACTGATCATAGAAAATACCCAGAGACTCAAGTTGATTGATCGTTACCTGTCTAGCAGATTCACGTCTTCCCGTGGTTAGAATTATATTATAACCTTTTTGATCCCAGGATCGAATGGTTTTAATAGTATTATCTAAAACAACAGGATTTTTAGTAATCTGAGTATAGTGACTACCAAAGTGTTCAATTAAAGTACCGTCTATATCACAAAAAATAGTTTTAGTATTGTTCATTATTTTACTCCATTACGTAATAAACCATAATCTGTTCCCCACCAACCAAGATCCCTTATATTTTCCTCTCCAATAAAAGCATTTACATGCTCTCTTGCAGCAAAAGGAGGTCTTATACAATAATCGTAAATATTATCGTATAATTTACCAAATTTATTCATATTTTCAGAACCTGACATAAACCACAAATCTTCAAATGCAAGGTGAGAATCTCTTGGATCTTTTTTTTGCTCATAACCAAAAGTTCTTGGTCCCGCATAAAAATACTCAGGATTTTTTTCCTCTAGTTTTAAATCAAACTTAAACCAGGTATCAAATCTAGAAATAAAAACAAAATCATAGATAAAATCATTTTCCTTTTCGTATTCTTCTTTCAATTCTATTGATCGTTTTGTGCTATACCATCTACTATGGGATCTAAAAGTCAACTGTTTCATATTAACTTCAACTGCTTCCCAACTACCTCTACTTTCAAGTAGTAACTCATATCCGGGAATTCCTTTATAATCAGATGAATCATCTAATCCATAATTAGACATGTCAGGTTCGAACTGTATTTGTGGTACAATTTCATATTTTTTAGGGTCATATGCAGAAACTATTTGATTCTCACATTCACTATGAGTATTCCACGAATGTAAAAAAACATCGGTATCATACTTAGAAAATAACATTTCATTAAAATATGGATATGCATTTAATGGGTTACGCCAACCACCTCCTCCATCTTTTCCAGAGTTACCCCCGACTTGTCCAAATAAACATAAAGCAATTTTCATCACACAACCCTCACGACTGGAACATGAGTAATAAACTTTCCAGTATACTCACTCTCTTTGCTTTTAATTTCATCTACAAAATTCCATGCACCCAGGAAAGCATAATCAACTGAGTTATTGAAATTATCATCCGGCGAAACAATTGGAATATGAACTCCAGGAGAAAACTTATTTTGTTTTTCTGGTGTAGTATCAGTAATATATTGAATTAATTCGGGTCCCAATCCACAGTAATTGAAAACTGTGGTTGACTTAGAAGTTGCACCATAACTAATAACCTTTTTACCATGCTCCACACATCTCGATACTAAAAGTAAAAGATCGCTTTTGGAATCCTCCACTTTCTCAGAAAATCTATCAAACGTACAAGGTATATTAAGACCCAGTATGGTTTCGTAGGTGATATTAGTTTCTACACTAAGATCTGGTTTTGCAACTTTAGATTTCTGAACCCAAATTCTATTTGAACCTCCATGAACATCTGTATTATCAACTCTAACTATAGTAAGTCCATTCCTCTCTAGGATATGCTTTAGTGCAAGAACAGAAAATATATGAGGGTGTTCATCGTAGATCTGATCATATGAATTTAAGTTAATCATATTTGCCAATGATGGATCTTCAAAGATAAAGAACCCATCATCACTGAGAATTTTTTCCACTGCAGAGAAAGTCTGATCTAGATCAGGAATATGACACATACAATTTGCAGCAAAAACTAGATCAACATAACCCAACTCCTCTAAAACTCTTTCTGCCAACTCCATCGTCCAAAACTCATCATAAGTTCTATAACCCATGTTGTTAGTTTCTTTTGCGAAATTCGAACAGGGTTCTACTGCATATGTTGTCTCTCGTTCCCAGTTTCTTAAAAACACTCCATCATTACTCCCTATCTCTAGGACTATTGGCTTTTTTGGAAGAAACTGCTTAAGGTAAGAACTAAACTGAGAAAAATGAATATTCATAGTTCTTGACATCGATCCTCGATATGCATAAGTATCATTAAACATTAATTCTGGGTTCACATAATCCATGTGCGTAACAAGATTGGTTTCCCTATCCAACCCAACACGTAGATCATAGAAAAACTCGGAGTCAAATTCTTCCTCGGTCAAGAACCCATTTGCAATTGGTTGCTTACCTAAATTTAAAAATTCTTTTTTAGTGTTCATCTGCTAACATCCAAATGATATCGAATAACTCGTCTTTCATTGCCTTCTTTAACAGAACCACCCATATGAAAAACATCACTATGAAAAGCAAACATGGTTCCTGCAGGACCTTCAATTGGAACTGCATCATCGCTAGTAAAACCAAGACTAGGATAATCAACTTCTAATCTATTTGCTATCTGACCAAAATCTCCTGTTCTTCTCCACTCAGCTTGCCTTAGTTCTTTGCCCTTTTGATAAGAATTCGGAACATAAGAAAATGCCCCACTGTCTTTATCACAATCAGTCAGGTACATAAAAAACTTAAAAGTACCCAGTCTATCAAAATGCAAATAACCGTTTCTTGCAAGTCCCTGATCAGAACGATAATCATGTGTGATATGAATATCATTGAACCCTGGAGTTCCACCCATTTCTTTTTGCATAAAAACATTTGCAAGTTCATTTATCATATCATCACCAAAGACTTCATGAATTGCAGTA
>CENH01009748.1_pt1 | contig 15925 bp, 16 predicted proteins | sample 530171 | NCBI WGS metagenome assembly CENH01 (sample SAMEA2591132, study PRJEB7988) | marine metagenome | biome: marine biome (ENVO:00000447); feature: deep chlorophyll maximum layer (ENVO:xxxxxxxx); material: saline water (ENVO:00002010), including plankton (ENVO:xxxxxxxx) | depth 70 m | reverse complement strand
GAAGATGAGACGCTGATGTTACCCCCTTCTTGAATTTCTGGACTAGGATTAGGGTCAGGTAAATCCAATTGCATATTAGGGTCAATTGGGTATTTAGACTTATCTATATAAGATTCAGCCATTTTTACTCCTCAACAAATGGTGCTATTTGTGCTGCTGTTGGGTCCATGCTATCTTTACTAGGCACTGGGACCTCTGTTAAAAATTCCCTTTTTTGATAAGTTAAATCGTTTAAATCTATATCTAACTGTTTTAATAAAAAGTCAATAGTTTCATTGACATCTTCTAATGAAGACACAAACTCAGGATGATATTTTTCTGGATTAGCTATAATACTGTCTATTGCAGTATTAAATTGATTAATATTTAAACCCGTTGCATCTTCTATGTTTTTAGAAATATGATTTGCACCAGCATATTCTATTAATTCATTTCTATCTTTTAATTGAGTTAAGGACCATTCTACAGCAGAAGGGTCGCTAGTTCCAAAAGCTAAATACATACCTGCTTCGCCTGGCTTTTGTCCTGGTTTTGCAGGAATCTCTTTAAAACTCATAGGCATAGGTAACCAATCAACATCAAACCCTGTCGCATCTTTTATTATTTGTTTATAAGAGTCAACTAAGTTAGCATACTCTTTTTGAGCCTTGTCATCCATTTCAAGTATAGGGGTCATACCAAGGTCTTGCTTCATTGCAGCTTTGAATTTAGCTGTATCAGGATTTTGAGATTTAAATCTACCCCATAATATAGAAGCATCATATTTTTTTAACTGTTCTGTGATTCTTTTTAAATTACTAGCTACAATAGGGTCACTCTTAATTAAATTATCTTCTCGCTCAAACTGCTTTCTTATTTCACTAACATAAATGTTGTAATTCTCTAAAACACCCCTGTCTATTACTTTTTGAAAATCTACATTTTGCCTAACTATTTTAGTTTTATCTTCGTCACCTAAATTATCAAATATCTCTTCTTTATATTTAATAGCTTCGTTTTTGTTTCTATTTTCAGACTCTTGCTGAAAAAACTCTTTTATGTCACCTACTGGGGCTTTGCCAGCAGTGTCATAATTTCCACCGTTTTCTTCTAATATCCTATTAAGTTCTATTTGAGAGTCATTTAAAAAAACATCTACGTTAGCATTTTCAGCTCCTGGAAGCTCTGGGTTAGCTATATATGAAAGGTATTCGTCTGACTTTAATAACACATTTTTTTTCCAAATGTGTAGTGGCGAACCTTCTTCAGCCTCAATATTGTTAGCTCTTGTTCTGTACACACTAACTTTATTTTTTAATATATTAGCTATTTCCTTTTGTGTAGGCTCTTTATCTTTTTTAGGTGTGTCGTAAGCAAAAGGTTGAGCTTCTGCCGCTGCTTTCCAAAATTTTGACATATTACAATCCTAACAGTTTTAATAACGAACTATATCCGCTAGATGCTGTGCCACCTCCAGCACCTATAAATTTTCCAGTTAAATCACCAACTATTGTTTTACCAGCACCGCCTACTAAATTTCCAAGAAAAGCACCGAGACCACCTTCTTTTTGTAATTCAGCCACTCTTTCTTGACTTTTCATTTGCTGTTTAGATAAATCAATTGTAGCTGCTAATCGCTGCATGCCAGCCTCAACATCTTCTCCAGTTTTTACAGCGCCTAGATTTAATCCAGTTAATTGTGAACTTAACGCTGCTTTTGCGGCTTCAGTGCCAGCGCCTAACTTAGCACCTATGCTACCAGTATCTTCAACAACTTTAGATGTGACGGTTCCAACCTCTTCTGGAGTCATACCTCCAGCAAGTAAAGCTGTTTCTAGCATTTTTGCAGTTTCACTAGCAGTTTTTGATGTTTCAAGCTTTTGGAGGTCACCCGCTTTTTCAAGCGTTTCAGCTCCTGCTATTTGAGACTTTTGAATTTCCCTCTTCATATCTTCTTCAGCTTTTCTGCCTTCTTCAAATGATTTAAAATCACTTTCTGACATTAAAATAGCATTGTCACCATAATTATCCTTAGCATAAGAAATAAGATTCCCAGAGCTTTCGCTGCCAGAAATTTTTGACATTCCACCCCATTCTTCCCCTATTCTACTATCTCCAACATAAGCGACTTTTTCCCCATCAACCTCTAATATATATCCTTGATGGGAACGACTTCCCGCTTCATAAACTGATTTTCCTTTAACTTGAATTAGCTTAATTACTTGACCTTTTTCGTTTCTGTAAGTTTCAGATACATTAGTTTTTTTTGAGCTAAATCCTGCCATTTTATCTCCTATTGCTTTCCGTTATAAAAGCCCTCTATAATAATATCTTCTATTTCTAAATCTATTAAAGAGCTTTCTGTTTCTTGTATTAATTCATATTGAAAAGTTTTACCTTCTCTTTTAATTGGTATTTTCCTGTTTTTTAAAGTTTTATGTACAGGTAATAAAGTTTCCCCTACTTTATTCCCGTCTGTATATACGATTAGCTTTATATTTGCGCCAAATTTATAGGTTATATACATATATTCTATGTACTTTTTTTGTGACGGGTCATCAAATGTGTGATTTTTTGATTTTAATTGAAACACACTTGTTTTTAAATGAGATACAGTATCGTTAGTAATTTCAACACCGTTAGCATCATTAAATGTACTTGGAATCCTATTTACAGTTAAACCTACTTGTGTGTCACTTACATATTCAAGAAATCCAGTATCTCCTACAAAAAAGTTCCCTATTTTTACTTGCTGATTTGCTGTTATAGGGTCATCACAGTTTTCTTCTGACCAAGATTTTTTGTCAAAATTGTACACATACCTTAAAGCGTCTTGAGCGTTCTCTAAAGATGTATCAGGAACAAATACAATTTCATTTTTCTTTGGCGAATAACCTAAAACAGGGTTATTAAATGTTAGTTTTTGGTACGTATCAAGTATAGCTAAAGCTAAATTTTCTTTTGCTGGAACTAAAAATATTCCAGAATCATTAGCAATAGAAACACCAAAAGGTGTGGCTACTACAGCATTTTTCCATTTAGTTCCCATAGCTGGCATAACACCAACTTCAGAAAAGTTTTGCGCTGGGTCGCATAAATAAGAATCAGACTCTTTAACAACTACTAAAGCGCCATTAAAAGATTCTAAAGCTACAACAGCATCAGCATCTATTTTACCAATAGTTCGAGACCGTGCTAACGTAAACTCATCTAACTTGTAAGCAGTTGTCCATAATATTTTTCCACGCTCATTAACAGTTTGCTCATTCTCATCCATAACATCTACATTTCCTATTATAGTTATGCCCGATATTTGCGTAGAACAAGCCCACCTAACTGGAGCAAATCTATCTTTTGATGCTCTATCTAACTTATCTCTATAATTTATTCCTTTAAAGCCATAATGAGGTATTCTTCTAGTCGCAACAACATCTTGACGGGGAAGAAAACCTTCTATAAAATATCCGTAACTGCACGCACTAGGGTTATCTATATTAGTATTACCAAATATACCGTCAGTATCAATAGGAACAGTATACCCATCACCAAGAACACCAAGGTTAACATTAAAACCGTGCATAGGAGGGTAAGATAATGCTAATCCAGCATCATTTGCAAAAAACTTTGTTCCGCTCATAAAAGTTTTAGCAGGAGGGAAGCTACCACTAGTTGGAATAGACCTAAAAGTGGTATCTACAGTTATCATGTCATTCGTGTAATCTCCATCACTTATAGATGATATTTTATACATACCATTAACAGATAATGATGAATCATTTGTCGCCACAAAAATAAAATCACCAGACTTATACCCAAATCTATCTAATCTTACATTATTTATACCTATTTTTATAGTGTTAGCATTTTTATCAAAAACTAAATTTGCCAAAGTTTCACCAGTAGATAAAGCATTTAAAGCAACACCGCCAAAAAACACTGTATCTTCATGTTTGCTCTGCCACCTAGCGCTATCTACATTATTTAAACTTCCATAAGTATTTTCTCTTTTATTTACACTAGCATAATATGTTGTGTGTATTAAATCAGTAGTATAATTCATTTGCAAATCAAATTGTTTTCCAACCGCTGAAGCCAATATTATTGTTTCATTAGGACATGCCGCTGCATTTCTTACAGTGACTGATGGGTCAGCTCCTGTTGGGTAACCACTAGTCACATCTTGAGGTGAAAGTGCTACCCCCCATCTATTACATATTGCCCAATTATATGTATTGCTAGCTCCACCATCTCCAGTACCCGTTGACTTTTCTCCTATGCTAAATAATGGTGAGCTAAATGGAGCCTCAATCCAAGCGCCAATATTACCAGAAAAAGCTTGATTTTGTTCAGAAAAAAAAGATGTATCTGCTTGGCTTTTGTGAGTAAAAGCATCAGTTTCATCATTTTGTAAAAGCTCAAATTCTCCAACATCTGTATAAGCTTGAAAAGACTTTTTCATTGAGCTAACAGGTGAATCTACTAAACATGTATTTATATCATAAGAATTAACAAGATAAAAATCAGTTTCACCTTCTGGATTCCAATATAAATTAATTCCTGTAATTCTACTGTTCCAATCTTCAGAAGAGTTAGCACCATCGTCTCTTATTGTTATAGTTGTGTTCGCTGTAGCTGTAGGGGTACCATCTAAATTTCCACTGCCATAAAATTTAGCATCATCAAAGAAGCTAACAAATCTTTCTGCTGTTAACCCTTCTGGAGCAGCTTGCACGGTATTGACTGTGACACCTGGAAAAGACCCCGTTTTTCCAGAACAAGCCCCTGTGTTTATTATGTCTAATATCTGTTGACAAGTAAAAGTTCTGCCACCACCATTTTCGCATTTTAATTTTATATCAATAACTTCTTGAGAACTTACAACTTTTCTAATAATAGCAACCTCAAAAGTATCAGCACCCATAGTTGCTAGATTAAAACCAGTTGTAGTATGTTCTATAGTAAAATTTATCAAGCTACCCTTTTTGCCTAATCTTTTATTAGTTGTTAACTGTAAATAATGAGGGTTTCCGCTACCGTTTAAAATAGCATCAAGATTACCTACATCTCCTCTAGATGTACAAGATTTTGCCCCTGTGTTTACAACTATAGATACAGCTCTGGCTGGTTGAGTTTCTTGAACAAAATATATTTCATCACCCGTCGCACCTCCAGCTGTACCAATATGTTCTTGAGGACTAGTACCCAAAACTCCACGCATAACTGTAACGCAATTTGAATTATTGTTTGGACTAAAAGTAGTTTGACCTTTTATAACATACATTTTTTCAGAACCTATACGTATAACTTTACCAACCAAACCTTGTAAGTCGTCAGGGTCTGAAAACTCAATATAATTTTGAACTTTATTTACATCATACTTTAATTTTTCAGAAAATAAAGTGTCTTCTTGTTCTAAAACTATATTTGGAGGCTCATAACAAGGAAAGCCAGAAATACCTAAATTGCCAAATTCATCTCTAGAAAGTTCTGATTCGCTTGTATAGTCATAAATATAACTAACAGCATATCTATCTCTTTCACTAAATTTTGTTCTTGCATCTGTATCTGGCCAAACCATAGCATCTAAAGAAAAATTTCCCCACCAATCTCTATCAGTATCTTCCCATACATTTCCCGTAAATCTCCTTGTATTAAGCCAAGGGTCTTGAACTAATATTCCAACATCACCCACATTTTTGCAAGCGTTATCTCTATCTAAATAGCTAGTAAGTTTTACATTTGTAGGAGGTTTTATATGTTGGTCATAAATTTCCCATTTATTAATTTCTTCTGCCTGGCTTGGCATTGATGGACTGGGAGCCATCATGTAAAGTTCGTTTCCACCTGTATTGCTATCAGAATCTTTTTTTCCAAACACAAACCTTTTAATATGTCCAAACCATTTAGATACATTTGTAGTGCTAATGTTAGCATCTGATATTCTAATGTTTCCATTTCCCACAAAAAAATCTATATCTACCTCTTCTTCAGTGGGAATATTCCAACCTATATCTTGAGACCACCACTCCCAACTATCATCTAAAGTTGTGCCACTATTATTGTCACTTTCAGAAGCTTTATGTATCAAAATTCCTATTTTATCATTATTTTGAACAAACATTAAATAATAACTTCTACCAGTATTTACAGGAGTTTCTTCTATAGTCCAAGAGCTTTTATATAATAAAATATAACTTTTTCCGCCACTTTGTATATCCGCTGTTGTATTAGTGGGGGTAATTTGAACATCTTTTGGAGATTTTCTAATTTTACCAGGGAAAAAACTTGACAGATTTTTATATATAGTAAATACATCATCTGGAATGTCAAGCTCTCCCAAATAAGTCGCAAAACCTTTTGAAAAATTAGCTACCGCTTTTCTGAATGGTTGTCTAGGCATTTAAAAATCCCTATGACTACTTTGAATAATTTCTTCTCTTATTAATTTACTACCCATGCTAATTTCTTCTTTCATCTTTTCCCACTCCTCTTTATATAATGGGTACATTTGTGGAGCTAGCCTTTTAACTAATTGTAGTATAGCATAGGCAACTAAAGCTTCTTGATGCTCATCTAATATAACACTGTCTGGAGTATCATTACCTTTTTCCATATCATTCACATCTGAAACATAATGAACTCTAATCTGTTTAACTTCTGTTGGGGTGGGGTATATACCAATTGTATCATTACCCCACTGATAGTAAAATTTACCTGTATTAAATAAGTGATAATCTTTCATTAAGTTACATCCAATTCTATTATATCATTATAATCAACAAAATCAATTTTATCGTTATCATAATCTACCCTTAATATATTAACTAAATCTGACGGTAAATTGTATCTTTCTTGGTCTACTATAGAATTAGTAGTAGCACTTGCTCTTTTTAAAAGGCCCATTTTATTAATTTTCTTTTGCGCTCTATTTAAATAAAAATCTATTTCTTGGTCACTAACAGCTTCCCTATCAATGTTACCAAGACCCATTCTTACTAATTCTCTTAATTCTTTTAATTTCATTATACCCCTCCTTGTAATCTCGCATTAACAGGCTTTTCTTCGTGTGTATTTTTATCCTCAAACCCATACTTAGCATTTAATGCTTGAATATCTAATAAGTATTGTTGAAGATATAATTGAGACTCTTCCTCTTTTCCTATTGAAATTAAACTTTTGTAACAAACGTAATCTACAATTAGCTTTTCTAAAGATTCAGGTAAGTCGCATTCAGTAGAGGCTACAATTTGTGGTTTTTTTATATACATTATTTCAGCATCTATTACTTGACTAACAAGGCCTGCAGTTTGAATTTTTCCATTAAAAATAGAATACCATTTATTACCTTCTTCAGGATTTTTACTTTTAACATAAAATGGGTGCTTATCATCTCTAATATCTATTAACAAATCAAAAGGTATTTTTTCTGCTCTAGTTACTTTATCTCCAGCCACTCTTGTCATGTATTTCAAAATAATAGGCCTTAAAAAATCTGAAGGAGGTGTCAATTCGTTAGATGCGGAAGAAGTTTCAATAGTAGCTTCCTCTACCATGCTAGTAGCTTCAGCCATTAAAGCTTGGTCATTAGCTTTGTTAGTAACATCAAGTTGACCTTCCTTAATCCATTCTAATATATCAGAAAAAGTAGGTGGCTCCATTTCTGTGTCAGAAATAGTTACAGAGCAACCACTATTATTAGAACTTTCTACTGTTCTAGCACCAGTTAAAATAACTGTTGCGCCAGATGGTGTCCCTGCAGTAATCCCTTGAGCTTCACCAAATCCTCCGTCTATAGATGCTTTAAAAGCAGTAGCCATAGCATTTGCTGTTGTAGAAGCTCTACTTACATTAAATTCTGCTGCCGCTGGAGTTGCTCTTAATGTTAATTTAATACCGTTAATAGTAATTGTATCAGCATCAACAGTATTAGTTGTAAATGTTAAACTGTGACTACCTTGAGATAATCCCATTTTTCTTTTAACTTGTCTTGCTAAATCATTTAATGTGGCCATATTTTCCTTTAATAAAGTTAGCATGCTAAATTTAGCATGCTAACTTTAGATTACTTAATCAGACAATTAAGTCATGCTTGTAGCAGCTGCTACATTTTCTATAACACCGAAGTCTTTGCTGTCAAACTTAGCCTTCGCCATTTCATAGATAATGCTTGCTGATACACTCAACTTATTACCTCTGTCAACTGTTTCTTCGTGCCATGAGTGGTCACCACCAAATGCAACTAACCCAGCTTGTGCGCCCATAAATAAATTTCTATTAGCGTTAATTGAGTTAACTGTCATTTTTTGGATTCCGTCATGCTCGTGTACTACTACACCATCCCACATACCTAATGCGCCTGTAAATAGAGGATTATCTCCACCTCTTGGCATTGCGTATTGTTGTGCGTTTTGCCATGTAGAGTCATTTTTTAACTCTCTAGCAGTTTCAGGGTGAACGATAAGAACATAATAGTCTTTTCCGCCAACTCTGATTGGACGCATTTTAGGGTCAATTAGTTTAGCTCTTGCAGCCATAAAACTAATTGTTTTTGGTGTTAGTATGTCAGCTACAGCTAATGAGCCTGCTGGTGTAGTCTGTTTAATTGTACCACCATCATTCCATACTGCGTATGTACAGTCTGTACCAAACGCATAAGTTGCAACACCTGAAGAATTAGATGTAGCACCTGATAAGGTGTCAATCATATCTTTTTCCATAGTTTCAGCAAACCAGATTTTTAATGAATCTAATGCTTCTTTACGGTAATCAATTAAAACTTTTTTATTGTGCATTTTACCTTTTGATAAAACACCTTGTCTTAATTGGTCTAGTGTTATTGTTTGTGTGTAAGTGTCCATTGTCACTTCATTACCTGCTAATGTGCCATCTCCAGTAATACCATCACCTTCAATCTTCATTTTAAGACCGATAGTAATATCTTTACCTTTTGCAGCTTTTAAGTCTGATAATACGTGAATTGCAGAACTTGAACCACCGAAAAAACGAGAAAAATAAGTATCGTTTTTTGCTTCAGTGAACAATTCTTTGGACCATCTTGATACCTCAAGACCCGAATTCCATTGAACTTCAGCCATTTATTTCTCCTTTTCTATAGTGTTTCTATGTATTCAACTACTAAAGTACCTACACCTGCTGTTAAATCGCCAGCAGCAGAAGCTACAATATAGCTATCTGTTGTACATAAGTGACCTGGGTAGTTGTTACTTGCGTGTGTGTTTGCTGGATAAATTCCAACAGTGTGATTATTTGCAACAGAGTCATCTTGCAAGACATCGACGTTACCGTCTGTCCCTGCAGCCCCTGCTGAGTTTGATATACCTATATCTATACCATCTGAAAATTGAGTTGTTACTATCCAAAAAGCATTAGTAACAGCAGCACCTACAGGTAGTCTTCCTAAGATATAAGTATTAGCAGCAGTTGGGATATCCGAATGTGTAACTTTGATTACCATACTGTCAGTAGCAGGTCTTTCTCCTGCACCAACTTTTCCAAGCATCGAAGCTTTCGGAGTTTCTCCATCAGCAGCTAACAAGCTTACATTTGCCATGTTTTCTCCTTAGTTTATTCCAAGTAATTGGTTTCTTTTTTCTTTAGGAAGTTTAGCCCAGTCGTCAAAATTCATATTATCATAGTCTACGTTATCTGATTCAGACGAATTTACGTTTCCTAATCCTTTTTGAACTTTTTGACCTTCAGAAACTTTTTCCATTGTAGAGCTATCTACTTTAGTGTCAGGTTCTGGTGTTTTAACTTCCTTTGTTTGTTTTGAAAATTGACTGTAGTCACCAGTTTTCATAGCATGCAAATGCTCTAAATAATTAGTAACTTGGTCAACAGAATCGACAGTTTGAAGTTGAAAACCAGTTTCTTTAGCATACTCAACAAGCTCCGTCACATAAGAATCGTTATTTAGACTATGACTCTCAATAAAAGCATCAGAAGCATCTTTTGCTATTTGCTCAACAGTTTGTTTTTGTTGTTTAGTTTCTAGTTCTTTTTGTGACTGCTGTATTGTATTTAATGCAATATCTCTAGAAAGTTCTTTAATGCCTTCTTCAGTAAAAATATCATATTTTTTTTCAATATTCTCGTCACCTGCTAACTTCTTGTCGCCATATATATCAGATTCAGCATTAGGTGGGGTTTCCACTTTTCTGCGAAGTTCTTCAATCTCAGCTTTATATTTGCCAATCTCTTCAGCCTGCTTCCCAGTGTGAGATGCTAAGTTTTTATAATCCTTAACCATTCTCTCTTGCAATTCATCTGCCTTATATGTTGTACCATTAATCTGGTACTCCTCCTCCTTACTAGGACTTTCCTCTACTTTATCTTGCTGTTTGACATTTTCCGATGTATCGGCCTGAACGTCTTCAACTTCTTTAGTTTCGGCTTCCTTCTCAGTTGGTTGGTAATCAGGGTCAAGGTCCTCTTGAGTTAGATGAGAGTAGCCTTCAGCTACTTCAGGTTCATCTCCTGCTCTTACTTCCTCGTTCTGTGTTTCTTCCTGACTAATTTTTTCTTCTTCCATAATTTACTCCTTTTGGATTGCTATTCGCCCTGTCCTTGTTGAGCTTCCATCATTTCAGCGGCCTGAGCCATTTGTTCAGCTTGGCCTAATTTATCTAGTATTTCTTGCTTGCCTGGGAAATCTGACATATCTACAATTGCTTGTACTATAGTCATAACTGCCGCAGGTGGCATAGCGGTTGCATACTGTAGCAACTCTTTAGCCGACTGTACTGATGCTATTCTAGCTGTTGGTGAAGTTTCACCTTCATCTATTTGTACATCATATTTCATACTGTAAAACTTTTCAATTAATTCTTGTGTTGCTTCTACTGTCCAGTTTGGTTCTTTCTTATTTTGTATACCAACTATTTTTGTTATTTTGTTTGGGTCATAAAACTGCTGTATATTTGATAACAATTGTTCAGCTACTGCTATTTTAGCTGTATTTAAATTATCAAATAATTCTTGCATTGTTGTTAACCCTTGTTGAATCCTTGTTTGAGCGGCTATACCACTCTCTCTTGAATTAGTTGGCATTCCGACCAAACTATCATTTATACCGCTTATTGCTTTAGCATCTTCTTCAGCTTGTGCTTCTAACCATTGGTAGTGACCTAGTATACCTATATAATTAGCAGAAGATGATTGTATTTTATCTTTTATGTTACCTCTTACACCGACCCAAGCCCCTGGAGTAGATAAAGCTTTAATTTGCTCTGCATCTACTGCACTCATTTGATAAAATCCTCCACCTTTTGGCGCTCTATTTAAAATATCTGTAAATTGACTGTGTCTTTTATTCTTCTCATCTTGTAAGTCAACTAGATTTTTAACTATACCAAAAGATTCCATTTTACTTCCCGTGTCCTCAACATAAGCAAATACAGGAACAATAGGAAACTTTCCATGTCTATACGGTGAAACCATTTGCTTTCTTATCATTAAGTTACCAGAAAAAACATCTTGATATATTACTGTTCTTGGAACTTTAACAACAGTAAACTGCTGTTGCATCCCTGCTAACGCAGATTGCTCTGTTAAGTTAGCAGCTACAGTTTCAGCTTCCTCTTTACTTTTACCTGCCTCATACATATCACCATCAGGTGTAGCTATAAACCATCCATGTTCAGTTTTTTTGGTCCAAAGCTCTATAATTTTAGCACGTCTTTTTTCGTTATCTACAAAAGATGACCAATCATTAATATTTGGATTAGTAGGATAATCGTTTACATATTCTACAGCAGGATGTGGGTATCTCTCATCAGGTGTAAAGTTTACCATCATAGCAATCTCTGCATTAGATTTACCCATAAATATATCAGGATATAGTAATTTAAGTTGCCCTATTGTTAGCCACTTTTGCCTTGACATATAAGTCCAATCAGACATGTCAAGCTCTTTACCATCTGGGTCTTTATATACATTATATACACTTTCATTTCTAATAACATTAGAAACTGTCAATTCCCCTGGTAATTGCTCTACAGAGCAGTCAATCCAACCCCTACCACAAACAGCAGCAGTTTTAAATGCTCTAGAAAAAACTTTTTGTAACCGTTTATTTCTATCTTCATGTCTTAGTACAAGACCAGCTATTCTTGCTAGATTTTCGTCTTCAGAAGCGACTGGATAAACTTTATATCCACTTCTAATTTGTTGCTCTAAACCAGCTACAGTATTTACCTTGGAAAAGATAAAATTAAAAGTTAATGGCGGTCTTCCTTCACTTTCAAGTAATGCTCTTTCTGCATCTGTCCACTGACCTGACCCTGTATAATATGCCATATAATCTTTGTATGACTGTATATCATTTTTATTTCCAGCCTCAAGGAATGAATAAATTTCCATAGTTTCCCTAAGCCTAGTAGCATCATCATTGTAAGCTGTTGGTCTAAATCCATCATCTTTATTTGCCATTATCTATTATCATGCAATGAATAGCAGAAGTTTTATTACCTCTCCTCTTCTTCACACCTCTCCTTTTTTTAGGTTTATCCCCGTGCATTCTTGAAACTTGGAGACCTTTATTAAATGTGGTTTCAGCCATTAAGCTTTATCGTTCATCATTCCTGGTGCAGAGCCACCCTTTTTCATTACTTTATTATTTTTCTTTTTAGTAGTTTTCATAGCTGTCATGCTACCGCCACCACCGTAACCTTTTTTATTTCCTGCTGGCATTTAGTACCTCATTTTCTTGTCTTTATAGTTCATACCCATTCCAGTTTTGGAATTGATTTTTTCATTTTTAATAGTCCCAGAAGCATACGATGTTGTTGTTGCTCCCATTGGTCTATTTTTATTTAACCTGTCTATATTGCAAACAGATTTATCTGTCATCATTGGTTTCATGTTTTCTCCTATACGTCTTTAATTATTGCAGCGACAATTGCTTGAATTTTGTTACTACCAGTACCTGCGCCTGCTTTTTGACCTGATATGCCATGCAAGTTACGAACTTGTAGCTCGTTAAATTTACCGAACCAAGATTCTCCTGGCCCAATTTCAATAGCGTCAACAGTACTATGCGCTACTGTACCTCCATCAAAAAGTACATAAATACTATCTGCAGTATTGGAAGTTGTCCCATCATCTGTGTACCCAGTATGTTTAATATATACAAATTTTATTTTATCGGTTGTAGCTATTGATGGCATCGTAGAACCCGTATCAACTCCAGCAGCGGTTGTACCTTTCTGTAAAAAGGTTTCTGTAGAAATTAAATCTGCACTACTTGTTGTTACATCAACTATTTTGTAATACCAACCTTCAGTTGAGTCAGCGGGGGCATAAGAATATGTTTGACTTGCAAGTGTCTTTGAAATTTCATCTGGCAACAATTGTGCCGAGATAGTCATAATAGCATCATCTGCCATAAAACTCCTTTATGTTGGGCGTAGTTTAATGGTTAACAAGTTATAACAAAAGTATTTATACTGTTTTCCAATTATCTTTTTTCATTTTTTTCTGCAACCATTGCGGTGGTATACGTTTTGGTTGAGGTTTAGCTGACGTTTCTATGTGATTTATCATATATCTAAGCGCATCCATAGCGTGGTCATTTTTCTTCATAGGTTTCTCTGACGCATTTTTCTTTTCACCATTATAATCTTCCCACCTGTAATCAGTTACTTCTTCAATAAATGGTTCCATATTAGGTTTGTCAAATACAAAAAAACGTGGTCGTTGCAAGCCTTCATCAATTTGCATATATTTAGCAACCCTATCTATGCCAGCAGCCACATCATTATCTGCTTTTTCAAAATAGATACCATACTCTTCATACTGCGCACCAATAGTAACATCTGTAGACATCCCACCTCTAACATGCCATATACTAGGGTCGGCAAGCCACCTAGTTATTTCCTGGGTACCAACCTTACGCCATATCTCTTCAGCATGAAAATCTATCCACTCATCTGCTTTATAGTGCATGTTATATAAATATATATCACGCTCATCACTTACTGCAAAGAATAATACAGCTGTAGGGTTACGGTGTCCATGGTCAAGCACAACATATCTGTGCCACCATTCTGGTATTGAAAACGGTTTTATTACGTGTGTATTCTCATCAAAATCACTCCATACCAACCCTTCAAAGTTGTCCCATGAGCCAAACACATATCTACTTACCCATCTTTTAGGTTGCTCTAAACGGTCTACAATATAGTCCCATGGTAAGTAAGGGTTAGCACAGTGTAATAGTGTAACATCTTTTTGACATTTAGGTGCAGGCACATCTTCTTTCCATATAGTACCTTCTACAATCTTATAGTCTTTTCTACCACCACCTTTAATCCAACGTCTCCATACCCAGCTGTGACCATTTGGGTTAGCTGTAGCAAAGCTTCTCCTTGAAGCATTACGTCTACGCATTTGACCTATACAAGCAATCCACACATTCTCTGTAATCTCTTCTATCTGGTCAACAAATACAGCACCGATGTTCATAGACTTTACTTTTTGCATCGCTTCACGTGACTCATCTAATTGCATATAGAATATTTTACTGTTATTGAGAAACTCTATAGTCTGGCCTTGTCTATCATGACGTTTAATTAGTTTAGGGTCTATAATATCGAATAGCGATACAAGCGTTGATTTTTTAAGAGAACTTAAATTTTTACGTCCTAGTAGTATAACATTGTTAGGAAAGGTTACAGCTTCTACTATTATCTGCACCATTAACCAGTCTGTTTTTCCCCAACCAAGAGACCCTGCAGCTAAGACATGTTTTTCTCTAGATTCTATTAGCTCTTTTTGATTAGGCAAAGCATCAGATGGTTCTCCGTCTGCGTCTTTAAACCCTATATATATTTCCATAACGTCCCTTTTGGTAAATCAAAATTATTTTTGAGGCCCTTTTGGCATTTTAACTTTAATATCAGTGTATAAATTCGTGGCGGCCTCGGCAGGGTGGTGCGCCCCCCGCTAATCTACCTTGCCAACGATTTCCTTAAACTTGTTTTTCTTCTCAATTTTAACGCTGTTAGCACTGTTACGTGTGTATCCACTGACTCCATCTCCAAATGCAATATTTACCTGTACATTAGCGCCAACATTCTTTCCTCGGTCGGCGTATCTATCTCTATCCAGTGACTTCAATCTAAATAAACGCTCAACCATATTCTTAGGTGCTAACGCATTAGACTCACTGACTTCCTCGAGCTTCATCAGCTCAACCCTGTCTAGTATCTTCCTGACCTTGTTGTAGGCTGTGCTAAACTTCTTATCTACCTTGAGAGCTACAGCTACATCGACCGCATTGAAATTCAATGATGCGGTGCTAACAGAGCCTGATGCTATCCAATCACTAAGAAAATCTTGTTTCCATGGTTCAAGGTTAGCTACGAGGGCATCGATATCCTTTTTGGCTACGATATCCTTGTTAATCAATATAGATTTAGAGGGTAATTTTTCTTTATTTTTCAAAAGTTCTTCTTTTCTCTTCTTCATGGCAACTATTTTAATGGTTAACACAAGAAATATCAACTCATATTTTCTCGTCGACAAAACAGCTTTGACCTAGCTAGCCTTCACTCTTAGATTACATGAATATGATAAATATGATAATTAGCTATTGACTTTATGGTTTAGGCTGATGTAATATATAGGGTCGGTCAGCAATGAATGCTACCGACGACAAACAAGAACAATCGTCGAGAGACGCAAAACAATACAAGGAGTAACAAAATGAAAGTAACAGACAAAAGAAGAGAAATCAACAGGCTAATCAACGAGGGCATTATCAAGGAAATTGGCTCTGTATCGTCGAGAGCTAAGGTAGTTAGAAATCTAACTAGTGACCAGTGTGACGAAATCATAGAGAGCAAGAAAATCAACTATGCTCGTAGTCAATACACTGACATTCTAAACAAAGAGGGCGTTGTTTACACGATGCCAACAGGTGGTG
>CENH01004920.1_pt1 | contig 16018 bp, 7 predicted proteins | sample 530171 | NCBI WGS metagenome assembly CENH01 (sample SAMEA2591132, study PRJEB7988) | marine metagenome | biome: marine biome (ENVO:00000447); feature: deep chlorophyll maximum layer (ENVO:xxxxxxxx); material: saline water (ENVO:00002010), including plankton (ENVO:xxxxxxxx) | depth 70 m | reverse complement strand
ACAACCTCGTCCAAGGGCTGTGTCTTTTGGAGGCAATATAAGGATTTACAATCCTAACACCGCTAAAGATTATAAGAAAAGCATTGGCCAAAACATGATAGACGAGGCCATAAAACAGGGACTAGAACTTCCAATTCATGGTTCTTTTTTTATAGAAACCTCTATAGAATTTGCTAGGCCAAAAAGATTAGAACGGAAAAAAGATCCTGATGAGGCAATACCACACACTTCTAAACCAGACATAGACAATGTTCTTAAAGTAATTATGGACAGCATCCAGCAGCACGGTGGCGTAACGGATGATTCTGGAATTGCAGGGGTGCATGCTACAAAATGGTATTGCCCTAAAGGAGAAAAAGCCAAAACCACTATTACCCTATACAGGGAGCAAGGACGCTGTGATGCCAAAGAAAAACGACTTAAGTGATCTTGACAAAGCCCACTTAAAAATACATCGATTAGAAAACATTATTTCTAAAATGGGAGAAATTGTACAGGATTGCATGAAATACACAGAAAGTGTAGAAAAAGAACACATGCAATTTAAATACAATTCAAGTCAAACAGCACATGATGATGAAATTGATCCATTTTTCTAACAATATTTAGTAAACATGTTATAATTTAATTGTCGTTAAACCCCGATAGATTACCCCTGTAAATGAAAATAAGCAAAGCCATTTATGGGGGTAATCATTTTTTTAATTATTTAATGTATCAAGTCTAGTTATTTTTTTTATGCACCCACGGGGTATAGCATTTGTAGAACCAACTACATCCATAATTTCAGAAACTGTAGAAACAACAATTACATAATCAGGTTCGTCTTTTAATAAAAATCCCATAGTTTTCATAGGAGTAGGAAAGTATTCCTCTGCTTCTTTTAAATCTAACCATGCACCATCATGGCTAGTTATATCATCCCATTCAACTAAGACACTTTGCCATTCTTGCAACAGGTTTTTCACAAGGAACCATCCTTTCATAAGTACTTGCAGACCATTCCACGCCATTGCATTCATGTAATTTTTTAGCTGTGTTTACTTCACCATACACAATGGCTTGACCCCAACAGGAAACATCTTTTCTTGTCATGTATTCTGGCGTTTGATCACCGAACCCCAACGTCCCAGCATTTGCATAAAAATGGGGCAACCGAACCCGTGCAGATTTTTTAGCCTGCGTGACTTGGACTGGACGATGTGTGTGCCCCCTAATCCATAGCCTCCACGGGTGTGCCCCTGTAACATACGACATCTGTAAGGATTCGGTTTCGTCACTATTTCCTCCTGCATCAAAGCCATGAAAAAAACCTACCTGACCCAATGAGTACACACATTGTGCACCTTTTTCATAAGGATATTGCTTCCACTTTCTAAACTCGTCTCCATAAATGCGAGTGTTGTTCCAGTTGACAATATCTCTTAATCCTTCTGGTATTCTTCTTGGATCGCACCTTTGTATGTTGTCGTCGTGATTACCAAGCGTCCAAACAAAGGATGCGTTCGTAGGAGCAGCACGTCTTACTTGCTCTAAAAAATTAGAGGCTACAGCGTACTCATCTAATAGCGTATGCCTTACTTCATCTGGATGCACCGACGCTGCTGACGCATCAAACAAATCGCCAAGACATACTACTACATGTGGCTTGTAATCTGTAATCTCATCCAATACCCACCGCATAGCCTCAGCCGTTGGGTACGGACTGTGAAAACAAGAGAAAGCTAAGAACCGTTTTATATTTGTTTTTGACATTAAACACCTTTGTCCCTACAACTCTGGTGTTATTTCTTCTCTCCAGTCAAAGTTTTTAATCTGATCGTACAATGGAGCCACCCTGTCTTGATATCTTTTTATTGCTTTTTCTTTTCTATTTTTTGCTGTTTGTGGATCTTTTTCAGATTCCTTTTCAGCAGTACGTGTGTCTTTTTTGTACCTAGAAAACTCACTTATAAAAGAAGTCATTTCTTTTGGAAATTCTATTTCGGGGTTATTACGTATTGCTTTGTTGTATTCTTTATACAATCTTTCTATTTTTTCATCAGGATCTTTGATGTTGTCTATTTCTCTAATAACTTTATTTAGTACAGCATAAAAAGGATTGCCTGTTAAAACTGAAATTTCATTTACTGCTTTAGCAATGTCAGTACCTTTTGTTTCTGCGTCTACTTTAATCAAGTTTCCAAAAGCCGTTAATGCTTCGTCTACTGTTTCTATACCGCCAACATTAAATGACTGCGTAAAGAACGTATTCATTTCCATAAACTCAGGAACACTTTCTATGGCTCCTTTTTCCTGCAAAACTCTTGCTATTTGATTTGTTGTTTTTAATACCGCACCACTTCCTACTTCTGCCATAGGCAATAAACTTAATGTATCAGACACAAACCCACGGTATTGCCTTCTTGACCTTTTAGATTCTGCTGCTATTAAATCAACAATATCTTCTTCGTCGCTTCCAAACACACTCATAAGTAAATGTGTAAGTGGCATGGCTGCAAATGTTCTAGTGCCTAAGTTTACTCCCATGTTTGATGATACTGCTAAAAACGATTTTCCTATTTGCAAAGGATCACCTGTGTCTAAAGCATCTAAAAACATAGCAGTCTTTTTCATAGGGTCAGAAGAAAACCACAGCAACGATCTAGCAAGCGAACCTTTTCTTTTTGCTAAAGTTGCCCACCCTGCATCATCCATAGGGCTTGTTACGTTTTGTGTTTCTCTTAATGTTTCTGCTGCTTTTTCTCCTGCATATGCTATTTTTGCTTCTTCTGAAGCGTCAGGCATTACTTTTTCTGCTTCATTTCTGTACAAGTTATACGCAGTTAAGCACACATACGAATCAATACCTTGCAATATTCTTATCGAATTACGCATACTAGCCATAGATTTGTATATCGATTCTCTACGAGTTGGCAAATTCATTCTATTGGCTGGATTCATAGCGGCTGCAAATTGCATAGTGGCTGATGCCAAAGATTCAGTATCTATTATTCGTGCGTTGGATGCTGATTCTAACCTTGAATCACCATAAGCATTAGAAGAATGCCTACCATATCCGTCGTTGCCAAACAAACGGTCAGCAATATATGGCGACGCATCTAACATTTCATTCAGTCTTTCTGAACCTATTGCCGTAACAGCCGTATCAGCCATTGCTTTAAATATTTTAGCAGGGCTTGATTTGAACATTAAAGAGGCAACACCTCCAAACCCCATTCTATACCATGTTCCCTCGTTGCTTATAAGATAAGACGCAGATGCGTTTCTTAATATGTTGTCAAGCCATGTTGGCTCTGTCTGTTGTCCTACTTTTAATCTTGTTGAGTTTAGTATTTGTTCAACAATAAGGTTGTACGTATCTTCACCATACGTAGTCTGTATTGTTTCTTTAATTTTAGGATCATTCAATAATGCAATGGCGTTGTATGCTGGTACAGCAAATTCAGACAAGAACGATGATTCGTGAGAATGATCTAAAAATGTTTGCACAGCATCTTTAATTAACACGGGACTAGAGTTTTCTTTTCTTGAAGTCAACAGCCCTGTATCTGTTAACAAAACTTTAAACCCAGCAGAGCCTTTTCCTATAATATCTTCTAAAGTTGCGTTTCCAGTACCCTGTTTAATGACAGATATTGGCCAGTAATCTGGTACTGCTTCTGGCTCTACCCCCTCTAAAGTTGCTTTTGCATTAAACAAATCAATTCTTTGTGTTTCTAATATCTGTTTCATCTCCGTTACTAATTCAATTAACTGTGGCTTTTCTTTTAATAATTTGTTCACAAATCTGTCTATATCTGCTCCTGCATTTTTAATATCTTCTGATCGTTCTATTCTGTCTAACGCAAGAGGTGCTCCAACAAACTCTCCTTCTTTTGACGTGCGTGACAAACGTGCTTTTGTTTGTGGGTCTAACGCCATTAAATGCAAGGCTTGACCTAGTGTAATTTTATAAGACTTTCCACCAAGGGTAATATCAAAATAATCCACTCTAGCACTACCGTCGTGTTCTCCAGCACGTTGCCTTAACTCTGCCAATCCACGATAGCCTGCTTTTCTTGCTGCCTGATCTAATCGTTTAATAGCATTGTCACGTTTTGCAATAGCCTTTTCTTCTGCTTTACGTAAAGTAGTTACAACAGATTTGTACATTACGCTGTCTCTGCTACCAGATAGCAACAGCATATTGCCTCTTAAATCTCGTGCTCTGCCTATCCAATTACGCATAAAAGACCTGTTCGTTCTTTCTCCAACCTTATTAAGTTTCTTTCTTTTTTGCTTATCTATTTGATTGTTTATTTCCTCGTTAGACAAAAGCCTGTTTTCAGCAATGGTGTTTTTGTTTTCCATTACCTGTTCGCCTATTCTTTCTTTAGCATCTATAAAAGTGCCAGCCAGTTCTCTGTTTACTTCTTCAACAGAATCTATAAGCATTTTAAAGTCGTCAGGGCCCTTTGCTTTAGCCGTTAGTTTATTAAACTTTTCAGCCCTTTCTAACATAGATAATAAATCAGCCTTGTCTTCTTGTTTAAACGTCTTTTTCTTTAATATCTTTTTACTAGCTTTAATGTTTTTTCTTAGCGTAGACACAGAATCCCTGTATTCGTTTCGCAATCTGTCCATCATTATGCGTCGCATAATCTTTGAACCTTGTGCTACCTTGCCTTTTTCTGTTCTTTGTACTAAACGAAACTCTCCTGTTTCTTTGTCTTTAACTCTATAAGAACCTATCTGCGATATTGCTTGTATGTAAGCACCTCTCATTTTAGGTGGCACGTACAGTTTTAACATGCTTCTTAACTCATCCTGAAACTGTGCAGTAGACAACAGTCCTTTTTTAAATTTCTCGTGGGTGTTGTGCAGTTTTTCTGCTGCGGCTTTACCCATCTGTATTCTTTGCTTGGCCATCATGGCTCTGTAAGTTTTACGTATGTTCTCTCTTTGTTTTATGTTACTTACTTCTTCTCGTATTGCTGCGTTAATTTTTCTGTTTAAATACGCATCGTACCTGCCATAATAAGCATTCTCTGCTACACGTATTCCATACTTTGCAGCCTTTTCATCTTTAAGTGCCACCGCAATTTCTATTGGAGACTTTCCTTGCATAGCCATTAAAACTGCCTTTGCCCTCTTGCTTCCATCTTCTTTTAACTTGGCTAAAACTTTAGAATGTACTTTGTTTAGGTCACGTATCTGGATTTCTTCTCCAGACTTCTTAAACCATTTGTCTTCTATTCTCATGCCTAAGCCTTGGTATTCATCGGCTTTCTTTTTAAACATTTTATTAACAGCCCAGTTCTGGAAACCCATTAACTGGAACTCTATAGGCTTGAGGTTCGTAGTGTTAACCTGTGCTACCAAACTGTCCATCTGGTCTTCGTTTAAAACACCAGAGTATTTTTCGTTTAACAATTCTTTTACTTTAGCCTTGTCTAAAACGTCAGGCGACAAGTCAGATAGTGCTGTCTTAATAGCAAACTCATCTATATTGTCTGCATTCGTTATAGTAGGAAGCATGTTCATTATCTCTGCTTTAGACGCATCTGTGCCAAACGGAGATACACTAAAAGCAACAGGCAATAAATCTTCTTTAATATGTTTTTTAAATTTAGGAGTTAACTTTAACGTTAAAATGTGATCGTCAGTTGTTGCCTCTTTAAACCTTGCAGGCTGTTTTAATTTTTGTAAAGTCTCCCCGCCGTTTTGTTTAGAATACTTATTTACAAATTTATATATATCAGAGTATAAATTTTTGTACCCTAACCCTCCTATGGTGCCGTTAAAATCTGCAACATAACCAAGAAAGTCAGATTGATCTAATAATGGATTGCCGTCCATACCAAACTCTTTATAAAATTCTTGTGTCTGTTTATTAAATTCTTCTGCTTTGGGTTTATTTGTTATAGAGTCTACTATTCTTTCTGCATTTTTTCTGTCCATTATTGGCAATAATTGTTTTATTAACATATCTTCTTTAGTTTTAATTCCGTTTGTACTAAACAATTTATATGGTGTGTCTGTAAATTTTTTTACGCCAAACGATCCATCGTCCGTTTTATATACCAACCGCATTCCTTCAATGCCTGAGTATTTAAATTTATCCGTGCCAGTTATTGATTCTATAGATGCTCCTTCTGCCTGATCTCCGCCCCGTGTTACTAAAACTTCTTTAATATTACGTATGGGGTTGTCATTTCTTGCCGCAATAATTTTTTCTGTATCAAAAGAAATATAATCTACATCTTTTCTTATTGCATCTGTAAACATTTCCATTATTACAGGCTTGTACCAAGTTGAACCTGCTGGCGATTGCAAACGCCCCTTTTCAATTAGTTCACCATCGTTAAAAGGCGTACCTGTCGTTGGATTGCTTTCGTTAAAATCTTTTTTTACCTGCTGTAAACTACCGTCAAAAAAAGTTGAAGCCTCTAAAAAACCCATCATATCTTTTCTACTAAGTAATTTTGTTACAGGTATTTTTAAAGTAAAATCTGCAATACCAATTGGTATTTCTGCTCCGTTTTCTGTTTTCTGTTGATAACTTCGTACTCTTACAGACACAGACGGTGGTTTAACAGGTTGTTTTGTTGAAAAAAACTGGGGTAACTCTGTGTTCATTTTACCAGAAGCAACAGATTTAACAGGCTGCACAGTACCTTTTCGTACATGCGGTTTAAATATTGCCTCAAATAATTCTTGCCTATCTACATCTACAAACGTCTTAACACCGTCATCGTCCACTAATTTGTGGTCATGCCTGAAATCTTGTACCCAATTTGCAGCCCATTGTTCGTACACATCTGTTCCATCAAAACGATTGTCTTTTGTATACTGAGCAGCGTCTTTTTTAACATTGTCTTCAAATGTAATTTCAGCACCTGCGTCAGATGCGTACATAGTCGAAGAAATATTATCGTCTTTTATTTTTGATAAAAATTTAGTTTCTTTTTCTATTTGTTTATTTTTGTCAGCGTTTTCGTCAATGTTAAATTCTGCATTTAAATTGCTAATATTTTTGTACAACACTTCATTTGTTAATTTGCCTTTAAACATTTTTGAGGCATTAATAACTGCTGCGTCATAAACATCTTCTCGTGTTCCAAGTAACTGTTCACCATTTCTCCTAAACTCATACAAAGAATCTACTTGTTCTGGAGTTATTTCAGCCACAGTATTTTTAGATTGTCTTGCCTCTGCGTCTTTTTTTGCACTATCGCTTTGAATTTCTGCTACGTGCAATGTGTTCCCAAGAGTTTCCCCGTCAGTATTTTTTAAAGTATATATTTGTGTTCGTCTCCAACCTAAAGTTCCACTCTCCCTTTCATTGTAAAGGTGTCCTTCGGAAGTGTCTGGTGCGTAATCGGCAAATAGACCAAACCCTCCCGAATTTTCTCGCATTCTTTTTGTGTCTGTTTTAGTATTATATGCATTAAAGGGTTGAAAGTTTTCTAACCCTATATTTCCTGTTTGTAAAATTGGGTCTAATGCTGAACGGGGTACAGTAAATCTGTCTAATCTTTTGTCAACATCAAAAAGGTTTTCCATTTGAAGTGCGGCTTGCAATTTAGACGGCATGGCTGGGATGTTAGACATAGAAACAATCGTTTCTTCATAACTACGTGGATCAAACAATGTTGTTACATCTGACCTTTTTGTGCTTGAACTTCTTAAAACTTTGTTGCTTTCTAAATTGTACTGGTCTTCGTACTGTGGTTCTTCTTCGTACCTTTCTGCCTGTTTTATTTCCTGTCTAAATCTTTCTGTGTCGCCTTCTTCTTTCATTTCAATTAGATTAGTAAACCCGTTTTTCCTTGCAAACTTTGCTAACTTTATGTTTTGTTGTGCCGTATTGTCCCCTTCAATAGTTCCCCTAATTGATTCTATGTATCTTTTTCTTGCTTCTTGTTTTGTTTTATGAAGGGGTACAAGTGCGGTTTTTCCTTCATAACCATACAAAGGATACCTTTTTATAACCACAGGATGTGCTAATTCAATGAGAGCATCTGCCGTATCTTCGTCTAACGAGTCAAAGTCTTTCCCTGTCTTTTTAGCGTCGTAAGCCTTTTGTGCTTCTTCTATTGCCTCATTAGTAAAATCTATGTTGTAATAGTCTTCTACAGTATTTATGTAATAAGGGGTATCAGATTCATAAACTTCTTTAGTAATATCTTTTATTTCTGGTATATCTTTGGTTAAATGGGTTAAATACTTGTCTAACAAAGCATTTCTAGACTGTTCAGTTAACACTTCCCTTTCGACTTTGCCTCGTTCTATTTCTGTTTTTCTTTCCCCTTGTACAGTAGTTGAAAATACTAAACCGTCTCTGTTCATTATCTTTAAAAGTTCTTCAAGGTCTACAACCTGATCGTCTGGCATACCGTAGAAATAAGCATCAAGGCCACTATAAGCAATTTCAGCATCGCTTAACCTATAATTACCACCTTTGATTGACTTTAAAAAATCCCCTTTTGTCATTCTTTTTTGTTTTGTTTGCAAATTCAAAACTGATTGTCTTGCCCTTGACTTTAACTTTGTGTCTTGATCTATAGTAAATATTTGATCCATTGTCGCTGAACTTATATCGTCGTCTAAAATGGCCGTGTCACGATACCAATCTCGTACTTCTTTATTTAACTCATCTCCAAATTCTAGATCAGCAAAACTTTCGCTCGGCTTATCTATATAATTAATTTCTTCTTTAGTAAGAATTTCAGTCTCTTTTACAGGAAACAAATCGTCTCCCTTCAACCTGTCCCTCACTCTTTTTGTTTGTGCTTTTAATGATTTTGTTGCACCTTTTTTAATTTGTCTTTGGCCTTCATCTGTGAAAGCAAGGTTAAATTTAATACCTGATTTTTCTTCTAATACGTCAGACTCTGCCTTTGCCATTTGCACAGGCGTGTTTGTTCTTTGGGTTTGTATAAACTCTAAGATGTTTCTTTCTAGTTGAGTTCCTGCTAAACCATTTTTAACAAATGTTCTTTTAAACCAATCACGTATCCGTGCTGCTTTTCCTGTGTTGGCGTTTAACCATGAACCTACACCTGCAGCCTTTAACGCTTCTTGGTTAGAAAACAATTCAGCCATGCCTTCTGAAACAACATCGCTGCCCAATTTGTCTGTGTTGCCGTTTGCATCAACACCCTGTTCTCGCATAACTTTTCTTATTGCATCGCTAAAAGACATACCTTGCCCTAAATACCCCATCATTTGCGTTGAATATTTATTTGCAAAATAATTTTCGCCCAGTAATTCAGCAGACTTAGAAAACATTTGTGTTAAATCTTCAAAAACTTCTGCATCTTCTCGTTCTAATTGGTGTATGGCTTCGTGCGTAAACACATTGTGCAGACCATTTCTAACAGATTTGTCTGCATGCAAATATATAGTGTTGCCAGAAGAACCAACAAACCCCTGTGCTCTTACTAGTTCTGGTTCAAAACTCCCATCTACTTCTTGGTCATTTTCCAGTTCAACAGAACCAGTTTCAAAAAACACTACTTTTTTCCCAAATGTTTCTTGAGCCATATCAGCAAATGTCTGTTGTTCTGCAGTTATTTCTGCACGTTCTCTTACTTTTATTTTTCTGTTTTGATCTTTTAATTTACCTTGAGATTGGTCTACTAATTCATCTTTTTCAAACTCTATTTGCTTTGCTGCTGATTCTAAATCTTCTGGTATTGCCTCTTCTGCTTCTTTCCTTTGTTGCATTGGCTGGTAATTGGCAACTGTTTTGTTTGCGTTTCTTCTGTCTTGTTTCAAGGCTTGGTGCAAACCGTCGTTTTGACGTTGTATTAATTCTTGTTGTAATAAAAAAGCATCTGATCCTAACCTAGACGTATCCGTGTCATATGCTATTCTTTCTTCTTCTGACAATGCGTTGTATTCTTCAGGGCTTAGTTGGGCTCGTGCTGACATCTGACCCATGCCAAGTTCTCTGCCTGCACCTTGCACAGTAGGTATTCCTGCTCCTAGTATGCCTCCTACGGTCGCTGCCCTACCTGCATCGCTGAGTATTTCGCCTATTGTTCTGTCTGGGCCATAGTCTGCAACCGCACGAAGACCTGAAGTAACTACTTCTACCATGCCTTCTTCTGCTGCTTCTGTTATAACGCCTGTAGCTAAATTTTTACCAGTCGCTTTTCTAAAAGCATTTTTCAGTTGAGAGGCACCTACTCTGCCCTTGTTGTACGCATTTACAGTTTTGCCTAATTGTAATGCCTGTGATTGCGAAGGCTTTACTACTTTGCTTAAACCCTTAATTCCTATTCTTGTGCCTATTGCCTCTATAAATCCTGCCGCAACGCCTACCAACAATTCTTTTTCGTTGCTTAATAAATCTAATTCGCCTGCTTCTTCTGCTGTTCTTCTTAATTCTTTTATTTCACTACCGCCAGATATGACGCCCATGCCTAATTGAACAAGACCTCCAATAGCCGCAGTTGCTGCGGCAGGAACGGCTGCAACAGCAGAAGTTAACACAGTTGCTACAGACGGAGCAAAATACACTAACCCTGAACCTATATCGCCAGCAAGTGTTCCTTGTCCTTTAGGCTTTAACATTTCTTGTTCTTTAGGAGTTAATGTTTTATTTTGAACATCCCCTATTTCTAATGGATTTGCTACATCTCCTATACCTATTTCTCTTTTTTCTAGTCGTTTTGATATTGCCCTATCAATATCAGCCCTACTCATCTTGTCTAACCGATTTCGTTCTATGTCAGTTAATTTATCAGGGTCATAACCCAACGCTCTATATGATTCTTCTCTGCCTACAAATTCGTCAAACCCTAAATATTCTTCTGCAACATCTCTAACAGTACCTCTAAAAGAATAAAAATTAGAAGGTATTTGAAACACAGCCGTGTCGTACATGTTAGAAAGCAAAGCGTCAAAATTACTGTAATTGTTCTCTTTTGATTCTTTTGACTTTTCTAAAGATTTTTGTAACTTGTCTTGGTTCTCTTTATTTTGCAAAAGCCTGTCTAACGCACTTAAAGGCTTTTGTTCTTTGTTTTCTTCCAAACTATTATTTTTATTGTTTAGTGTTGGTTTCATAGAATTACCTTCTGTAAAGTTCTAAAAGTCTTGGAGCCTCGTTTGTTAAAATATCGAATGCCATCATTTCTGCGTCCGTTTCTGTCATGCCTTCTTTTTGACTTGTTATAGTTAATGTACGCATTAAATGTTCAACATAATTTCTAATTTTTTCTGGTGGAACCTCTAATAATTTTTCATCATAAGCACTTGTATAATACTCATTGTCTATAGATATTCCTTTATTAAGTATTATATTTGCTTTTCTCTGTAATGAACCTCTGTCAAAATCTTTTAATTCGTCCATTACATCTGTGCGTACAGATTGTTTTGTTCCCCCGTTCATAGTCCGATTAGATATACCATTTGTTTTTTTGTCTGGTGGTATTGGATTTTCTAATGTGCTTTGTTCTAGGTTTTTCTCCCGATCTAATTTTCTTTTGTTTTCTTCTTCTTTAGAAGCATCACGTATAACACCATGTCTTGCATGCAAAGCAACTCTAAGTTCTTCTACATCTTCTTCGCTCAATGGCTGGCTAAACCCCATATTAGTATTCATGTTGTCTATTCTTTTTAATATTTCTTCAATATCTCTAGAGGTGTAGGCACCTTCTGTTTTTTTGTATAAACTTAGGCCTCCACCGTCGTTTCTCGCTGCAGAAACTTCTAAAGTGTTTAATAAAAATTCCATGCTTTTGTTTTTTGATTTAGCCTGCGTTACTAAATTAAACATGTCTCCACCTTGTTCTGCAAGCACAGGCATTAAGGATTGGTAATCAGACAACTCATTTGTTTCCTGTTTAAGAATCGCAATTTGTTTTTCCATTCGCTGGTTATTCATTCCATCGTTTACATATGCTTTACGTAAATTACTTAAGTCTCTTTCTTTAAATAACAAACTGTCTGTTACGGTTTTACCATTTCCAGATTTTCTGTATTGTGTTACGCCTGCGTTGTGTCCTTGGCTAAACACATATGGAAGAATGTCTTCTCCGTTTAATTTCATTTGTTGTATTGTTTCAAAAAAACCTCTAGGAGCCTCTCCGCTATTTAAAACTCCTCTTATTAACCCTTCTTCATTTGGATCAAGATTAAGAGATACTGCAAATTCAGGCAAAAAATCTAAACCATATTGTTTCTTTTTTTCTCTGTAAGCATATCGTTCACGGTCTAAACGTGCTTTCTCACGCATTTTTGCTAAACTTAAAAACTCTTCATTACTAATTGGTACACGGTAATAATTGCCATCAAAACCTTTTATTCTTGCAAAACCTACACCATTGTGTGCTTCCAATGCTATATGCTCTAAACCTTCTTGGCTTTTACCAGCAAGTGCACTAAATGCGTCTCGGCTGTATTCATCGTCTTTGTCGCCTTCCATATTAGCAGGAGCGTCAGACGTTCTAATTAAACTACTTTTAATAAAATCTTCTGTTAAACCTTCTTCTTGTTTTCCTAAATCTTCAATAGTAGAGGCTTTTTGGTCTGCTCTTTGTGCTTGATACCCTAACATTAATGAAAGACCTTGCAAAACATCTTTCCCTCCTGTATACACAGGGTTACCCATAAAGTTTCCTGTATCTACGCTGCCAGCAAGGTTGCTAAATAATTTTGCTCCAGCCCCGTATTTATCACTTTCTTTTTTTGCACCTGCTATTTCATTTGCAGACAAAAGTCGTAAATCACTTTTAGATTTGTTTTCATCGCCAAATTGTACCTGCGTTGCCATTTAACTTCCTCCACCAAATAAACTTGATAATCCACCTTTTAAGCCGCCTAATATGTCGCCTGCTACATCGCCTATCATTCCTAGCCCTTCGCCCATTACACCTAGCATTGGGTGCACATCGCCTAACTGTCCTAGCAAATCCATGCCATTACCTTTTGATGCTTCCATGCTTGTCTTTTTAGGGTCGCTGGCTACTTCTAATGCTTTCTTTTTTTGCGAGGCATTCGCAGACAATATCTCGCTGCCTTCCTGTTTTAATCTATCAGCAGACATTCCAAACCCAGAACTTAATCCTGATAAAAAATCACGACCTCCTGTATAAACAGGTGCATTCATAAACTCTCCTACATCTACGCCCTTTGCCATTTCAGCAAACATGTCGCTAGCAGATTCATCCATTTCTGACTTTTTTAACTTTTCGGCTTGTACTTTTAACTTTTGCCTTTGTTTTTCTTTTCTTGTCTCTTCTTCTCTTTGTTTTCCAATTCTAAGAGCATCTTCTTTAGTAGATTGTGTTTTTTCAGGAATTGCCATTTTCAATCTCCGTTCTGCTAGAACCAGCAAACATTGCCTCTTCCTTACTAAATTCTTCTAACAATTCTTTGTAATTTACTGTCTTATACCCATTGTATAAAGAGACAATATGTGGATATTTTTTCTCTACTTCATCTGCCATAAATCCTCTTGACTCGCCTTCGTATCCAAACTCTTTTGCTTTTTTACTCCAGTTCCAAGAATATATTCCTAAGCCATGATGTTTCTTTATTTCTTTTACGTTGTCTTTTAATCTTCGGTCACTCAATAAAGCCCCTGCAGCCATACCAACTAATTGACCACCTATGCCACCTTGTTTTGCGTTGTTGTAATTTACGGCTTTTCCGTAACCAAGATTGTACATATTTGTCATTAAATTAAGAGGTGCTTCAAATTGTTGTTGTTGTGCTTGCAATAATGGCTGTCCATAGTCTTGGAACAGGCTTTGGAATCCTTGTGCAGCACCAGTCATAAAGTTAGCCCTGTTTGTTCTAAGGCCTTGCATGTCCATTAAACCTTGCCTCATTAAATTAGATTGTGACAAACCGCCTTCCATAGCAAGCCTAGATTGTGCACCTAATCTATCAGCAATACCACTTGCATAATTTTCTCTAACCATGCCTCTTTCACGATCAAATTGTTGACCCACACTAGAAGCTAAAGATCCACCTATAGTTGAACCTCCTAACCCTAACTGACCAGCCATCGCACTTGCTCTTCTTAATTCTTCTTGTCTTCTTACTTCTAAATCTGCAAGAGTAGCGTCTCTGCCTTCAGTTCTGTATACGTCTGTAGCCTGTTGCAAAAAGTCTTGTGACTGGGCAAAGTTTTCTCTAAAGCCGTCCATGAGGCTAGAAAACCCTTGCTCGTACACTCCTTCGCTTTCTTCCATCAAAGAACCTATAGCGTCGTAATCGCCCATAAATCGGCTCATAGCTTGGTCTTCTCTGTCTCTTATAAAGTCAAACAGTCCTGCAAATCCAGTTTCAAACTCGTCTGCTAAACTTTGGTATTGACCTTCCATTTCTGGAAATAAATCAAACAAAGACTTACTTGCCATTTCTGGCCTTTTTCCACCTAATATATCAGAAAAGAATCCCATTATTGCACCACCGTTTGTGTATTTTTTTGGTTTGGGCCACCGTCGGTCATGTGAGCCGCTACCGATTCTAAAATGATGGGCCGACCTAGCCCTTGAACTACTATGTAATGTGCAGGTGCAGTAATACTGCAATTTTTTCTATTGCTTCTTCCTTCTGCTAATTTTCCTAAATTTTTAACAGAATACGTTGGAGCAGGAGATCCTGTTACAATAGCCTGCGTTTGATACAAAGCATCTAATGTTGTTGTCTGATCGTCAAAATAATCTGCATCTGTAGGGTTTATTAAATTAGTTGCATTTGATCTAAACTGCACCGTAGTGCTTATTTTAATTTTCCAATAATTATCGCTTGAATCATATGTTAACGTTGCACCATCAGGCCCTTCGTATGCCCTGTCCTGACCTTGTTTAAATGGATTAGTTACGGTGTATTCGCCTTCGCATATATCTACATTGCCGTCTATTGTATGGGTAATACTTAACGTGCTACCGTCTGATTCTGTAAACGCTGTTGAACCATTCCAAACACTTCCGTTTAAGGCTGTACCACTATTGCCACTTTCATTTACAAACCCGTCTGTAGTATCCCACGACGTTCCTTTTAAATCGCCAGTATCTACTATCTGCATTAGCACTATGTTTCTAAGTGCTGATCCTCTTGCGTCTTCTGGCGTTTGGCCACTAGATAAAAACAAATCTACCGTAGGAGGTACAGGATATACATCGGTGCCTGCAGCAGGGCCTGTTCCTGTGTCTAATTGTGGCACTTGGTATTCTTCTATATCCATGTCTATTTCTATAGATTTAATAGTAGTGCGACGTCTTTGATTGTTATAAATAGGGCCTATTTTTACATAAGATTGTATGTATCCTTGAAAAAACGTATCCCAAGAAGGTGTAGTTAAACTAGTATCTGCGTCTGGATATCCGTCGCTACCAAAAAACGCAACGTCTGAAAACCTGCAAATTTTTGTATCGTTAGCCATCATTAAATAAAGTGTTTTTAAATTGTCTGGTCTTACGGTGGCTAATACTGTTGGCCCAGTAAAATCAGGATCATTAAAAACTTGTGGCCAAAAAGACTGCGTTGGTATGTGGTAAAAATAATGCACAGAATTTAAAGGCTGTTGCGTTCTTGTTAAAAACACCCAAATGCCTTGACGACCTTGGTCGTAACCCATAGTTACTCTTGTTTCATTCCATTTAGTTTGGTCAAAAGCATCGTCTAATCTGCCGTCGCTAATTTTGTTGCTTTCATCAATAGAAAAAGCATTTTCATCTACTTGGTACATTCCATCTGTACCTACAAAAAACAAAGAACGACCTGTAGAATTTACAAAGGCTTCTTTTCCTACTAAGCCTACACTATTGCTTAATGGTTTAAATTCTGCATTGTCAAACGCTGGGTCTTGCGTTAACAACACCATGCTGTTTGTGCAACCAAACAACAATCCACCTGACCCAAAAGGACGCATGCCTACAATATTGTCACCTAATTCTGCAAACTTAGTGCCTGAATTTCCTGCTATAGCCTCTGTAGTACTTGAAGTACTGTATTTCCAATTACGTCCTAACACGTTATCACCATCAGGCAACCCTGACATATACCAATT